>JGI25914J50564_10000196_pt1 | contig 19397 bp, 18 predicted proteins | sample LauGreSuBDMM15SN_2_FD_50564 | JGI IMG/M metagenome (IMG submission 50564) | reverse complement strand
TTGACCCGATGATTACGCATGTCATGGGTCTCGAAGAGATCAACAAAGCGTTCGATCTAATGCATGCAGGTGAATCCATCCGCAGCGTCGTGGTGTTTTAATCTAAGGGAGAAGAGATAATGTATAGTCATATGATGGTCGGCAGCAATGATATTGCCCGTTCAAAGAAATTCTACGACGCAACCTTTGCCACCATGGGCGGTAAGCCTGGCATGCAGGATCCTAAGGGCCGTTTAATCTACATGCTCAATGGATCGATGTTCCTTGTGACGCCGCCGATTGATGGCAATCCTGCAACGCATGGCAATGGTTGCACTATTGGCTTCGCGATGACTCCTGAACAAGCCAATGCATGGCATAAGGCGGGTGTCGACAATGGCGGTGAAGCGATTGAAGATGCGCCCGGCATCCGCGAAGGCAATGGTATGAAAATGTACCTCGCTTATTTGCGTGATCCGGATGGCAATAAGCTGTGCGCCTTGCACCGCGTCACCGACTGATACGAAAATAATCATGACCGATGCCGAGACGCAGCTTTATGACGACTTGACTGCGCTTGGCATCGGCTATGCAATCTACGAACATCCCGCCGTCTTTACGGTGGAAGAGAGCAACCTGCACACGGACAATATTCCCGGCGCGCACACAAAGAACCTGTTCCTCAAGGACAAAGCGGGACATTATTTTCTCGTAACTGTTCCGGCGGATGCGCGGGTTGATTTGAAGGCACTGCCAAGTGCGATAGGCTGTGGCCGCGTCAGCTTTGGTAAGGCCGAGGACATGGAGCGCTTGCTTGGCATCACGCCCGGGTCTGTCACGGCGTTGGCAGCAATTAACGATAGGGGCGACGCCGTAAGTTTTGTGCTCGACGAGTCATTTTTGCAGGCAGAGTTTATCAACTGTCACCCATTACGAAACAGTGCAACGCTTGGCCTTGCGCCGGATGACCTTGTGCGCGCACTAACCTTTTGGCGGCACCCGCCGCAGATCAGCAATATCCCGACATTGGAGCCCGCATGACCATCGAAACCCTTTCTACCAACACATCTTTCGGTGGCGTCCAAGGCGTGTATCGACACGCATCAAAGGCAACCGGTACCGACATGACTTTTTCGGTCTATGTTCCGCCGCATGCAGAGGGCGAAACCCTTCCGATTGTGTGGTTCCTATCGGGCCTGACCTGCACCCACGCCAATGTGACTGAGAAGGGCGAGTTTCGCCGCGCCTGCGCTGAACTGGGCTTAATCTTCATCGCGCCAGACACCAGTCCGCGCGGTGAAGGCGTTCCCGACGACGCGGAAGGCGGGTATGACTTTGGCCTTGGCGCAGGATTTTATGTCGACGCGACGCAGGCGCCCTTTAATACGCATTACCGGATGCGCGATTATATCGAAACCGAGCTCCCCGCCCTTATCGCAGCGCATTTTCCCGCCGATATGCAGCGGCAAGCAATCATGGGGCATTCGATGGGTGGACATGGCGCGTTGACTATCAGTCTGCGGAACCCGGGGCGGTTCCGTTCAACATCCGCGCTCGCGCCGATCGTGTCGCCTTTGAGCTGTCCCTGGGGTGAAAAGGCGCTGGGTGGCTATATCGGACAAGACCGCGCGCAGTGGCGCGCTTATGACAGCGTTGCGCTGATAGCAGACGGTGCGCGCCTGCCTGACCTTTTGGTTGACCAAGGCAGCGACGACAATTTCTTGGAGGCACAGCTCAAGACGCGTTTGCTTGTAGAGCAGTGCGCCGCCGTTGGTCAGGCAGCGACCATCCGCATGCAACCCGGTTATGACCACAGCTATTATTTCATCTCGACCTTCATGGGCGCGCATCTTACTTGGCATGCTGAACGCTTGAAAGGCTGAGAATTTGGGCATTGGCAAAATCCTGTTTAGCGGGATAAAATGCCTAAAGGCGCGCGGGTGTAGCTCAATGGTAGAGCAGCAGCTTCCCAAGCTGAATACGGGGGTTCGATTCCCCTCACCCGCTCCAAAAATAGCCGCAACATGATCCCTCTCGAGGGGCCTTTTGTTTTACTCGATGACGCGCGGGCCGATGGTGCGTCGCCTGCCCGGCTATATACCAACCCTGTTGCAACATTGACTGCCAAAAATGGCGGCGAGCTTGAAGCGCTGCTTGTCGCGTTACGTCAGGCGCAGCAAGATGGCCTGCATGTTGCAGGATTTTTCAACTATGGCGCTGGCGCGCATTTTTTGCCGAATTTGTCACCTGTGGCAGCGGAATTGCAGGCTTGGTTCGGCGTGTTCACAGGTTTCCAGACGATAGCGGAAGACGTCGTGCTGTCGCTGTTGCCCGATCCGGCTGGCACCTGGCTATCCGAACTTCGTCCCGGCATATCGCGCGCCGATTATAGCCGGGCCTTCGCGGCGGTGCAGGAATATATTTGCGCAGGTGATATCTATCAGGCCAATCTGACATTTCCTTTATCGGCAAGCTATGCGGGCAATCCTTTGGCTTTATACGCCGCGTTGCGCGGGCGTGCCAGTGCTGGCTATGGCGGCGTCATCTGGACGGGGCAGACGCATTATTTGTCTTTTTCGCCTGAATTATTTTTCGCACTGAAAGACAAAAGGGTCACGACCAAGCCGATGAAGGGCACCGCCCAACGAACTACAAGCCGATCCACAAAAAGACGCGGAAGTTGCCGAACGTCTCCGCACCGATCCAAAACAGCGCGCGGAAAATCTGATGATTGTCGACCTGTTGCGTAATGATCTGTCACGCATCTGCGCCGCAGGCAGTGTTCAGGTGCCCGCGCTTTTTCACATTGAAAGCTACCCAACAGTGCATCAGATGACTTCAACAGTGACTGGCGTGTTGGCCGATGGGACGGACGCTGTCGACGTCATAAGGGCTTTGTTTCCTTGCGGTTCCATCACTGGCGCACCCAAAATTCGTGCCATGCAAGTTGTCGAAGAAGTAGAAAATGCTTCAAGGGGCATATATTGTGGTTCAATTGGGCGCATAGACGCCATTGGTGATGCGGCATTCAACGTAGCCATTCGCACCTTTACCGTTTGTGACACGACAAAGTCGCTGTCGTTAGGTTTGGGGTCAGGGATCGTGGCCGATTCTCACGAAGCGGATGAATGGGCCGAATGTCTGGCGAAGGGGGATTTCGCCAAGTTGGATAATCACGGGTTTGACCTGATCGAAACAATGCGTTTTGAACCCCTGGCGGGGATCTTGCGGCTTGAGCAGCATCTTGAACGTATGAAGACCAGCGCATCGTCTTTTGGTTTTGAATTTGACGTACACGCAATACGCAATCGCTTGCATGCGGGCATTATCCACGCCGCGCGGCTGTCAAAAATCCGGCTGATGGTGTCGCGGCATGGCGCACAGGCAGTTGAAATTTGGCCGTTGGAAGATGTAACTGAGTGGCGCGTTGGCATTGTCCCGCTGCCCGTCGACTCTGGAGACTTTCGACTTCGGCACAAGATTACCGATCGCGCATTTTATGATAACGCCCGCAAGGCGCGGCCCGATTGCGACGAAGTGGTCTTTGTCGGAACCGACGGCCTGCTAACTGAAGGAAGCATTACCGCCTTGTTTGTGGAGCGCGATGGCAGACTGTTGACCCCGCGGCTTGAGACCGGGTTGCTGCCTTCAATATTGCGGCGCGAACTACTTGGGTCCGGAAAAGCGATAGAATCTGACTTAACGATAGACGATTTGGCAGATAGATTTTTGGTCGGAAACAGTCTGCGTGGATTAATAAGGGCCAATAGGGTTGCGTAACTTTTGGCGAGCCATTAGGGCCAAGCACGCAATTTCTGTTCCATAATTTCGCGAAAGTATGATGATGATTGACCATCTGTCGGCTGCCCTCGGGCGGATTGCTCCTTCGGCGACGCTTGCCATGTCGGGACGCGTGATTGATCTGAAATCGCAAGGCATTGATGTGATAGGTCTGTCGGCCGGTGAGCCTGATTTTGACACGCCTGACTTTGTAAAGGACGCTGCCATTCAGGCCATTCGTGACGGGATGACCAAATATACCGCGGTCGACGGCATCGCGCCGTTGAAGCAAGCGATCATCGCTAAGTTCAAGCGTGACAACAATATCGATTATACGCCTAAGCAAATCACCGTGAACTCAGGCGGTAAACACACCTTGTTTAACGCCCTTGTTGCGACCATCGACAAGGGTGATGAGGTCATCATCCCCGCGCCATATTGGGTCAGCTATCCGGACATCGTTCAATTTGCAGGCGGCACCCCAGTCATTGTCATGGCAACAGCTGCGCAGGATTACAAAATCACGGCCGAGCAATTGGACGCAGCCATCACGCCAAAGACCCGCTGGCTTATTTTGAATTCCCCATCCAACCCGACAGGGGCGGCCTATGATGCGGATGAACTCAAGGCGCTTGGTGAGGTGCTGTTACAGCATCCGCATGTTATGCTGCTGTCCGACGACATGTATGAGCATATCTGGTACGCGCCAAAGCCCTTTGTAACGATGCTCCAGGTGTGCCCGGCGCTTTATGACCGCACGCTGACCATGAATGGCGCGTCGAAATCCTATGCCATGACCGGCTGGCGGATTGGCTATGCGGGTGGTCCTGCGTGGTTGATAAAGGCCATGGCGGATTTGCAATCGCAATCCACCAGTAACCCTTGTTCGATAAGCCAATATGCGGTGCTTGCTGCACTCAACGGACCGCAGGACTTTTTGCGTGAACGCAACATAGCGTTTCGCGCGCGTAGGGACCTTGTGGTCGCCATGCTCAATGATGCGCCAGGGTTGAGCTGCCCGACACCAGAAGGCGCATTCTATGTATATCCTGACGCAACTGGCGTGATGGGCAAGACTACGCCGCAGGGCCAAATTATTCAAACTGACGCGCAACTCATCGACTATTTTCTCGACGAATACCGCGTGGCTGCTGTGCATGGTGCGGCTTTTGGCCTGTCACCGGGCTTCCGGATTTCTTACGCCACCTCGTCGGATATCTTGAAAGAAGCGTGCACGCGCATCCAGTTGGCTTGCGCGGCACTTAGCTGAGTGCAATCCGGTTAAGCCCACCTTAATCCGACTTCTGCTTAAAGCCATTTCAAGCATATTTGCGTAACTATATCGGTGCCCAAATCGGGGCGCCACATAGCGAGAATTTCATGGACAGCATTTTCAATTTTCTGCGATCGGATCTGTTTCTCAGCCTGTTAGGCGGCTTTGCCATTGGCGCTGCCGGCCTTGCCATAATTAAGCCAGCCAGCGCGAGCGATATCACAGTTGAGGCCACACAGTTTATTTCCATTGCTGACGCACCTCATGGCACCGTTCCCCATGCGCCGTAACCGCATGTTCCAAGCGGCGAGTATTCCGCTACTTCTTGCACTGGCAACAGCCTGCGGGTCAGACTTCGCTTCGCCGGTCGGTATGGCGCAGGCAGCTGAAGGCATCCGCATCGCAGCACCCACAACACGCATCGTTGAGCATAAGGGCCAGCAGGTTGCTATATTTTCGGGTGGTTGCTTCTGGGGTGTTGAGGCAGTTTTTGAAGGCCTAAAAGGTGTTGCGCGGGTCGAGTCCGGCTACGCAGGCGGCACGCGGGCTACGGCCGACTATGAAACCGTCAGCACTGGCATCACGGGCCACGCGGAAGCCGTACGGATCTATTATGATCCAGCGGTTGTCAGCTACAATGACCTGTTGCACATATTCTTTTCCGTAACGCATGATCCAACGCAGCTTAATCGGCAGGGCCCAGACCATGGGAGACAATACCGCACCGCGATATTTCCTACCAACGCAGCGCAGAGGGTTGCGGCGCGCGCCTACATCACCCAATTGGACAAGGCGGCGTATTGGAAGAAACCGATTGTGACGCGGATTGAACAGTTAAGCTTCTATCCGGCCGAATCCTATCACCAAAACTTCATGGCGAACAACCCAAGACACCCATATATCGTTCAATGGGACAAGCCGAAGATCGCCAACCTCAGGCGGCTATTCCCAAACCGTTTGCGTTGATCAGCCGCGATAGGCCGGGATTGCCCAACCCTTCCAAATGGCCATTGCGCGCAAAGCAAAGCCGGCCAGTGCGCTGACAATCGCGGCAGGCAACACAGGCATGCCCAAAAACATCAATAGCCCAAAAAGGCCTGAAGCAAGTGCAGCAGCGGTCACGTATATTTCGGGCTTAAGCAGGATGGATGGTTCACCCGCCAGCACATCGCGGATGATGCCGCCGACACATGCCGTGATAACGCCCATCATCATCGCGGGGAGCAAAGACACGCCAAGCGTAAGCGATTTCCATGTGCCAAATACCGCGTAAATCGCGATACCCACAGCGTCAAACCAATCGAGAGCGCGGGCATTCCAGACAGTGCGGGGCGTGACCCAGACGAGCCCTGCGGTGATAAGGCAAGTGGCTGCGACGCGCCAGTCTTGGACCCAAAATACGGGCGCGCCAATCAGCAGGTCCCGCACTGTGCCGCCACCGACGCCTGTGACAAGCGCGAAGAACGAGAAAGTCACGAGCGTTTGTTGCCGTTGCGCAGCGGCCAAGGCCCCAGAGGCTGCAAAAACAGCGATGCCAAACAGATCCAGCCACGAAAGCATAGCTGGGCCTATTTGGACAGCTTGCGTCATCATCACATGTGGATCGGCTTGCCCGTGACGGCCATTGCCGCTTCCTTCAATGCCTCGGCATGCGTCGGGTGCGCGTGGCAGGTATATGCAATATCTTCCGACGTTGCGCCAAATTCCATCGCAGTGCACGCTTCGGCAATCATGGCTCCAGCAATTGACGCAATGATGTGGACGCCTAAAACACGGTCGGTGTTTGCATCCGCAATGACCTTCACAAAACCGTCTGTGTCGCGGTTGGTCTTGGCGCGGCTGTTCGCCATCATCGGGAACTTGCCGACTTTGATTTCGCCGCCTGAGGCTGCAGCGCGTGTCTTGGCTTCTTCTTCGGTCAAGCCAACGCTAGCGATTTCAGGATAGGTATAGACAACGCCCGGAATGACGTCATGGTTGACGATGCCGGTCAGGCCAGCGACAAATTCCGCTGCCGCAATGCCTTCGTCCTCAGCCTTGTGCGCAAGCATTAGGCCTGGGCAAACATCGCCCACGGCATAGATGCCCGGAACATTTGTTTGGAAATCATGGCCGATCTCAATTTGGCCACGCACGTTGACCGTGAGCCCTGCCTTATCCAGCGCAAGACCATCGGTATTTGCGCGGCGACCAATGGCGACAAGGACGCAATCGGCCTCAATGGTTTCGCTGGTACCGCCTACCGATGGTTCAACGGTCAATGTTGCGGTTCCGCTTTTGACGGTTGCGCCAATGACCTTTGTACCTGTGCGGATGTTGAAGCCTTGCTTCTTGAAAATCTTGGCCGCTTCCTTGCGGACCTCCCCGTCCATGCCGGGCAAAATCTGGTCAAGATATTCAACCACGGTGACTTGTGCACCAAGGCGCANCCATACGCTGCCAAGCTCAAGGCCAATAACTCCGCCGCCGATCACGACCATATGCTTTGGCACGCGCGGCAAGGCCAATGCGCCGGTTGAATCGACGATAACTTTCTGGTCAATTGCAACGCCCGGAAGTGGCGTGACAGAGGAGCCGGTTGCGATCATGATATTCTTTGCGGTGTAGCTTTTGCCTGCAACATCCACGCTGTTTGCTGAGGTAAAGGCCGCGTGCCCCTTAAGCCAGTCGACCTTGTTTTTTTTGAACAGAAACTCAACGCCGCCCGTCAATTCGCCAACGGCCTTTGCCTTTTCGGCATGCATCTGGTCCAAATTGAGGGAGACGCCTTTGAAATCAATCCCGAACTTGGCAAGCGATCCCGACTGCGCTTCGTGAAACATCTCGGACGCGTGCAGCAACGCCTTCGACGGAATACACCCGACGTTCAGGCACGTGCCGCCCAAGGTTTCACGGCTTTCAACGCAAGCGGTCTTAAGCCCGAGTTGTGCAGCACGGATTGCGGCAACATAGCCACCAGGACCTGCACCAATAACGATCAGGTCGTAATCATGTTCTGCCATGGCTCAGGCTCCTTAAAGGTCGATCAACAACCGGGTCGGGTCTTCAATCGCCTCTTTGACGATCTTCAGGAAAGTAACGGCCTCACGGCCGTCGATAAGGCGATGGTCATAGCTTAACGCCAAATACATCATCGGCCGCACAACCACTTGCCCATCGCGCACAACAGCACGGTCTTCGATGCGGTGAAGGCCAAGCACTGCCGATTGTGGCGGGTTGATGATCGGAGTCGACATCAAGCTGCCGAATACGCCGCCATTTGAAATCGTGAACGTCCCGCCGGACATGTCATCCATAGTCAATGTGCCAGCTTTCGCCTTTGCGCCAAAATCGCCAATGGCTTTCTCGATTTGCGCAAAGCTCATCGCGTCGGCGTTACGTATGACAGGAACTACAAGGCCATTTGGTGCGCTGACCGCGACTGAGACGTCTAGATAATTATGATAGACGATTTCATCGCCATCAATTTGCGCGTTGACCGAAGGCACATCGCGCGCGGCCAAAGCAACGGCTTTTGTGAAGAAGGCCATGAAGCCCAACCGGACCCCATGCTTTTTCTCAAACAGGTCTTTGTAGGTCGCGCGCGCTTCCATCACCGCTGACATGTCGACATCGTTGAACGTCGTCAGCAACGCAGCAGTGTCCTGAGCGGACTTTAGCCGTTTGGCAATTGTCTGGCGCAGACGTGTCATCTTCACACGTTCTTCTTGGCGCGCATGCGCAGCGGCAGGGGCCGGTGCAGCCAATGCGGCGACGTCTGCAGATGGAGTAGGCACACCCTTGGCGGCAGCGACAACATCTTCCTTAGTCAGGCGGCCATCTTTGCCCGTGCCCTTAATCTTGCTTGGGTCAATGCCAAGTTCAAGAACCAAGCGGCGCACGGAAGGGGAGAGCGGCAGGTCATTATTCTCTACCTGTGTCATAGGCATTGGGGCGGCTGTCGTCGTGATCGCAGGTGCAATCGCGGCCGCAACGGGAGCAGGCGCGGACGCAGATGCACTGTTTCCAGCGCCTATGGACCCAATAACCGCACCGACATTGACCGTCGCGCCTTCTTCAACGGCATATGCGCCCATGATGCCAGCAACCGGAGAGGGCACCTCAATCGCGACCTTGTCTGTTTCTAGGCTGGCAATAGGCTCATCAATGGCCACTGCCTCGCCGGGCTTTTTCAACCACTGACCAAGGGTCGCCTCGGTAATCGATTCGCCCAATACGGGAACTTTAACTTCAGTGCTCATAATTTTATCCTCACTTGGATGGAGGGGTAATTGACTTGGTTCCGCCAGTCCGCTGGCGACGAATTTCACCGCGGACATTGTGGCCTAAGGCATCTGCTACCAATGCGGCCTGTTCGGCCTGATGGCGCTTTGCAAGGCCGGTTGCTGTCGCCGCGGCTGCCCTGCGCCCTGCGTAGCGCGCACGCGATGGGCCAATACCAGCTTTGGCAAGGCATTCTTCCAGATAGGGATCGACGAATGTCCAGCTGCCGGCATTGCGCGGCTCTTCCTGGGCCCAGACGATATCTTCCAAATTGGTCATGCGCTTTAGGCGAACAATCAATGGTTCTGCTGGGAATGGGTAAAGCTGTTCGATCCGCACGATACTTGTTGTCTCATCACCAGATGCGTCGCGCGCTTCCATAAGGTCATAAGCAACCTTGCCGGAACACAATACCAGTCGCTTGACGTCCTTGTCGGCTGGCGCATTGGGATCGGACAAAATACGCATGAAGTGGCTTTCGCCTTGGAAATCCTCTGCTTTTGAAACTGCCATTTTGTGCCGCAACAGCGACTTTGGCGTCATGACGATGAGCGGCTTGCGGAACGGGCGGGCCATTTGCCGGCGCAGCAAGTGGAAATAATTTGCCGGCGTGGTGCAGTTTGCGACTTGGATATTATCCTCGGCGCACAATTGCAGGAAGCGTTCAAGCCGCGCTGAGCTATGCTCCGGGCCTTGGCCTTCATACCCATGGGGCAGCAGCATCACTAAGCCGTTGGCCCGAAGCCATTTGGCCTCACCGGCGGCGATGAACTGGTCAATCATGGTCTGGGCGCCGTTCACGAAGTCGCCAAATTGCGCTTCCCAAAGGACAAGCGTTTTAGGCTCGGCACCGGCATAGCCATATTCGAAACCAAGCACGCCAAATTCCGATAACGGACTGTCGAGAATTTCAAACCGGCCATGTGGCAGCGTCGCAAGGGGCACATATTTGTCTTCAGTGGTCTGGTCGACCCAGACACCGTGCCGTTGACTGAATGTGCCGCGGCCTGAATCTTGACCGGACAGACGGACGCCATAGCCTTCAGAAAGCAGCGACCCGAANGCAAGCGCTTCACCCGTTGCCCAATCGAAATTCTCACCAGTGCTCAACATGGTCTTTTTTGCATCCAGCACGCGACTTAACGTTGGATGGATGTTGTGACCTTCGGGCACAGTCGTAAGCGTTCGGCCCAGGCTGTCGAACAATTTGCGTGCGATACCTGTTGGCACATTGCGCCGCGCGGTTTCGGGATCCGCAGGTTTAGAAAGGCCAGACCAGCGCCCCCCGAACCAGTCGGCAGCATTGGCTTTATAATTTGCGGCGCTGGCAAATTCTTGCTCAAGCGTTTGGACAAAGCGCATCGCATGTTCGTTCGTCCAATCAGCATCAATTACGCCTTCAGCCTGAAGTCGTTTTGCATATAAATCGCTGACGGCCGGGTGACCCTTAATGACCTTATACATCAATGGTTGGGTAAAGCTGGGTTCGTCGCCTTCATTATGGCCGAAGCGGCGATAGCACCACATATCGATAACGATGTCGCGGTGGAATGTCTGACGGAACTCGATTGCAATCTTGCACGCAAATGTCACCGCTTCAGGATCGTCGCCGTTGACGTGGAAGATTGGCGCTTGGACGCCCTTTGCCACATCGGAAGGATAAGGCGATGACCGCGCATATTGCGGGCTGGTGGTAAAGCCAACCTGATTGTTAACGATGAAGTGCAGGCAGCCGCCCGTATTGTATCCACGAATGCCCGAGAAGCCGAGGCACTCCCATACAATGCCTTGGCCGGCAAACGCCGCATCTCCGTGCAGCAGTACTGGCAAAACCTGCTCATGCTTTGCAAGATCGTCACGCGCAGTTTGGTTGGCACGCACCTTACCAAGAACAACAGGGTTCACTGCCTCAAGATGTGATGGGTTCGGAACAAGGCTCATATGCACCTTGATACCGTCAAACTCGCGGTCCGTGCTGGTGCCGAGATGGTATTTGACATCGCCTGAGCCGCCGACATCATCAGGGTTAGCGCTGCCGCCAGAAAATTCGTGGAAGATGATGCGATAGGGCTTTGCCATCACATTGGCGAGTACGTTCAAGCGGCCGCGGTGCGGCATGCCATAGACGATTTCACGCACGCCAAGTTGGCCACCATATTTGATCACCGCTTCAAGCGCTGGGATCATGGACTCGCCACCATCAAGGCCAAAACGCTTTGTGCCCACATATTTGCGGCCTAGGAACTTTTCATACTGCTCGGCTTCAATCACTTTGCCGAGAATGGCTTTCTTACCCTCTGGCGAGAACTGGATGGCGGCATCCTTGCCCTCCATCCGCTCCTGCAAAAACCGGCGTTCTTCGACGTCTGAAATATGCATATACTCAAGGCCAACTGGCCCGCAATAATTGGCACGCAGGGTGTCGACGAGTTCGCGGACGGTCGTCCATTCCAGACCAAGCGTTCCGCCAACATAGACGCGCTTGTCCAGATCTGCTCCCGAAAAGCCATGATATTCAGGCGTAAGGTCCGCCGGGATTTCCTGCTTAGACAGGCCAAGCGGATCAAGATTGGCGGCGAGGTGCCCGCGCACGCGATATGTGCGCACCAACATCATCGCGCGGATCGAATCGCTTGCCGCTGCAACAGCGTCTGCTTCAGCCATAGGCTTCCCAGCGGCTTTGGCCGCGGCCTTCACTTCAACCGCCATCTGCGTGGGGTCAAGCGATGCCGTAAGTTCGTCCATTGCCGATAATGGCCAGTTTGAGCGCGCCCAGCTTGGGCCCCGCTCCGTTTCGAAATCCTGAGTTTCTACGCCCATCCTACTTCTCCAAATCCGCCTCGTCAGCGAGGAGGGGGCCATCCGGCGCTTACGCACCGATTGCACCTCCCCGCGCGGGGAGGATTATAAATTACCCCTTTAAAACTTCGACCAATGTCTTGCCGAGCAAGGAAGGCGATGGCGATACGCGGATGCCCGCTGCTTCCATGGCAGCAATCTTGCTTTCGGCGTCGCCTTTGCCGCCCGACACGATTGCGCCTGCATGGCCCATACGGCGGCCTGGAGGTGCGGTGCGACCAGCAATAAAACCGGCCATTGGCTTTTTGCGGCCCTTTTTGGCTTCGTCGATCAGGAACTGCGCCGCTTCTTCTTCTGCGCTGCCGCCGATTTCACCGATCATGATGATCGACTTGGTGGCATCATCGGCGAGGAACAGTTCAAGGCAATCAATGAAGTTGGTGCCGTTGACTGGGTCGCCCCCAATGCCGACGGCAGTCGTCTGGCCAAGGCCTTCTGCTGTTGTTTGGAACACGGCTTCATAGGTGAGCGTACCTGAGCGCGAGACAACGCCGACTGAGCCCGCCGAGAAAATGCTGCCGGGCATGATGCCGATTTTGCATTCACCTGGTGTCAATACGCCCGGACAATTTGGACCGATCAGGCGCGATTTCGAGCCCGAAAGCGCACGCTTTACCTTGACCATATCAAGCACCGGAATGCCTTCAGTGATACAGACGATCAGCGGGATTTCTGCGTCAATGGCTTCAAGGATCGAGTCCGCAGCAAAGGGGGGCGGTACATATACGACCGACGCATCCGCTCCGGTCGCTTCTTTCGCCTCAAGTACTGTGTCGAACATCGGCAGGCCGATATGCGTCGTTCCGCCCTTGCCGGGTGTAACACCGCCCACCATTTGTGAGCCATAAGCCAGCGCCTGTTCGGTATGAAAAGTGCCAGTTGCGCCGGTCATGCCCTGCGTTATGATCTTAGTATGTTTATTGACGAGGATGCTCACAAACGTCTCCTGAAATCTTGGGGTGCGCTTAGGTAAGCGACGGGTCGATGGCCTTGCACGCGACCAGCAATTCTTTAACGGCATCCACGCTGACGGCGAGGTTGGATTTGGCTTCATCATCAAGTGCGATCTCGACAATCTTCTCAACGCCGCCAGCACCGATCATCACGGGCACGCCGACATAAAGATTGTCGACGCCATATTGGCCAGTCAGGTGTGCCGCTGCGGGAAGAACGCGCTTTTGATCGTAAAGATAGGCTTCGGCCATTGCGATGCCGCTGGTGGCTGGTGCGTAATAAGCAGAACCAGTCTTGAGCAAAGCGACGATTTCGCCACCACCGCTGCGGGTGCGCTGAACGATGGCGTCAATGCGCTCTTGCGTCGACATGCCCATCGCGATCAGGTCTGGCACTGGAATGCCTGAAACGGTCGAATATTGAATGATTGGAACCATAGTGTCGCCATGGCCGCCCAGCACAAAGCTGGTAACGTCTTTGACCGAAACTTGAAATTCATCGGCGAGGAAATGGCTGAAGCGCGCCGAGTCCAAAACGCCGGCCATGCCGACGACCATATGATGTGGGAGGCCGGAGAATTCACGCAACGCCCATACCATCGCATCGAGCGGGTTGGTGATGCAGATGACAAATGCATTTGGCGCGTTGGAAGCGATGCCTTCACCGACGGCCTTCATGACCTTTAGATTGATGCCAAGCAAATCATCGCGGCTCATGCCGGGCTTGCGTGCGACGCCAGCGGTTACTATGATGACATCCGCGCCTGCGATGCCGGCATAATCATTGGTGCCAGTAATCTTTGAATCAAAACCCTCAACCGGGCCGCATTGCGACAGGTCAAGTGCCTTACCTTGAGGGACGCCTTCGACAACGTCGAAAAGGACGATGTCGCCAAGGCCCTTTAATGCTGCGAGATGGGCGAGAGTGCCGCCGATATTACCGGCGCCGATGAGTGCAATTTTCTTGCGAGCCATGAAAAAACTGTCCTTCCCTAGAGGCTTTGAGCGGAATTACGGCGGCGTTACGCCGATTCCTGCCCAATAACAACCCAATAAAGGCACCAAGTTAACGCTTTTTCTGATAACAGTTCGCAATAGCGTTTAGGCAGAAAAATTTCCGGTTAACCGCCAGCTACTCTGCGTAACATTTCCATCCAAATAGGCACTTGGCCGTGAAATCCCTCAGCCCATACGCGTTCATCAAGACCATGCGCGCCTTCTTGTTGACCCACTATGCTCCACAGGCCGCCAAAGCCATAAACGGGAATACCGGCGGCACGTAAGAATGCGCCATCGGTTGCGCCAGCGGACTGAAACGGCAGAACGGGCGCATTGGGGAAGCGTGTGGCAACCGCCGCCCGATAGGCCTGCGTTATGTCGTCGCGCATGGGCGACGGTGCGGTTTCGGGGGTTTGCGATCCTTCCACCGCAGTAACAGTGACATCTGGTCCCGACAGCGCCTGCAATTGCTGCCGGACCTCTTCAATCTTCACACTGGGAAAAATGCGGCAGTTTACATTGGCTTCGGCCTTTTGCGGTAGGGCATTTGGTGCATGCCCGCCCGATAGCATCGTTGCAACGCATCGGGTGCGCGTACTGCCGGGGTCCATAGTTTCCAAGAGGTCTGCGGTTTCGCGGTCCTGAGGATCGGCAAGAAATCGACGCACGAGCTCACCATATTGGCCGCTGTCACCCTTTGCGAGTATCTCGTAACTGGCACGCGTGGCGTCGTTGATCATGGCTGGGAAACGGTGCCGTTCAATCGCCGTCAAGGCGCTGGCGAGCGCGTAGATAGCATTATCAGGACGCGGCGTGCTGCTGTGTCCGCCGCGATTGACGGCCGTAAGCCGGAAATCGGCATAGGTTTTTTCCGCAATCTGAATGCCAAAACCTTCAACGCGTCCATCGGGAAACACCGACCCACCACCTGCATCACCGTTCAACGCATATTCGGCGTCAATTAGGCCGCGCCATTCACTCGCCGCCCGCCGGGCGCCATTGCCGATGGTTTCTTCGTCCCCGGTAAACAGCACGATGATATCCCGCGCTGGCGCAAATTTTTCGGCGTGCAAATATTGCAGGGCGAGGACAATACCCGTCAACGCAGCCTTATTATCATTCGAACCACGCCCCAGATAATAGCCGCCTTCTTCGCGGAACTGGAACGGCGGATATTTCCAATCGCTTGCCTTGGCCGCGACGACATCCATATGTGCCATCAGCAATATGGGCTTTTTGCCCGACGGCTTGGCCGCCGGCCAACGCGCAATCAGTGTTTGCGTGTTGTCATGGTTTTTAACGACCACGTTCGTGATGCCGGCCTTGCGAAATTCCGCAGTCAGCAACGAGGTCAGCTTTTTGAATTCGGCGGGTTGCCCCTCTACCGTTGGGATCTCGACTATCCTCGCGAACAGATCCCGCTCCGCTGCGTTTTTTGGGTTAGCGGGTTGCGCATGACCGGCTGTGGCCAGCGCAAACAAACCTGCAAACAATAATGCCTTCCGTTCGATCATATCACTCTCCCTTTTTGGTGATGCTAGCGTGCGCCATGCCCCTCCGCCAGATAATCTTCCGATTGCATTTCCAATAGACGCGACACTGTCCGGTCAAATTCAAACCGACCGTCGCCTTGCGGGTAGAGGTCGTCCGGTGCGGCGTCCGCGCTCGCGAGAAACTTCACGCGATACTCGTATAGCGCATCGATTAACGTGACAAANCGCGCCGCTTCATTACGATTATGCGGACCCAAAACGGGGATTCTGACTATGATGACGGTGTGAAAGCGCCGAGCGATGGCCAGGTAATCCGCAGCCCCGCGTGCTTCGACGCACAGCCGCTTGAATGAGAACACCGCAACGCCTTTCAGCGCTTTGGGCACATGCAACATGCGTCCGCCACCCAAGTCCATTTCCAACGCCGGCACATGCGCGCGATCCTCGGGCGGATAATCGGTCATGCGGAAAAATGTCTCGGAAAGCGCTGCCGTCGCCTCGGGACCATTGGGTACAAGCCAGATTTTCGCGCTACCCAATCGGTCCCGCCTGTAATCCGTCGGCCCATCAAGCGTGATGATATCGAGCCGGTCTTTGACTAAAGCAATGAAGGGCAGAAACAATTGTCGGTTGAGGCCATCTTTATACAGGTCATCGGGATGACGGTTAGATGTTGTGACAACGGTAACACCCGCGGCGATAAGGCCAGCAAAAAGTCGCGACATGATCGCCGCGTCTGCCATATTATTCACCACCATTTCGTCAAAGCACAACACATGCGCTTCGTCGGCTAACGCGGCGACGATCGGTGGGATTGGGTCGCCCTCTTCCTTCACACGCTCGGCTTTAAGCCGGGCATGGATCTCAAGCATAAACTCATGGAAATGCGCACGGCGTTTGCGCTTGATCTGAACGCTGTCGAAAAACAGGTCCATCAGCATGGATTTACCGCGCCCAACGCCACCCCAAAGATATAGTCCGCGTGCAGGGTCGGGTTTACGTCCCAAGAATCGCCAAATAGTGCTGCCGCGCGGTGGAATGGCCTCAAGCTCGGTTTGCACTTTGGCTAGCGCTGCTACCGCGATTGCCTGGTCGGTGTCGGACCTTAGCTCGCCTGCCGCGACCAGTAAGTCGTATCTATCGGCGACGCTAACCATAGCTATCTGCAGCGTTTGTCGCGCAAAAGGACACGTAATTTCATCTTTTTGTCGGTTTGCGGATGGTACCGGAAAAGGCAGCAACACGCTCATCGCCTTGCGAAACGATCCCGCGCATGAAGAGCAACCGTCCAGTTTCTTTTAGCAGCTCCACTTCGGCCTCAAGCGGTTTTCCGATGACGCCAGCACCGATAAATTGGACCGAAAGGTCCAGTGTCACCGCTGCCCCAGCCTCTATCAGGCCAAACATACGCGATGCCCCGAACATCGCCACATCGATAAAGCCCAAAGTGACACCGCCATGCACGGCGTTGCGCAAATTGCTGTGCCGGTGTTCCGGATACATGCGCAGGCGTGCCTTTTCATCACCGTCGCTGCGCACCAGCATCTTACCCAGCACCGTGCCGTTGTACCGCNTGGCATCGGTCATCTGCCAGTTCAGCCAACCAGGATTATCCGGATCAGGGCTGCTGTCAAAAGCGGGTGTGTCCAACGGCAATCCTACACAATTAGGGTCTTACGAATAAAATTAAACGCTTAAAGGTGCCGTTCGGCAACCATCTTTTTGGTTTCCGCAATGGCCTTTGCTGGGTTCAAACCCTTGGGACATGCGTTGGCGCAGTTCATGATCGTATGGCAGCGGTAAAGGCGGAATGGATCTTCCAGCTCGTCCAAACGTTCGCCGGCCATCTCGTCACGGCTGTCCGCTAACCAGCGATAGGCTTGAAGCAAAATAGCGGGACCCAAAAACTTGTCGCTGTTCCACCAATAAGACGGGCAACTGGTCGAGCAGCAAGCGCACAATATGCACTCGTACAAACCGTCTAGTTTAGCGCGATCCTCTGGCGACTGGAGCCGCTCCTTGCCAGATGGCTCAGGCGTTACAGTCTGCAGCCAAGGCTTGATAGAGGCATATTGCGCATAGAAATGCGTGAAGTCGGGGACGAGGTCCTTTATGACTTCCATATGCGGCAAGGGGGTAAGCGTGACTTCGCTTTTGCAATCTTCAATTGCAGTGGTGCAGGCAAGGCCATTCTTGCCGTCAATATTCATAGAGCAAGAACCACAGATACCTTCGCGGCATGAACGACGGAAGGTAAGCGACGCATCCTGTTCGCCCTTCATCTTGATCAACGCGTCGAGCACCATTGGTCCGCAATTTTCGGTATCGACTTCAAACGTATCGTAACGCGGGTTCTCCCCGCTATCAGGGTCGTAGCGATAGACCTTGAATGTCTTGGTCTTGCCGCCGGTTTTGGCAGCATGCGCAGTGCCCTTTTGGACTTTGCTGTTCTTTGGAAGGAAGAAATCGGCCATATCAATATCCTGTGGACTCTAAAGTCGTGCAATTCCGTATCAGTCAAATGCTCTAACCAAGCAGTTAAGCAATCACAAGCCCTCAACTGCGTCTGCTTTAGTTGCCTTTTCTGCAAGTCGGACACGCAGCTTGTCGATTTTGCGTCCATCCATGTCGACAACCTCGAAATGCCAGCCTTGATCAGTGAACGCCTCGCCTTCTTTAGGTAGGTGCCGCAATATGTGCAGGACGTGACCCGCAGCAGTGGCATAATCGCGATCATCGGGGAGGTCGATTGATAATGCTTCTGCCATGGCGTCGGCTGACATCGCGCCAGACACAAGCATCGAACCGTCATCTAGGGTGATGATGTTAGGCGCACTGCCTTGTGCCTGATCCGAAGCAAATTCACCTGCAATTGCCGCCAAAAGATCGTTCGGGGTAACAATGCCCTCGAAATGGCCATACTCGTCATGCACTAACAGCATCGGCACATCGGACGAACGCAATATCTCTAGCGCGTCCATAGCATCCAGCTGATCGGGAATGATCTCGGCGCGGCGCATCAACTTGCGAATGTCGAGCACCTCACCGCGGATCTGGGCCGCGACGATGTCTCGTGATTGCACGACACCAATGATATCGTCGCCATCGTCGCCAGTTACAGGCAAGCGGGTATGGAGCGAATTCAAAAGCGAATCGCGCACGGTGTCTTCGGATGCGTCGGCAGAGATGCGGTCGACATCGGTCCGTGGTGTCATGACTTCGCGAACTGGCCGGTCGGCAAGCCGGACAACGCCTGCAATGACCTTATGCTCATGTTCTTCAATGATGCCGGCATGGGTGGCTTCGGCAAAGACCATCCGCAATTCTTCGGCACTCAATGCATCGCGGCTATCCCGGCGCAGCCCAAGCGCGCGAAAAATGGTGGCGCTTGATTTGTCGAGTGTCCACACGATTGGTGCAGTAATGCGGGCCAACAGCTCCATGGGGCCCGCCATGAAAACGGCGATTCTTTCGGGTGCAATCAGCGCAAATTGCTTTGGCACCAGCTCTCCGACGACCAATGACGCATAGGTCGTGATGCTGATAACGATGCCAAAGCCCAGCATTTCCGACCATTCACGGCCGATGCCCCATAAGGCGATGCGATCAGCAACCGGGCCGCCCAATGTCGATCCTGAATAGGCGCCTGCAATAATGCCAATGAGCGTTATGCCTATTTGCACTGTGGACAAGAATTTACCGGGGTCGCGCCCAAGCCTCAGTGCCGCCGCCGCCCCGCGTTTGCCGTCTTCTGCCATCGCTTTAAGCTTCGCTGTGCGCGCGGACACAATAGCAAGC
>JGI25914J50564_10000194_pt1 | contig 19416 bp, 21 predicted proteins | sample LauGreSuBDMM15SN_2_FD_50564 | JGI IMG/M metagenome (IMG submission 50564) | reverse complement strand
AATGTTGCCATTTTAAATGCCTCCTTGTGTTATGCCTAAAATGTTTATATGCCTTATGCACATGTTTTATTATGCGCTTTTTATTTATCAAGGTCAACGATTATCTGCGTATTTTTTGATTTATCTTACCAAAAGAAAAAGTGGGTCAAGCCCACTTTTCCTTATACTTGGCCATTGCCATTTGTCTAGCTAGCCATAATCTAAACTTCACATAGTCTGATAGTTCTTCTTCAACTACTTGACCAAACTCTGCACTGCGCCGATTACGACCAAAAGTGATCTCATCTTCTAAGATGAGGTCACTGTCTTCTAAATCAAATTTACTTTGCTGGAACAGCAGGCTTTGCGTCTGCTTTAGGTGCGTCCTTCTTTGCACCGTCACTTTTTGCAGGCTTTTTCTCTTCCTTCTTAACTTCAGCTTTGGCTGGGGCACTTGCTGCGGCCGCCGGTGCTGTTGGCTTGGCTTCTTCTTTCTTAGCAGGTGCTTGTGCAAATGCTGATACTGCGAACACGGTAGCGAGGATTGCGATTGCTNATTTCATTTTAAAGTTTCCTTTAGTTAACATACTTAGACAGGAATGTCTGCGTATANATATATAACGCTTTAAAGACACAGTTCGTTGACAGGCAATTTAGCCAAAAGAAAGGACACCTAAGTGCCCGATCTTACTGCGACGAAACTTTTAATAGCCTGCTAATTCTCTAATACGAGCCAATTCTGCAATCTGTGGATCTTGTTGTTGTGGTGCCATTCTTTCTACCATTTTACGAGCAACATGTTCTGCCTGTTCGCCAAACTTCTTGCCTACCATAGTGCATACGCCTTCTGGGCCTTTGGGGAATGTGCCTGAGTCTCTGTCATAGAAACTATGCAGGAATTCTGCTAGCTCTTCGGTGTTTAATCTTTCTTTTCTCTTTTCAAAATCACGTTTTGGCTTGTCATCTTTGTATTCTACATCTTTCATGGTCAGCGGTGGTTCACCTGCTTTTTTTCTATCCACTGTTGGTCTTTCATAGTCTCTGGAATTGTCTGGATCCACGGCTTCCTGTGGTACTGGCTCTTCTGCAGGCACAGCCGCTGCTGCTGGATCAACTGGTGCTGGTTCCGCTTCCGGGGCAGTTTGGTCACCTCCTTGAGCTGCTTCCGGGTCAATCACCATGTCGCCAAAATCTAACTGTTCTAGTGCTTCAGGTGCATTCAGTTCTAACCATGCCTGTATCTGCGGACGCATGTCTGCCTCTGGATCTTCTGTGGCCTGTTCTTTGATTCGTTTGAATAGTTCTGGATCTTCAATGATATCTTTGAGGCTTTCAATGGCATTGGTGCCATCTACTCCTGCGGGAAACGCTTGGCCTACTAGTTCTTGCAGTCCCTGTATAGCAGCTGCCTGTGCTTCTGGATCGTCACTGGTCACTGCACTTTCTTCGCCTAGCTCCATTACCCAATTTTCAAATTGAGCAAATGGGTCATTGTCTTCTGTTTCAACCGTAAGGTCTTCGTTGTTGATTTCTTCTTGTGTCATAGCGACTATGTCGTCATAGCCTATAGTGTTTCCTTCTTTCATCAGTCTATACAAGACCGGAAACACAGTTGCGATATCTTCTTTGAATGATCTGACTGTGAATTTTTGTTTGAAATCTTCAACTACATCTTGAGGTATTTCTTCGCTGTCAAAGGCCTGAAAGTTTTCTTTATATGCTTCGTAGTGACTTTGTTTGCTCAATGCCTTGATCTGTTCTCTTAGGTGATTTAAAAACTCTGTGCTTCTTTCAACCACTGAGTTGGTATCTGAATTCATTAGATCATTGCGTACCACATAGTTGCCGAAACTCTTGAGCTGAGCAATCTCTTCACTCATNTTAGTAATGCTTTCACCTANTTCATCATAGGGCAAACCACCNTTGGCNACATGTCGCTGCATGGCTCTGGCACCAGCGAGATGAATAAAGGGATATTTGAATCGTTCACCGTCTTGGTTTTCAACAAACAGCCCAGAAATGTTTCTAGTTCTAGCACCCGGCTGCGTGTCATCCATCACTGCTTGGCTGTGTTTAATAATTAGACGTGTGTCCATTAATTTTTGATAGCTCACTGTTTTGCTACCGTACATTGAGCTTTCGCTCATTATGTTTTCACTCATTGTGCTTTCTCCAACTGGTTTTTGTACCATATTTGTCTGTGGTTTAGGTTGTGCGTTTTGACTTAGGAATTGATAATCTCGTTTATCAAGATTGTCTTTGGCAATGTCTCTAGTGTCAAAACTTAGTAATCTGCGTTTGGCAAATTGACGCAATTCTTTCAAGAATCCATACCAATTTGTTTTCTGACCATCATCCATGCCCTCGGTGATGCCATTAGAAAAATACACTTTTATGCTATTGGGTTCTGCAAGGCTGATGCTGACATGACCTATAGGCGTTTGACCTTCTGTGTAGTCAAAATCAAAGAATCTAGCTTGTTCCGGATTGATGGTGATCTCACCGGTTTCTGCTCCTAGTTTCAGCCCAGCGAAACGGCTGCGTACCTTGTAGAATAAATCGGTGGCTATGTTATTTGTTGCGTCCATAAGTATATTTATCAAAGACCCATGCTGACAAAGATCGGCATAGGCATGGATTCCTCGGTGATTTTTTCTGTCATTTTGTCGTAGATCTGTGGATCCCAATCCGCTAGCACATCTGCCATACGCATGATCAACAGTGTTGAACTGACCAAATCATCGTGTTCTCCGCTCTTGGCTTTAAACCCCAGCCCCGATGCCACATATGTCTTCAGCTCAGATATCAACGGTTTGCTGTGGATGGTCATTTTGTGATTTTCGATCATGTTTTTTAGTTGGCTGCAAGCAGATATCTTACTTCTATGTGTGGTGTTAAATCCTTTACGGAACTTGCGTATGTGCCCTTTGCGGATAGGCTCACTGAGAAATAGTCCATGGAAGTTTTCTTCACCTATGTCGTTGATCACTATCAGGGCAGATTCACCTATGGTATTGTTTTCAACACTGTAATACATGATAGGTGCACCGCCTCGTTCCTCGCCTCGCTCATGTATATATTTTAGTATTTCTCTCAAGACCCTGACCTGTTGCTGCACGGGAGTGGTGTTGTGGTGCCACTCTGCTACCTGCACCATTTCAGGCATTTCATAGACCTGTATGGCACCGTAGTCTCCGCCTGTGCCCAAGCTGGGATCTAGAGCTATTAGATATGTGGCTCTGGGGTTTATTTCTCGATACCAACGTGTTTGCCCCATGTTCATCATAGGGTCTGATCCTGCAAGTTCGACCAGCTTGACAGAGTTGATTAGTGTTTCATCATAGATCAAGAATTCACATTCAAACTCTCTGCGGAATCGTTCTTCGCCGATCTTGGCACGTTCTAATCTAGCCCACTCCTCGTCTCGGTCTGGATGTTCTTGCCATGGTGCAAAGAAGGGAAAGAACCCGTTAACTCCTAATTTGGTTTCATTGCCGAAGTCGTCGAATCGCTTGTTGGCTTCTAACCAAATCATAGCAAATTGATCTTCGTCACTGTTAGGCGTTGATGTGATAATTGCCTTACCGCCTGTGGCCAATGTTGGTGATAGTGCTGTCCAGAACTCTTTGGCTTTTTCTGGTGGTTGCACGAATGCAAACTCATCACAATATATCAATGAAAGAGATTTACCACGGCCTGTGTTTTCAGTTGTGGTAGTTGCTTGTATACGTGATCCGTTGTCGTATTCGATGGTGTTTCTGTTATACGAATACACACCAGCACGGATAAAGTCTGGTAAATTTTCATAGGCATATCTATAACGATCCATGATGTCTCGAGCACCTTCGTACTTGTGTGCCGCTATCAACACCTGTACGTCTGGCATGAACTGAGTGTACCACAATAGGTATGCCACTGCACATGTGGTCTTGCCCATCTGGCGTGGCAACATGGCTATGCATTCTTTGTTTGTGTGGTATGCGTCAATCAACAATTCTTGAAACCCATAGGGCTGGAACGGAATCGATCCTCTAGTAGGATGTTGTATCTTGATGAAGTTTTTGGCAAAGTATAAAGGTCCGCCAACTGGATCCATGCAGGCTTCTAGGTGCTTGACTTCTTCTAGATTATAACGTATCTGTGTATGGGCTTTCTTGATTAGATTGCCGTCTAAGGATTTTGACATATGTTTATTTAATGAAAAAAATAGGCTCCGGAGAGCCTATTTGGTTTACTAGTTTATATTAACTATCAATAGTTTCTGCTGCATCAACCAGTGTTACAGCCACGTCTTTGTAAATGTCTGCAAGTGTGTCGGGCAATGTAACAGTTAATGATTCTTGGATTTCAGCACCTTGAGCACCATCGAACACACGCATGCTCTTAACATGATCGGTTCTACCAATGGCTTGCCCAATTTGATAGCGTAGAGCCTTGGCAGTTGTGTCCACGGTGATTGTTCCATCTGTGGTAGCGGTAAATTGAAACGGTGTTCCAATTTCTGCTCTTGTGCCACCTAATACGCCCTCTGTTGTGATTGCGCCTGCTGCACCTGCACGATCATATCGCACTGTGAAAGTCACTGCGGTTGGTTGGTTAGCTGCCACAGTTACACCACTACTGGTAAACTGCACGTCTTGAATCTGTGCATCCGCGTATTTTTGTAGATTTTCAATAATGGCCAAGAAACGTTGGTGTCCTCGTGCCACACGGCGACCGATTGCTAATGTAGTTGGCTTGGTTGCAAATGCACTGTGATCTTGTGGGCATACCGCACCGTTGTCATTGCCGTCTGCTGTGGGATATACACCTGCTCCACCACCTATCGTAATTACAACTTGATAAAATTCTGGTCTTAGTGACTCAGTTGCTATTTTAAATCCTGACATTATTTCGCTCCTTTAGCTTCTGCCAATCTCTGCAGCAATTCTTCTCTGATGCTGGCACGTAGTTGTTCTTTGCTTTCGTAAGCACCGGCTGCCATAGGATTGTCACCACGATATGGCTTGCCGCTGAAGCTTTTCTTGGGCTTGTTTAGATCGTCACCGTCTGGCATAGCAGCGTCCATGCCTGCATATTCTGGCTCTGACCCGTTTAATGAATTACCAAATGCTTCGTCTTTTTCTTTCTTTTCAGCATCGTGATCATCCATGTCGTGGTCGCCATCGCTGTCGATATCGCCCATAGCCTTGGATACATCATCACCGTCATCGCGGTCTAGGTCGCCCATCGGAGGCATATTGTCGGTATCGGGCTCGTCATCCATGGGTGGTAGCATCTTCAGTGGAGGTAGACCGCCCATTGGGGGTAGTCCTCCCATGGGTTTATCCATAGGCTCGATACTGATAGAACTGATAGGTGACTCTGGTTTATCCATGTCCGGATTCACACTTTTCACCAGCTTCATCAATTCTTCAATGTTGTCTAGTCCCTGTGCATTAAGGTTAATGCTCATGGTTGGAGGTGGAGTATCTGGTTTCTCTGGCATGCCCATTGGCATGCTCATTGGCATAGGTGAGTCACCGCAGGCTTCTGTGGCGGGCCTGTCTAACTCCTGCATCTTGGCCAATAGTTCTTGAAAGTTCATAGTTAATTTCCTTTGCGTGGATCTGGTTTGCCAGCATTTGACATTGGACTCATAGATCCAGCTTTGTCTGTTTTTTGCTTGGGTATTTTATATTCAGCAGCAAACCCATCTTTGGTTCTCTGCTTGGCTGTTTTGCTTAAATCTTTTAGAAAGCCTTTGTTGAAATCATCACCAAAATAGTCTTTGTGTTTGATTTTTCCTGCGCCCTTGTCCATGTCTTGTTCATCTAACATGGCTTCACCGCTGGGTTCATTGTCCATCAACACTTGATCTACTTCTGTAGGCTCGCCACTGTTTCTAACCCGGAAACAATCTTCGTCTATGCCCATGGCTTTGACATGTGTTTCTATTTCTGGTGGGGTAATAGGATATTCACAGATCACTTCATATATGGTAACCTGCTTGTTTTCCTGTCCTGGAAAATCCAGGGGCAATTTTTGTATAGGTGTGGTTGACAGCTTTTCAAAGGTCATGACCTTGCAGCTGTCTAATCGTGACTTCAGTGCTTCTTGAAATTTTTCAGGAACATCGCCCGCAACTTTGATCTTGAAGCTGTAAATTTTTTTGTTTTCGACGAGATATTCTTTAAAAGTTTTCATATGAGTATTTATGCTTTTCCGCTTAATTTTTTCAGCAGTTCATTGCGATCTGTGATCACATAGCCCTGCCCGTTTATCACATTGTTGGGATCTACTCCAGCATCGTTGTCTATTTTTAGTTTTTTCAGCTGCAAATCCACAGCTTTGAGTTTCTTTTCTATCTTGTTGCTTTTGGCAGTGATAGCGTTGCCCATCATTGAACTGGCTACTTCAAATATCCTGCCTGAATATCTTACTTCTACATTCATGCCAAGATCCATGAGATCATCATAAGCAGCTTCTGCTTTTTTAGCAAGATTATCTAGTTCTTGCTCATCAAGATTTTCTAGTTCTTGTATATGTGGCAGCGTTTGTACTATCTTTTGTACCGCTTGATACTGATCATCAAGACTATTGATTTCTTCATGCACGGACGGAGGAGGTGCTGCTGGCTCGGCTTGAGATTCTAAATCGAACAGATCTTCTAATTTTTTAGTCATATCATACTTATCTGCGTTTGGTGCCTTGATGGAAAATATCACCTTCGTTAACCACCCTAAACCTAATACCCTGCTGTTTACACCAAGCTGTGGCAGCTTCCCATTTGGCCATGTTTTTAATATACTGCTCTTGATTGTATCTGCTCTTGCCCACTGATTCTCTTAGAGTTTGACTCTGCGGTTTGACTTCAACTACTTCTGCGTGTTTCTTTCCAGTTTTATCTTTGTAGACCACAAAGAAATCAGGCACATATATTGTGTATTTGCCAGTCATAGGATCTCTATAAGGTATCTGTATGCTTTCGCTGGCCCAATTTTCCACACCTTGATGCTCATCTAACATGCGCATGAATACAAACTCCCACGAACTACGAGCCAACGGGGTTTTCTTTCCCACATACTTGGCAGGGTTTTTCATTTCAAATCGTCCCTGTGCGAATTTAGACATCAGGCAGCTATGTTTCTTATTTGATTGGGTTTTACATCACTGGTTTTATATCCTAGCAGTGATGTGGGCACACGATTGTTGTTAAGTATTTCTGCTACTATCTGGCCCAATGAAACTCCTGGAAAGTTTTTCAATGTATCTAGTATTTGAAAAATAGGTGTACCGTCAATTTTGGCCTGTCGCAGAATAACAGATGCAGAAGTAGAGGCAGCATCTAGATCAAATCCGGCTTGTTGAAAAAAGCTCACTGCGGCAGTGACATCGTTGGAGGGAAACTCTAGAGCAGCTTCACCGTAGTTTTCAAAATATAATTTGGTAGCGGCGGCACTGTCTTCGATAGGTTGTGCTGGTAAATTAGTAGCCATAGATTAATCTGGACCTCCTACTAAATTACGTTGGCTGGCGTTGGTGGTGGTTTCTGTACTGGCAGTTTTAGGAAAAATAGCACCTACCACTCCGCCAACTCGCTGAGCCGCTGCTGCGATATTTCCCGGATTGCTAAGTATGCCAATTGCTTCGCTGGCCAACTGCTCTTTGCTCAGACTCTTGAAATTCTTATAGGTATTGAAGGTCTTGGCTAATGTGCCTATGAATCCTCCAGGAGTGCTGAACGCACCCCGATCACCTATGTCGCCAAAAATTTGTTCTAGCCCATCTAACACGCCCCCTTCTCCAGTAAGTGTTGCAACCCCGCCACCTGCGATGCTCAACGGACTCGGTACAGTATCATAGTGTAAGGTGGCAAACCCTTTAGGTGACCCAACACTTACATTCCCGGTGGAGTATTTCACTGCCTCATACTCTAGGGTCATNGAACTTTCGTTGAATTCACTAGCCGCATAGTCCATGCCGCCGTGATTCCATGATTTAATTCTAGGATTAACAAGTGTGTAGCCCACGAATCTTCTACGACTCATGGTATAGATAGTCACTGATTTAAAGAAATCCGCTTCTTTTTTATCGTTGTCCAGACCGTATCTAAAATTATCAAGCTGTGTGCCAGTCTTTCTAAGAGCAAGATCTGATTTATAAGCGGCATCTGGATTGTGTCGGTCCGCGATATAGTAACCATAATACAAGGCCCACATAGCATTGATCACAGCATTGCTGTCGTCGTGCATGTTGATGTTTACCGGTTCGTAGTTGATCTGTTTGTAAATAATCTTCTTGCGATTGTACTGATTTTTCACCACCGAATCAAAATTAAATTTTGGTAGATCTGCACTCTTTACTAACAGTCCGGCCTCGTTGGCATGCTTGGCTTTGAATGCACTCATGCCTCTTATCGTGTTGTCTATTTCAAACTGTACATAGTAAAGAAACTTGGTCTTAGGGCTGAGTCTAAGATTATTGTCGATGAACAATCTCGTGGCATGACGATAATTGCTCATTTGACCTTTGGGTTTGGTCACTCCTTCAACCAAGCCGGAACCGAAATCTGATAGGTATCTTGTGAATTTATTTGCCATACAAATATTTATGCCACAAAAAAAGCCCGATTTTTAGTCGGGCTGTTTTGAAGATTAAAATTAACCTTGTGCTGTAGAAGCGCCTGTGGTAGCTGCACCGATGGTTCTTCCTACTGCTGCTCCAATACCGCCTATTGGGCTTACTGCTGTAGAACCAGCTGCGAACTGTGATAGGTTATCGAAGGCAATGGTCAAGGCCACGGTCATGTGCTCATTGGTTGAGTAATTTGCATCACCGTAGTCTGCGTTCTGTACAAAACAACCATAGAGTTCAAATGTTTCTAGGGTGTTTGGCACTAGAGCACCGTTACCGCCGTCTAGCACTTCAATGCGTGTGGTAAATTTGTAGTCAATACCTGAACGTGCAGAAGCCTGTTCCATGAAGTCGAATTGCTTCTGGATCTGTTGACCTACCATTTTCTGTACTTGACCGCTGGCATCATCACGTAACGTTAGCGTGATATTTTCTAGACTGTATCGTCCAGCAAGTTTGACCTTGCTGTTGTATACGTCCAGGGTCATTTCTTCAAATGATACTTTTGGTCTTGTAACATCCTGCACCTGTTTGGTAAGTTCTGTTGCTGCGGCAACTCCAAATCCCAACAGTGTTACTCTGAAGCGGTATTTTAACTTTGGCATCAACAGCACCTGAGTGCTGCCGGCTGCATTAGTTGTTGGAATACCAATGTTGTTAAGCGATGTAATTGCCATTTTTAAATTTCTCCTGTGTTCTTGATACGCAATGGAATGTAAATGAACTCAATGGCTTTCACTGGCTCTATAGCGATATCAACATAAAGTTCGTTGCGATCGATACGAGACGGAGTGTTATTGCTTTCATCACACACAACCGCAAAGTCGTAGATTGCTCTCAAGCCTACTAATTCTAACAATAGGCTTTCTGCCGCTTGTTTGATTTCATCTCTGGTAATCTTGTCATTGGGTTCAAACAGATATGGACGAGCCAACTTGTTTAACTGACTGCGTAGATATACTACTAGACGTGCTACGTTGATACGATCCAATGCACTTGCATTTCTTGCACGAGTCTTTTGACCGTATGCTACCAAGCCAACGCCATTGAAGAATGGAATCGGGTTGATCTTCAAGTCATACAATGTATCACGCTGACCTTCGTTCAATGCAACAGTTTGGAATTCGCCTGTGGCTGCATCAATGAATCCCACTGCTGTGGCATTGGTAATACCACCACGACGTGTACCTGCTGGTGCAAACCATGGAAAGCTGACATTGTCGCTGAGCGCAATTGTTTTCAGCATCATATGACTGGCTGGAACCACTGCGTTAGAACCGCTTAGGTCTGTGGTAAATCCATTTGGGTAGTATGTAGCCAAATACTCATCGTATGTCACAATACCGTCATCACCGTTGTCTGTGACTAATTCTGCATTAGTACCCCAGTTGTTCAACGATGTAGCGTCTGCAGGCAATCTCAATGGAGTATCACCTACAACAAATGCAGTAATGCCTCTGTCAATGTTGAGATTAACTAGGTTACTCATTGTTTCTGGATATCCTGGGCAAGCTATGATGTTGAAGTTTCTGCGTTCCTCATCACGGATCTCTTGACTTGTGTCAATTGCTGATTTCAAAGCCTGTGTAACTACTTTACGTTGTGCTTTGCGACCAAATGATCCTGAGCCGTCTTCGTTGTTGCCTGAAGCAGTGACCCAACGATCTGGGTAGTATGCATCCATAGCTAGTCCTGCACCGCTGACGAAAGCCGAACCTGACAATGTTGCTGTGCTAGTTCTTGGGTTATCGCCGGCTGTGTCGATGTAGTTGTTGCTGTATTTCTTGACATTACCGCCACTGCGTCTAAGATTCCATAGCAACATGCCTTTTGGATACAGTGCTGGATCTGGAGCATCTGGGTCTAAGAAGTTGTTGGTAATTAGATCTTCAATGGTTGATTGACTTGATGCAGTACCTGCTGTATTCCAACGAGCATCTGCAAACAACACACCTTCTTCAGTGGTTTGATCTGTTTTATCTACTAATTCCCAACGTAGTGTGACATCTCCGATATCAGTTAAGTTACTATTGTATCTGTAGATTGTTGGGAAGTTTTCTAAATCAGCTGTGCTGATCCATAAGTCACCTGATACAGTAACCCCTGATACATATGGATTGCTGGCAGCTACTATTGGTAGATAACCAGTTCTTAGAGTTGCTGTTGCAGCTTCATAATAAGGCGCTGTTGCATGTCTATAACCCACAAACGTATTGCCATTGTGGACCATGATGTCAACATCTGCAAAGTTAGGATTATACCAAAGTTGTTCGTCTGATGGTTCGTTCAACGGAGCATCTGGACTAGCTGCAAATCTTGGATCGTCTGCAGCCAATGGCTTGTAACCCGATACCAAATAATCGTCGGCTGCGCCTGCAGCAAGATCTTCTGCACCCACTGCCCCGCTTCCTAATGAAATATTATAGAAGTTTTCTGTGCCTGCTCTAGTCTTGATGTTATAGGCTGTAAACAATGTAGACAACGGTGTACCTGTACTGTCTGTTAATCTAAAATCGCCACCGTCGTTGTGTGTAATAACTAATCTGCTCTGTGTTGTTGTAACAGCTATCACTGACGCTTCAATATTTGTAAATCCGGCTGCGTTAATGGCTGCTGCAAGTTTATCTGCGTCTGAATTGTCGCCAGTTGGTGCATTTGCTCCACTAGGATTAGCACTGCTCAGAGTGATTGTCTTAGCTGCATCTAGGGCCAACTGACCTACTATGCTTTCAGCAAGTGTAAACACTCTTGTAGAACCAGCAGTAAATGTAGCGTCCTTGATAATATTGCTGGTCACGCTGGTGCCCTGGCCGGCCGATGTATTTCTATACCATACTCGGAATTCAGCTGTGTTAGGTGTTGTATCAAAACCGCTGTTTTCTTGTGCATTGCTTTGTACAAACAATGTGTCTGCGCCGATGTTAGCACCGCCACCACTGCGATCTAGATAGTACAAGGCTGCGTTTGTAGACGCATATATCGGAGCTTCTGATGCCACCCAGGATGATGTAGCTGAACTCCACTGCTTGGCTCTCCATCTAGCGCCTTTGTTTGGCTCTGTGGTTTTGATCCATACAGAACCTGTAGCAGCACCTGCCACTGTGGTTGTGTTATCACTGCGTTTGAAAGTAGGTACATCTGTATGTGGTGTTTGTTGCAATGTAGGACTGATGTATTCACCTATAGTAATACCAAGAGTGTCCCACGATGCTGTGCCGTTGTCTAACATTATTCTTCCGTCTGCACCAGTAGAGTCACCGGCAGCACCGTCAGCTGCTGATCTACCATCGGAATAAATGTATAACTTGTTGGCCAATGCTTTAGCAGTTACACCTGTGATAGCTGCTGTGTTAATATTAGCTGCTGTTGTAGCTACAGTTCCTGTCGCAATCGAAGTACTGTTAATAAACAAAGTACCTGACATTGTGCCTGCGTATGTTGAGCTTGTTGCCACTGGCCAGCTGGCCTTCCATGCATTAGATCCAAGCAGTACCCACTCGCCTGCGTCCACTTGTGTGCCGCCGCCTGCAACTAGACCGTTACCAGCAGACTTGTAATAGATTCTTGCAAGATCTTCTGCTGTACCGTAACTAGTGTCGCCTTCAACAGTTTGAAATACTACTGCATAGTCACCGACTTGTCCTACCGATGTCTTAGGCGCATTGTTTTCAATTTTGGAAGGATAATCTGCATCTGTTAGTACCAATGGCACTTTGTTGGTAAATTTCTGTCCGCCTGCTGTTGATCCAGCGGCGCTGTTCCATTCTTGGATACCCCAAGTTGTGGCCTGTGTATCTAACCACCATTTGCCGTTTACTGGATTCGCTCCCGGGGCGTCAACTGATGCTGCAAGTTGGTCCAGGTCTACATCAGCGCGAACAATAAATGCTGCATTGCTGACACCTAGCAAACTGTAGGCTGCTAATAGACCATATTCGTTGCGCTCTGAGCCATGAATAGGAGTTGAACTCGCTGTTTGCTCAAAGAACGGAACGCCAAACAGATCTGTAAGATCTCTCTGGCTGGTAACTTTAAATGCTTTGCCGGCATTTGCTTTGGTTGTTGCTGAAGCTGTGTTTGTACCAGCTCCGTTTGTTTTATCTTGGGCTGTTGCTACGACAATAAGAGGGACTGTACCAGGTTCTGCTGGTGTATAAAAACTCTCGTCGATTACCGTAACTTGTACGCCTGGTGATGTTAGTGCCATATCGCCTATTCTCCTGGTAATAGTTGCTCATAATATTTAGCATACTATTCCAAAAACAGCGAGTTAGGTGCCGAACAAAAGGGGTTTAAAAGGGTAAATATCAAATGCGACCATTATGCAAGGCCTGCGCACAGCGCCCTAGAGCCATTAATTACTACAAAGACACTCGGACCTATTATAGAACACTGTGTGAGATTTGTCTAGTACACGGTGCAGGTGCGCATGTTCCTCGTTGGCAACGTGCAGGGTACAAGCCCAAGGCCGTGTGTGAAAAATGCGGCTGTCGATCTCAACACGCAGAGGTGTTTCGTGTGTTTCATATAGATGAAAATCTCAACAACTGCAGACCAAACAACCTCAAAACTGTGTGTTTGAACTGTGCCGCTGTCTTAGGCAAAGAGGGCATCACTTGGAGGCAAGGCGATCTTGTGGCCGACTACTAGGTTAGCACTCTGCTCATAGAGCTCATCGATAGAACCATTGTTATTGATAATGCCATCAAACTCACTACCTAACCATGCCCATTCCGACGCATGTATCTTGCGCATCTTCATAGCATTAAGACCTACGTTATTACCTTGATTAGCACTGATAGCATCTTCATACCATTCGGGCAATTCGCCACGCTGTACCCAAACAATCTGACCGCCTGCATCTTTAATTGATTTAATTTCGTTGGGGAATCTGCAGTCTGAAATAACTATGTGGTCTTTGCTGGTGCGTAATTTATTTTCTAGACTAGCAATCCATATGTCGTCATGGAACGATCTACGACAGACTTCTGTGCCCCAGTATTGCAGGACCCATCTAGGAGTTAGTGTAGGCATGTCTAAACGTTCTGCCCACCAAGGATCTACCTGTTCACGCCATTCTCGAGCCTGCGCTGTGCGTCCTTCCAGCATGGTTCTGTCCCAGCCAAACACACTGGCCACAGCGTCTTTGAGTGTCGACGCAAAGCTTTCTCTGCGAAATTCGTGAAAATTGACTAGATAGTCGGCCACGGTATCTTTGCCCGAGCCTATAAAACCGCATACACCTATGATCATAAACTGTCCCCTTTAGAACAATTATAATATAGATTAGCTATAAGGTCAACCAGTTATCCAACCCCAACCCTGGGTAGTAATACCAGTTTTGAGATCTTCCATTAGTTTTTCCATTTCGGCTTGAGCTTCTGTGATCAGTGCTGTGCCGTTGAGTTGAGTGCCACCCTGTGGTCCTGCGATTTGCCCAAACTTTGAGCGAGCCTGGCCTAGCATCATTTTACAGTTGGCCAAAGCATAGTCCTTGATCCACTGTCCGGAATACACATCATCTACGATGGCAAAATCTGGCTTAGAATTATATACTTGTAGCATTACTGATTCCTCACCTCGTGGACGTTGGTGTATGATAATTTTATGACTTTGCGGATGCCAGGTAAAATTAATGTAGCTACCAAACATCTTACCTACTAATTCCTGATATTGACTAAACAGTTCATAGGTTAGCAGTCCGCCCATGTTGGTACTACTTAACAAATAGGTATTGGCGTAAGCCAAGTTAAATGGTTCAAATACTGTGCCGCCTGTGCCGTTACCAGTTCTTGAGCCCACTGATCTACGAAATATTTGACGTACCTGTTGTATTTCTTTAGGTAGTATATACTCATTAGTGCTTTCAGTGAGTGTTAAAAACACGTAGCTTTCCTCTACAGCGTTATCGCTACGCTGACGAAAAACTGCTAGAGCACGGTTAAGTGCTGTGTCGTAGTGTATGGGATCTAATTCTACATCTACCATACCATCACCTAGCATGGTTTTGCAGTAGTTGTAAACAGAGTTTTTGGCTTGGTCTGATGTGCTCATACGAGTATTTATCGTAGCGGTAAATATATGACTATGCCAAGACTCAGTTTATACCGTCCCGAAAAGGGCAATGACTTCCGCTTTATAGATAGATCCGCCTGGGAAATGTTCCAAGTTGGCGGTACAGATGTGCTGGTTCACAGATATATCGGTCCGGGAGCTGCAACCCAAGGCGACACTCCTAGCACACCTAACTACACTAGCGATAATGTGGCAAACATACAGGATCTATTATTTTTAGAAAACCGAGATCGCAAGTATGATCCCGATGTTTATGTCATGCGAGGTGTCTACAATATATCCGATATCGATTTTAACCTCAGCCAGTTTGGACTGTTTCTACAGAATGATACGATCTTTATCACTTTCCACATCACAGATACTGTAGAAAAGCTGGGTCGTAAAATCATAGCAGGTGATGTGATTGAACTACCACACCTCAAAGATGAGTATGCTCTTAATGATTTAACTTTTGCACTCAAGAGATTTTTTGTAATAGAAGAAGTTAGTAGAGCAGCAGAAGGATTTTCAGCCACATGGTATCCGCACTTATATCGTGCCAAGTGCAAACCATTAGTAGACAGTCAAGAATTTAAACAGATCTTAGATGACATTGCAGATAGAGAATTTTATAAAGGCACATATAATGCCAGCATCACTTATTATCCCGGTGATGTTGTACTTGCTGCTACTGGAAAAAAATATCAAGTCATACAGGAAGTTACAGGTGTTGCTCCACCCAATAACACCTACTATGCACTAGCAGATACCTTGCGAGATGTGATCAGTACCTACGAAAAAGAAATGCAGATTACTGCTGCGGTGTTAGATCAAGCAGAAGCAGATGCACCACGCAGCGGCTACGACACCAGCAAGTATTATACTTTGCAGAGAACAGACGATGGCACAGCTGAATTAGCCAGTGTAGATGCATCTTTAGTAACCGTGGATGCACAAACACAGGCCACCGACGAAGCAGGCAATCTACTATATGACACTGATGGTAATGCTGTGTATGTTGGTCAGACTGCTAGCTCAGTGATACTGCCGGCAGCCGGAGATGGCTATGAAGGGTATCTAACCAAAGACGGCGTACCTCCCAACGGTGCTCCATTTACCGCAGGTATTTCCTTTCCAAATAATCCAGTCAATGGACAGTTTTCACTACGCACAGATTATCTACCTAACAGACTGTTTAGATTTGATGGAGTAAGATGGCGCAAGTTTGAAGACAACGTTCGAATGACCATGAGCAACCTAGGTGCCAGTGATGTCGTTGCTGGTGAAACCTTCGCAGGCAAGGATGTACGTCAGACACAAAAATCTACATTTATTAATAACCCCACCGTAACTACTATCGATGGACAGACAGTAAAAGAAAAACAGAGTCTCAGCAAGGCTCTAAGACCTGAGGCAGACCTATAATGGATTTTCACTATGACGGACAGATAAGACGCTATGTCACACAGTTCATGCGTGTGTTTATTGGATTCAAGTATCAGGCAGGTGACGGCGATCAGCGACAGATTCCTGTGATGTACGGCGACCTTACTAGACAAGTAGCTAGCATTATCAAAGACAACTCAGAAAATAAAATGCCCACTGTGCCTAGGATAGCTTGTTATATCACAGGTCTTGAAATGGATACTAATAGGCTCAGCGATCCTACATTTGTTTCAAAGATACATATTCGAGAACGTAGATTTACAGATGCCAACGGTACTAGAGAATACACAGGGCAACAAGGCGGCAGCTATACTGTAGAACGTTTGATGCCCACACCGTTTAAATTGACCATGAAAGCAGATGTGTGGACTTCTAACACAGATCAAAAACTACAGTTGCTTGAACAGATATTAGTGCTGTTTAATCCCAGTCTAGAACTACAGACCACAGACAACTACATAGACTGGACCAGCCTCAGTGCCATGTATCTAACCAGTACAAATTTTTCCAGTAGGACCATACCGCAAGGTGCAGAATCGGACATAGACATCTGTAGTTTAGAGTTTGAAATGCCTGTGTTTATATCACCACCAGCCAAGGTTAAAAAATTAGGTATAGTGCAGAGCATTGTGGCCAATGTGTTTACCGAACAAGGCGACGTGTTAAATCTTGAAGACTTGATTTATAATAACAGTGCTCCTAGTTCTAACATATCCGGGCAACCATATGGTAGATACAAGGTTTTATTGTTTAAATCAAACACCGGCAACATGAGCGATAATCAATACGATCTAACATTGGTTAATCCTTCTGATGCTGTGATATCATTAGGTCTCATTGAAAAAGAAACCAAAAATGGCGATGTTATAGATTGGACTATAATACTAAATGTGCAGGGTGGATACATGCCTGGCAGTGAAGTTTATTTTAAGAAATTCAGCGGATTTGAAATAGTGGGAACATTTGTAACCAACCCGTTAGATCCTAGTATACTCACTGTGACCTTAGATGCTGACACATATCCGGCCAATGACGATATAGCCAGCACTATACCAGGCATTGCTGCCAGAGGTACCGTGGATGCTATCATTGATCCGTATAAGTACAATCCGTTGGAAGTATACGGGTCACATGCCGCTATACCGTTAGGCCTGAGATTTCTAATGTTAGATGATGTCAACAACAGCGAGAATCGTGGAGGATTTATAAATCTTCCTTCTAATCCTGCAGACAGCACTAAAATACCATATAGAGGGCCCCAAGCCTGGAGAGATCCCAGCAACAACGATTCCAGCTGGGAAAATCAAGACGGTTCAGATCCGGTAATCACAGCTAACTCTATAGTAGAATGGACTGGACAGACATGGGCTACTGTTTGGAATCCTGTGGACAACACGTTAGAAGCTGCCGATATGGCCGGAGAAACATTCTCTCCCACTCATATCCAAAATATTCGTACAGGAATCAAGTATAAGTGGGATAGCACACAGTGGATCAAGGCCTTTGAAGGTGAGTATCTGCCAGGAGAATGGAACTTCAAGCTCGCCGGTGGATAAGTACTGGCATGCAACAGCGTGCCGGACTACTATTCTTAGCTAAAACCACAGGTCGCATCCTGCTGATCCTAGATGCAGAGCGATGGACTGTGCCCACATTTCAGCGCAGCAACAGCCTCCTAGAAGATGCCAACGAATTGTTAAATCAATATGCACAGGGCCGTATAGTCCCCATTGAACTATATCTCAGTGAAGATCGTGGATTTGAGTATGGCACATATGTGTGCGTGGTCGATCAAGAGTTTTTAACACTAGCATCAAAGACGGTATGCTGGGCAGATTTGGATTGCCTGCCCAAACAACTGCACTCAGGTCTGCGTACCACATTAAATAATCAAGTAATACGTGTGAAAATAGAAACTGTAATGGAGTTAATAAAAAATGCTACAACAAGCTGACCGATTTCAAAACGATGTAAAGAAATATAACGAAGCTATTGAAAACATGCCCGACGGACCAGAAAAATTAGAGGCTAAACGTCTGCTTAATGATCTCATTTACGAAGTTAAAAATATGGACAACATGTATGTGGACATGATCTATGCCAAACAATTACCTACCATGGGCAATGAGCTGCGTGGTAATATCGGATCTATTAGAAAAAAATTAGACAGCAAGATTAAAAGTTTATAAATATCAGATTATAAACTAAGCATAAAACTTAAGGAGAAAAGAATGATAGAGTTTGTTCCAATTCGGGATCGATTGCTAGTTAAAAAAATTGAAGATTCGATGAAAACCAAAAGCGGGTTGACGCTTTCAGACGATACTAAAGAGCGTCCAACAAAAGGACAGGTATTGGCTGTAGGAGAAGGCAAGCTAAATGAAGACGGTAANTTAATTCCGATGGTTATTAAGATCNACGATCTTATTGTCTATCCAAAATATGCAGGCCATCCTATTAAAATAGAAGGTATTGAATATTTAATTTTAGACGAAAATGAAGTTTTAGGTGTCATGAAAGGAGAATTAAAAAATGGCTAAGTTAATCCCAAGAGTAGTTATTATGGGCGAAGAAGCTAGAGAAAGAATTGTCAAAGGTGTTAATATACTAGGCGATGCTGTAAAAGTTACTCTAGGACCAAAAGGTCGAAATGTGGTTATTCAGCGTCTGTTTGGTGCACCACACCTCACTAAAGACGGTGTAACAGTGGCTAAAGAAATCTTTTTAAGAGATAAATTAGCAGATACCGGTGTACGTATGATCAAGCAGGCAGCAAGTCACACATCGAATGATATAGGCGATGGCACAACTACTGCCACGGTGCTAGCGCAGGCAATGATTCGAGAGGGAATGAAATTTGTCACTGCTGGCATCAGTCCTATTAATTTAAAAAGAGGCATCGATAAAGCAGTGGCTCAAGTGATAACTGAGTTAGATAAAATTAGTAAAGACTGCTCGGATCCAAAAACAATAGCTCAGGTTGCATCTATTTCTGCAAACAATGATGACGAAATGGGGCAACTTATTGCCGATGCGTTAATCGCAGCAGGAAAGCACGGAGTAGTTACTGTTGAAGACGGCACTGGGTTTGTTGATGAATTGCATTCTGTAAANGGTTTATCATANGAGCAAGGATATCTATCCCCTCACTTTATTAACGCAGATAAACAAAAATGTATTTTAGAAAATCCTTATATTTTAATTTGCGATCGCCCAATCTTAAACATGAATGATGCAATGCCTATTTTAGAAAAATTAGTCGAAACTAAAAGACCGTTTTTAATCATGGCCGAAAGTGTTGAGACTGATGTTCTTGCAACA
>JGI25914J50564_10000188_pt1 | contig 19545 bp, 20 predicted proteins | sample LauGreSuBDMM15SN_2_FD_50564 | JGI IMG/M metagenome (IMG submission 50564) | reverse complement strand
CGCCAGTGTGGCGGCCGCCTGCAAAGAACTTGAAGCTGCGAAGTTACCCGCCAGCTTGATGATCGACTGCAGCCATGCCAACAGCAGCAAACAGCATCAGCGTCAGTTGGTGGTGGCTCAAGACATTGCGCACCAGTTATCAGGCGGATCGCACAGCGTGTTTGGCGTGATGGTGGAGAGTCACCTTAAAGCCGGCGCTCAAAAATTCACCCCTGGCAAAGACAAAGTAGAAGACCTGACCTATGGCCAAAGCATCACCGATGCTTGTTTGGCCTGGGATGACTCTCTGCAAGCGCTGGAGGCGCTGTCAGCCGGCGTGAAGGCGCGCCGCAGCAAGAAGTAAAACCACGTCGTCTGGGGGGCTGACGGCAGTGGGCCCTACGGCAATCCTCGTTGAAGGCGCTGGCATGCATCACAGGATGCGCAAGCGGGCATGAAGTGCCTATAATGTACATTTCAAAAGTACATAAAGGTTTTTTATGTCCATGTCCATCGCTGAATCTCGACAGCAACTCTCTGCCCTGATCGCAGCCGCTCAGTTGCAACCCCAGGTCATCACCAACCGCAACAAACCGGTGGCGGTGCTGGTGTCGGCCGACTACTTCGCCAGAAGCGAGGTTGCGGTCAAACCGGTAGTCGAGAGTTTTTACAGCCAGTTGTTGCAACTGCGCGAAACTTTCCCGCCTCAAGATGACACGGGCTTGGGTGGAGCCGGCCCGGCCGGGCGGCCAGCGGCTTGGCAGCGTGACAACGCTTTTGCTACCCCCACACAGGCCTCGCGCAAATGAGCGGCCCCATTGTGTTGGCAGATACCAATGTGATCAGTGAGTTTGTGAAAAGTACTCCAGACGCACAGGTGATGCGCTGGCTGGAGACGGTACAGCGTTTGGCCATCTCAGCCGTCACGTTAGAGGAAGCCCATTTTGGGCTGGCATGGCAACCCAATGCCCGCAAGCTTGCGCTGTTCAACGGCGTGCTGGCGCAAATGCACACCGTGTATGCAGTCAGCCCCTCTATCGCGCAGCGTGGGGGCGCATTGCGAGGCCAATTTCAGGCCCAAGGCATCACGCGCAGCGCGCCCGATATGCTGATCGCCGCCACCGCGATAGAGCACCATTTGGTGTTGGCCACCCGCAATGTGCGTGACTTCATCGGTTGTGGCGTGCAAGTCATCAATCCGTTTGAAGCGGTTTGAGTTGTCCCCAGTTGGATGCGAAACTGGATCTGAGAGGGTGGTTGCTGGCGTGAAGGCGCGGCGCGGTAAAAAATAATCGGTCTGAAAACGTGGTTGCTAGGGGCGTCAGCCCCGAAGCAATCCCAGCATCTTTAAGCATGCCCCAATCCATCGAATCACAGGCTTGGGTAACCAAAGCAGCAACCGATAAGCTGTCCAAAACCTTTTCATCGCATAGGCTGGACGAATGAATGATCGAATTTCTTTTAATCTATAAACAAGATCAGATTTACCGCGCTGTCCTATGTATGCCCGATGGGGTGAATTGGCTGGGACTAGGGAATGAAAGTCGGCTGAATTGATAAAGCGCTCAGCATCCAAAACGAATACACGACACAATATTTTCCATGTGCCCTCGCGTTCTTCGAATTCGTCCACGTAACGCCCTTGGTGCCATAAGTCAGTAAGTTGTCCTGCACGCTTGATTCGATGCACAACGGAGACTTGTGTCTCGACGTAAGCCTTCTTGCCATGCAATTCAATCAAGGGGTTGGATATTGAGTGAATAGAAAGCTCAATTTCAGACAATACGGTCAAAACATAGTCTGCGAAATCCCAACCCGACCCTTTGAAAAAACCGTGGTCGTCCAAACTGTCAGGGTGGTAACAAGACTTTAGGAGCGCCAGATCTCCCCGATCAGCAGCACGGCAATATCGGTATAGGACATCACGTATGTTTTCTTTGGCGAGCAAAGTCGCCATTGCTTCATCTGGCTGTGAATGATGTGATGTCACTTGAATTTCAGTTGGCAAATGGGAAGGTCGCTTTACTTCGCTCGCAATGACGCTATGTCAAGGCCTGCAGTAATTTGCCGTGTACCCCTCCAAAGCCGCCGTTGCTCATGCACAGCACATGGTCGCCGGGTCGGGCAGCGGCCTTGACCTGCGCCACCAAGGTGTCGATGTCGCCAGCGGTATGTGCTCGATCACCCATTGCGGCCAAAGCCTCGGCTGCGTCCCAGTCCAAGCCGGCGGTGTGGCAAAAAATCAAGTTGGCTTGTTCCAAACTCCATGGCAGTTGCGACTTCATCTCGCCGAGTTTCATGGTGTTGCTGCGCGGCTCAAACACCGCCAAGATGCGTGCTGTACCCACTTGGCGGCGCAAGCCATCCACCGTAGTGCGAATAGCTGTCGGATGATGCGCAAAATCGTCNTACACGGTGATGGCTTGTGTACCTGTGCCCACTGTGCCGCGCACTTCCATGCGCCTACGCACATTCTCAAAANNNGACAAAGCTTGGCAAGCATGCGCCACCGCCACGCCCACATGGTCGGCGGCGATGACGGCGGCCAAGGCGTTCATTTGGTTGTGCACCCCGCCCAAGGCCCATTGCACCCGGCCTTTCACCGCGCCTTGGTGCAAGACCTCAAAGTCTGAAGGTTCGCCGCGCATTTGCCATGCGGCATGGGGCGAAGCGCCAAAGCCCGCCACATCGCTCCAGTGGCCCAGGTCCAGCACCCGCTGCAAACTGTCTTGCTCGGCATTCACCACCAAACGACCACTGGCCGGCACGGTGCGCACCAANTGGTGAAACTGCCGCTCAATCGCGGCCAAATCGGGAAAGATGTCGGCGTGGTCAAACTCCAAGTTGTTCAAGACCGCGGTACGGGGGCGGTAATGCACAAACTTGCTGCGCTTGTCAAAAAACGCAGTGTCGTACTCGTCGGCTTCGATGACAAACAAGGGGCGGCTTTGGCTGGGGGCCAAAGACCCCAAGCGGGCTGACACGCCAAAGTTGAGCGGCACGCCGCCGATCAAAAAGCCGGGGGTCAGGCCAGCATGCTCAAGCACCCAGCTGAGCATGGCAGTGGTGGTGGTTTTGCCATGGGTGCCAGCGATGGCCAGCACATGGCGGCTTTGTTCGGGGGCGTGCAGCACATGGTCGCTCAGCCATTGCGGGCCGCTGGTGTAGGGCAGTCCGGCTTCCAAAATCGCTTCCATCAGCGGGTAGCGTGGTGCCCCATCGGGCAAGCGGGCACGCGAGACCACATTGCCCACCACAAACATGTCTGGCTTCAAGGCCAGTTGATCGGCGCCGTAGCCCTCAATCAGTTCAATCCCCAAAGCGCGGAGTTGGTCGCTCATGGGAGGNTAGACGCCTGTGTCGCAGCCNGTCACGCGGTGGCCTGCTTCGCGGGCCAGGGCAGCCAAGCCGCCCATAAAGGTGCCGCAGATACCTAATATATGAATATGCATAAATGGCATTGTAAAAGTNNGTNNTCCTTGGCTTGAGGCAAAAAAGCAGGCTTACAAGCTCCTGCCTTGAAAAGGCACAATAACCTCCCATGCGCAACACAAGCCAAGAAGAAATCGCTGCCACCGCCGCTCGCCTGATTGTTGAAGAAGGCTTGGAGTACGGGCCTGCCAAACGCCGTGCTGTTCGGGAGTTGGGCTTGAATGCCCGCAGTGCTTTGCCCAGCAACGAGTTGATCGAGGAGGCTGTAGTCGAGTACGTGGCTATTTTTTGTGCCGATACCCAGCCGCTGGAACTCGCTGCTTTGCGTTCTTTGGCCTTGCTGTGGATGCTGCGTTTGCCCGAGTTTCGTCCGCACTTAAGTGGCGCGGTTTGGCGCGGCACCGCCACCCGTTTGTCTGATATTTACATTCAGTTGTTTTGTGACGATTCCAAGTCAGCAGAACTGCGACTGATAGACCAAGGCGTTCGCTACGAGGTGAGTTCGGTGAACGGCTTCAAGGGGGAGACGGTGGATGCCTTGAGCGTGAGAAGTCGTTGCAATGTCCTTAATGAAGAAATAGGTGTGCATTTCATGGTCTATGACTATGACGATGTGCGCGGCGCTTTGCAGCCTGATGACAAAGGTCGGGCCTGGCGTGGCAACACCGAGGCGGTGCGCCGCTTGGTAGACTCTGTTGATGCAAGAATCTCCACCTGATTCCCCCAAGCGCAGTTCGCGCCGACTCCTGCTGGGTACAGCGGTGGTGGCCGCGCTGGCTGGCTCAGTCGTTAATTGGTCCAGATTGCGCCCTCGCACCCTAGACCCGCAAGCAAGCCAAGATTTGTGGAGTGCCGAGTTCGACCAAGCGGATGGCCAAATATTGCGCTTGTCCGACTTCCAAGGCAAACCTTTGGTGCTGAACTTTTGGGCCACATGGTGCACCCCTTGCGTTGAAGAAATGCCTTTATTAAACGCCTTCTTTCAAGAAAACCAGCCTAAAAGTTGGCAAGTTGTTGGATTGGCGATTGACCAACCCAGCGCTGTCAAGCGGTTTTTAAAGCAATACCCCGTTAGCTACCCCATAGGAATGGCGGGTTTGGGCGGGACCGAGTTGGTCAAAAAACTGGGCAATCTGAAGGCTCTTTGCCTTTTACCTTGGTTTTGAATGCCAAGGGCGACTTGTTGGTGCAAAAATTAGGAAAACTATCTAGTCAAGAAATGGCCGATTGGTTGTAAATTAGGCTTGGTATTGGTTTGGCCCTTATCCTTACAATGGTTAAACTTTAACTGCTGTTAACTACAGAAGGCTATCAAATCTATGGATTTAAGAAAACTTAAAACATTAATCGACTTGGTGTCCGAATCCAATGTGTCTGAATTGGAAATCACCGAGCCCGAGGGCAAGGTACGAATTGTCAAGGGTCCCGTGGGTGCGCCCGTGGTGGCGCAAGCCTCGGGGATTGCCGCCGCGCCGCTGGCGGCTGCACCTGTTGCCATGCATCCGCCCGTTTTGACCCAGGCCGAAGAGGTCGCGGCTGCAGGCCATGTGGTCAAGTCGCCCATGGTGGGGACTTATTACGCATCCGCCAGCCCAGAAGCCAAGCCCTTTGTGCAGGTCGGCAGCGTGGTCAAAGAGGGCGAAACCATCTGCATTATTGAAGCCATGAAAATTTTGAATGAAATCGAGGCAGACAAAAGCGGCACCATCACCAGCATCTTGATTGACAACGGTCAAGCGGTGGAATATGGCCAGCCCCTCTTTCGCATCGAGTGACGACAGCGCATGTTTAAAAAAATCTTGATCGCCAACCGAGGCGAAATTGCATTGCGAATTCAGCGTGCTTGCCGAGAACTCGGCGTAGAAGCGGTGGTGGTCTATTCCGAAGCCGACCGCGAAGCCAAATACGTCAAATTGGCCGAGGANGCCGTCTGCATAGGTCCCGCTTCTTCCACCCTCAGCTACCTGAATATGCCGGCGATTATTTCCGCCGCCGAGGTGACTGACGCCGAGGCGATTCACCCCGGCTACGGTTTTTTGAGTGAAAACGCGGACTTTGCCGAACGGGTAGAGAAAAGTGGCTTCACCTTCATTGGCCCCACCCCTGAGTCGATACGCATGATGGGCGACAAGGTGTCGGCCAAACAGGCCATGATCAAAGCCGGCGTGCCGTGCGTGCCAGGTTCAGAAGGCGAATTGCCAGACGACCCCGCCCAGTTGCGTCGCATCGCCAAAGCGGTTGGCTATCCGGTCATCGTCAAAGCCGCAGGCGGCGGCGGCGGTCGAGGTATGCGGGTGGTGCACAACGAGGCCGCGCTGATTCATGCGGTGCAAACCACCAAGGCCGAAGCCGGCGCAGCTTTTGGAAATCCGGCGGTCTACCTTGAAAAATATTTACAAAACCCAAGGCATATCGAGATTCAAATCTTGGCGGACAACTTTCGCAACGCTGTGTATTTGGGCGAGCGTGACTGCTCTATGCAACGGCGTCACCAAAAGGTGATCGAGGAGGCGCCAGCGCCTGGCATTGCCCGTAAATTGATCGATCGCATCGGTGAGCGTTGTGTGGCGGCCTGCAAAAAAATGGGTTATCGCGGCGCCGGTACTTTCGAATTTTTATATGAAAACGGCGAGTTTTATTTCATTGAAATGAACACCCGTGTGCAGGTCGAGCACCCCGTGACCGAGTTCATCACCGGCATAGATATTGTTAAAACCCAGATCATGACCGCTGCGGGACAAAAATTACCTTTCACCCAGCGACAAGTGGTGATGAAAGGCCATGCCATCGAGTGTCGTGTCAATGCGGAAGACCCTTTCAAGTTCACCCCTTCNCCAGGGCGCATCACCATGTGGCACCCCCCAGGCGGGCCGGGTGTCAGNGTCGACTCCCACATTTACAGCAACTACTTTGTCCCGCCGCATTACGACTCCATGATTGGCAAAATCATTGTTCACGGGGACAACCGCGAACATGCTTTGGCGCGCATGCGCACAGCCTTGGGTGAGACCGTGGTGGAAGGCATTCAAACCAATATTGCGCTGCACCGCGAACTGATGATGGATCCTGGGTTCATTGCAGGCAGCACGAATATCCATTATTTGGAAGAGTGGTTGGCTGTGAGAGCGTCGGTTGTCTGATGTTTGAATTGAGTTTGCTGTGTTCGCAAGACCAAGTTGAGACGCTCAGTGATGCTTTGATGGCCTTGGATGCTTTGAGCGTTTCGGTGGAAGACGCCGATGCCCATACCGACCAAGAACAGGCCTTGTTTGGCGAGCCTGGCATGCCGGCACCCGCCCAAGCTTGGCTGCGTTCACAAGTGCTTGCCTTGTTTGCCGATCAGACCTTGGCCGAGCACGCAGCCCACATCTTGAAGTTGCAAGACTTCTTCGATAACGCAAGCCTGCTTGGCATTGCTGAAGTNNCGCCCCAAGATTGGGTTCGATTGACACAGTCGCAGTTTGAACCGGTTGAAATCACGCCTGATTTGTGGGTAGTGCCGTCTTGGCATGAGGCACCTGCACAAGCACTTCAAGTGATTCGCCTCGACCCGGGACTGGCATTTGGCACAGGCACACATCCGACCACGCGCATGTGCTTGCGTTGGATTGCGCTTNATCTGCACAAGGGTTGCCGTGTTCTGGATTACGGCTGTGGTTCGGGCATATTGGCGATTGGTGCTGCCTTGTGTGGTGCTGCTGAGGTNGACGCTGTCGATATCGACGCTGAGGCGGTGACCGCTGCCCAAGCCAATGCTTTGGCCAATCAGGTGAGCATCAATACCGGTTTACCAGATTTGGCACAAGGGCAATATGGTTTGGTGGTGGCCAATATTTTGGCGGCACCTTTGAAGGTGCTGGCGCCCCTCTTGTGTGCCCATGTCGTGCAAGGCGGTCACTTGCTGTTGGCAGGTATTTTGAGTCGACAGATTGAAGAAATTCAACAAGCCTATGCGCCCTATCTTCAACTTCAAGTCGCTGACACACAGGACGGCTGGGTCTTGATGACCGCCTAAAATCGACACCATGTCGATAGTGACCCTTTGTCCTCAGTGTAAAACCGCTTTTGCGATTCAAGCTGAGCATTACAGCGCAGCCGATGCTTGGGTGCGTTGTGGTCGCTGCGCCCATGTGTTTGAGGTGGATCAGCATTTATTTGAAATCGATCCACCAGAGCTTGAAGCCCCAGCCTCGACGGATGAAGTTGCAGCGTTTCCTGCATCTGTCGATCAAGCGTCACCATCGCATCTCTTGTCGTCTCCTGTTTGGCAGCCTGCTGGTGAGCCAAGCGCTGCGCTGTCAGTGGTGGTGACAGTTGTTGCTGTGTTACTTCTAAGTTTTCAAGTTTTGCTTTTTCATCGCGATAAATTGGTGGCGATGAATCTCAGTGTGTCACCCCTCTTCAATATTGTTTGTGAACGGCTAGGTTGCAGTGTGGACTGGCCTAAAGAGGCTGATAAGGTTGCCATTGACAGCAGCCATTTCAAACAACTCGGCGACAATAAATTTTCATTCACTTTGTCAGTTAAAAACCAAGCACCTTATTTTCTGGGTACACCGGCACTGGAGTTAACGCTAACCAATGATGAGCAAGGCGACGTGGTTCGCAAGGTCTGGTTGGCCCAAGAGGTCGGCTTGGCCAGTATGCTCAAACCCCTGCGCACACAAACTGTTGAACTGGTGTTCGCTGTGGATGGGCCTGGGCTGGCAAAATCAACGGTTACCGCGCATTACTTTTTTACCCTTAACCCAGATAGGATTTTTCATGGCAGTACTGATTTGTGGTTCTTTGGCGTTTGACACCATCATGCATTTTGAGGGGCGTTTCAAAGAGCAAATTTTGGCCGAGCAGCTGCATATTTTGAACGTGTCTTTTCTTGTTCCGCGCCTGCAGCGTGATTTTGGGGGTTGTGCTGGCAATATCGCTTACAGCATGAAGCTCTTAGGTGCACAACCTCTGCCTATGGCAACCTTGGGCAATGACGGTGCCACATATTTGCAGCGCTTACAAGAGCTGGGTATATCAACCACCTACATCAAGATGGTGGAGGATACCTACACCGCCCAAGCCATGATCATGACCGATTTGGATAACAACCAAATCACGGCTTTCCACCCAGGCGCCATGATGCAGGCTCATGCTTTGCATGTGCACCAAGACCCGGATATTCGTTTGGGCATCATCTCACCAGATGGGCGAGACGCCATGCTCTTNCATGCACAGCAGATGGCTGATGCAGGCATACCTTTTGTATTTGATCCGGGCCAAGGCTTACCTATGTTTGATGGCCAAGAACTTCGCCACTTCATTGAACTGGCCACATGGGTGACAGTGAATGACTATGAAGGAAAAATGTTGAGTGACCGCACGGGTTGGAGCTCTGCAGAAATTTCTGCCCATGTCAAAGGCTTGGTGGTGACTTTAGGCGCACAGGGTTGTGAGGTATGGCAACAGGGTCAAAAACAGTTGGTTGATCCCGTCAAAGCCCAAGCTGTTGTGGACCCCACCGGTTGTGGCGACGCTTGGCGTGGGGCCATGCTTTTTGGCTTGGAGCAGGGCTGGGATTTAGTCAAGTGCGCCGAATTAGGCAACCGCATTGGCTCGATCAAAATAGCCAGTCGCGGACCTCAAAATTACCAACTGACATAAAAAAACCCGGTGCGCGCACCGGGTTGGTCTAAAACTGTCACAGCTGTTTCAGTTAGGGTTTTGTTGCTGTTGGAAAAGGCCAAGCAGCTTGCGGGTTCAGCGTGGTTTGAGCCACGTGTTGCGTGGCTGTATGCGAAGCTGAGGGCTTGGTTGCATGAGCAGCAGGTTTGTGGGCGGCTGGTTTAGCAGTCACTTTTTTCGCTGGCGCTTTTTTTGCAACNGGCTGCTTGGCTGCTATTTTCTTAGCGATTACTTTTTTTTTTGGCGCAGCTTTTTTAGCCGGCGCTTTTTTTACAGCTACTTTTTTCGCTGCAGGCTTCTTAGCTGCTGCTTTTTTAGCCGGTGCTTTTTTCGCAGCTGCTTTTTTAGCTACAGGCTTCTTAGCTGCTGCTTTTTTAGCCGGTGCTTTTTTCGCTACGGGCTTTTTCTTAGCTGCTGGTTTTTTAGCAGGTGCTTTTTTAGCTACAGGTTTCTTAGCTGCTGCTTTTTTAGCGGCTGGTTTCTTAACCACAGCTTTTTTTGCTGCGGGCTTCTTCTTTGCTGCTGGTTTTTTTGCAGCGGATTTTTTTGCAGTTGCCATTAGATACTCCTAGATCAAGTTCTCAGATCGTTGGTTCAAAACACTTGTGCCTTTATCAAAGCCAAGAGATTCATGGAACTGGACCCGGGTCCAATTCCATGAACGAGGTGTGTTCCACCATGACTTGGCTGAAATAAGCCAATGAATGGGTGAACAAATGGAGGAAACATGTTTTTTATCAGTCCCAAGACAGCGCGCCGCCGGTTTGGTATTCGATCACACGTGTTTCAAAGAAATTGCGTTCCTTTTTCAAATCGATCATTTCGCTCATCCAAGGAAACGGATTTTCTTCATTNGGGTACAAGGTTTCTAAACCGATTTGTGTGGCACGGCGGTTGGCAATGTAGCGCAAGTAGCCTTTGAACATTGACGCATTCATGCCAAGCACGCCACGTGGCATGGTGTCTTCCGCATAGCGGTATTCAAGTTCAACGGCTTGGTGAAACAGATCAATGATGTCGGCCTTAAATTCATTCGTCCACAAATGTGGATTTTCAAGCTTGATTTGGTTGATGAGGTCAATGCCAAAATTGCAATGCATGGACTCATCTCGCAAAATATATTGGTACTGCTCGGCAGCCCCAGTCATTTTATTTTGACGCCCCAAGGCCAAAATTTGGGTAAAGCCTACATAAAAGAACAAACCCTCCATCAGACAAGCAAACACGATAAGTGACTTGAGCAAGGTTTGGTCGGTTTCAGGNGTGCCCGTATGAAAATTGGGGTCCATGATCGCACCGATAAAGGGGATCAAGAACTCGTCTTTGTTCCTTATGGAGGCAACCTCGTTGTAGGCATTGAAAATTTCACTCTCATCCAGGCCCAGAGATTCAACGATGTACTGGTAGGCATGGGTGTGAATGGCTTCTTCAAATGCTTGGCGTAGCAAAAACTGGCGACATTCTGGCGCTGTGATGTGGCGATAAGTGCCCAACACAATATTGTTGGCTGCCAGCGAATCGGCAGTGACGAAGAATCCAAGATTGCGCTTGACGATAAGCCGCTCGTCCTCGGTCAGGCCATTGGGATCTTTCCACAAAGCGATATCGCGAGTCATATTGACCTCTTGCGGCATCCAATGGTTGGCGCAGGTGGCTAAGTATTTTTCCCAGGCCCATTTGTATTTGAAAGGNACCAATTGATTGACATCGGTTTGACCATTGATGATGCGCTTGTCGGCTGCATTGACGCGACGACCAGCGGTAGGTGCTGNNGNTGCAGAGGGAGACGCTGCGGGNAGGGCAGCAACAACAGCACCGTCATCAAGTACACGAGTGATAGGGATTGCGGTCGAAGCCGCAAGGGGCGGCATCGCCATGTTTAAATTCAAGGCAGCAGCTAATGGCTGTGCTTCTTCTTCCCAGGTCAACATAGTAAAGTTTCCATCATTGAGATTATGAATGGAGAAATGAGAAATTCACAGTATTCATTCGCATTACTCCTTGGTTTTGTTGTTGAATTGCGTCGCTGCTTGAGTCGATGTTATGTGCTTGAGCAGCGCACTCGTTATTGACAAGCCTCACATGTGGGGTCATCGGTACCACATACTTTGATGTCGGTTGCTGGTGCTTGCGACTGAACTTGCGCACGCGCGCTGGCTGCAGCAATTTCCATTGCACTCAAGCCAGAACCAGAAGAGCCGGAGGCCACAGCGTTGTGCGAGCCAGATTGAACGGTGGATTTCTCCACCTGCGTTGCACTGGAGGTGCGCAAATAGTAGGTGGTTTTGAGGCCGCGTAACCATGCGAGCTTGTAGGTCTCATCGAGTTTTTTGCCAGAAGCGCCGGCCATGTAAATATTCAGAGACTGGGCTTGATCGATCCACTTTTGACGACGTGCAGCAGCTTCTACCAACCACTGAGTTTCCACTTCAAAGGCGGTGGCATACAACTCTTTGAGGTCTTGCGGAACACGGTCTATGGGGCGCAAAGAGCCATCAAAATGCTTGAGGTCCATGACCATCACATCGTCCCATAAACCCAGACGCTTGAGGTCTTTGACCAAATAGGAATTGATGATGGTGAACTCACCGGATAAATTGGATTTAACCGACAGGTTGCCAAAACAAGGCTCTATGGATGCGTCTACGCCAACAATATTGGAGATGGTGGCCGTTGGGGCAATCGCCACGCAATTAGAGTTGCGCATGCCGTCGGTTTTGATTTTTTGACGCAGTGCATCCCAGTTGAGCGTGGTGCTGCGGTCTACTTCAATGAAGCCGCCTCGGGCTTTTTCCAGCATATTCAGGGTGTCGAGTGGCAATATGCCTTGGTCCCACAAAGAGCCTTGGTAGGTGGAGTAACGCCCACGCTCTTTGGCGAGTTCGGTAGACGCCCAATAAGCGTAATAGCAAACGGCTTCCATAGAGGTGTCTGCAAAATCGACAGCGGCTTGAGACGCATACGGCACACGCATTTCATACAAACTGTCTTGGAAAGCCATGATGCCCATGCCGACAGGGCGATGTTTGAAGTTGGAATCGCGCGCTTTTTTAACAGCGTAGTAGTTGATGTCGATCACGTTATCGAGCATGCGCATGGCTATGGTCACCGTGCGCTTGAGTTTGTCGTGATCGAGTTCGGGTCCTTTGACGCCTTGTTTGAGGTGACGAATCAGGTTGACCGAACCTAAATTGCACACGGCGGTTTCGGTGTCGCTGGTGTTGAGCGTGATTTCGGTACACAGATTGGAGGAGTGCACCACACCCACATGCTGCTGTGGGGAGCGCACATTGCAGGCATCTTTGAATGTGATCCAAGGGTGACCTGTTTCAAACAACATGGTGAGCATCTTGCGCCACAGGTCGGCGGCTTGCAAAGTTTTGCTGGGTTGAATCAGGCCTTGCTTGGCTTGTGTTTCGTAGTTGGTGTAGGCCTTCTCAAACTCGCTTCCGAACTTATCGTGCAAATCTGGGGTGGTCGAGGGTGAAAACAAAGTCCATTCACCTTTTTCCATGACACGTCGCATGAACAAATCGGGAATCCAGTTGGCGGTGTTCATATCGTGGGTACGCCTGCGGTCGTCACCGGTGTTTTTGCGCAATTCCAAAAACTCTTCTATGTCCAAGTGCCAAGTTTCTAGGTAAGTGCAAACCGCACCTTTGCGTTTTCCGCCTTGGTTGACAGCCACTGCGGTGTCGTTAACCACTTTGAGGAAAGGCACAACGCCTTGAGATTCGCCATTGGTGCCCTTGATATGACTGCCCAAGGCGCGAACACGCGACCAATCGTTGCCCAAGCCGCCAGCGAATTTGGACAGCAAGGCGTTTTCTTTGATGGACTCGTAGATGCCGTCTAAATCGTCAGGCACGGTGGTCAAGTAGCAACTGGACAACTGGGGGCGCAATGTGCCGCTGTTGAAAAGGGTGGGCGTGCTGGACATGAAGTCGAAGGAGGACAGAACTTCATAAAACTCGATGGCACGTTCTTCGCGGTTGACTTCGCCAAGCGACAAGCCCATGGCCACGCGCATGAAAAAGGACTGGGGTAACTCGATACGCTGCTTGCGCACATGAAGAAAGTAGCGGTCATACAGGGTTTGTAAACCCAGGTAGTCAAATTGCAGATCGCGCTCGGCTTTGAGTGCTTTGGCCAAACGTGGCAAATCAAATTGCAGCAAACGCGCGTCAAGCAACTCATTGTCCACACCTTTGTTGATGCAAGCTGCGAAGTTATCGATGTAGTTTTGCGCCATTTCCGCTTGGGTGACTTCTTTGCCCCAAACCTCTTTGGCAATCGAGTACATCAATAAGCGTGCGGTGGCATAGGTGTAGTCGGGTTCTTTTTCGATCAGGGTGCGCGCTGCCAGCACGGACGCTTTGTGCACCTCTTCCATGGGAATGCCATCGTAGAGGTTNCGCATGGTTTCGCTCAGGATGGGGGCGNCTTGAATGTCAGGGTTCAAACCTGCGCAGGCGGCTTGGACCAATTCACGCAGTCTGGCGGTGTCTAGCACCAAGCGTTTNCCACCATCGATCACGTGCAGAATGGGTTCTGCTGGAGNNGCTTGTTCTTTGTGCGCCGCACGTTCTTGGGTTCTTCTTTCGCGGTACAACACATAGGCGCGAGCCACTTCATGGTGGCTGCCGCGCATGAGGCCGAGTTCAACTTGGTCTTGTACATCTTCAATATGNAANGTNCCACCACCTGGGCGCGAGCGAACCAGCGCACGCACCACAGCTTGGGTGAGTTGGTCAACGGTTTCGCGAACGCTGGCCGATGCTGCGCCTTGGGTGCCATGAACAGCCAAAAAAGCTTTCATCATGGCGACCGCAATCTTGGCGGGTTCAAAAGGAACCACTGCACCGTTGCGGCGAATGATTTGGTAGTTACTCAGGCTGGACTGCAAAGTCGAGCTTGTGCTGGCGGTTGNTAAGTCAGAAGGGTTGACGTAGTTGCTGCTGGCCGCAGAGGATGAGGCAATTTGCATCTTGGTTAAATTCCTGTTGTTCTGAATGCTTTGGTTAACGTATGGATTGCTGCTGGTTTTTGTGAACCAGCAAAANTCAAAATTTGGTTAACCCACACTATATATGGGGTCTGAACTCTTTTCAACACACTACGTGTAGTGTTTGNGAAAAAAAAGCAATTNAATCAATTTAAGCCAAGTTCGGCAGGAAAGTAAGCAGCCTTCAATCCTAAACTGTGTTGCAAATACCGCCACTGAAAACCAATACCTGGGTCTTTTTTGCGCTCTGGCGCAATATGTTCNTGCCCCGCCAAAGANGAAATGGGGTAGTGATTGAGGATCATGGGCAAAAGCGAAATTAAACTTTCGTATTGAAACCCACTAAAGCTCTCGCCCTCTAAACCTTCAAGCTCGATACCGATGGAGAAGTCATTGCAATTTGCTCGTCCATGGTGGCTAGACACGCCCGCATGCCAAGCGCGTTGATCGCAGCTGACGAACTGAATCAACTCGCCACCACGACGGATAAAAAAATGCGCAGAGACTTTGACACCACGCAGTTGCTCGAAATACGCATGGCTGTCGTGGGCTAGGGTGTTGGTGAAAAACTTTTCAACCGCGTCGCCATGGAATTGACCCGGGGGCAGGCTGATGGAGTGCAAGACCACCAAGTCTGTGCGTGTGTCTTGCGGGCGAGGTTCGAAGTTGGGCGAGGCAATATGTTGCGCAAACCTGTACCAACCGTTTGACCAACAATCAGACATGGGCCGCTCAGCCTTCTTTGGCAAGGCGGTGCGAGGCGCTGCAGTAAACCCCCAGCGAGCCTTCGACAGCATCGCTTTGCGGGAGGTGCAAATCGCAGTGCGCACACCTCACCATGGTTTGGGGATTTTGACTTTGACGGCTGGCGTCTTGGGTCTTGTCGCTGTTGTTGCGCTTGGTTCGCAGCCACCAAATTACCCCAGCGATGACGACCAACAAAATAAAGTATTTCATGTGGCTTTGTGCACAAGAACTTCAAACACAAAGCGCGAGCCCACATACGCCAGCAGCAGCATGGCCGTGCCTGCATACAACAGGCGAATCGCCATGGGGCCACGCCAACCTCTGGCTTGCCGCCCCCATATCAGCAGCGCGTAGGTCAGCCAAGCCATGATCGAAAGAACGGTTTTGTGGTCCCAGCGCAAGGCTTTGTCGGGACCGTACAAACGCTCGCCAAACAACAACCCAGCCAACAAAGTGGCGGTGAGCAGGAAAAACCCGATATGCACAAATCGAAAAGTCAGTCGCTCTAAGGTGAGCAAGGGCAAGCCTGAAGGGTCGGCCTCGGCCAAGCGAATTTGACGTTCGGCACGGTTCATCAAACCGGCATGCACCACGGCAGCGGCAAACAAAGCGTAGGAGGCCATGCCCAGCGCCCAATGCAATGGCAGCCACAGCGAGGCGGCGCCATGCAAGTCTTGTCCTGGGAAAAACAAAGGCAAAACCACTGCCACCAAACCAGCGCCCGTCAGCACCCAGCGGGTTTTCATTTGAGGGAACCAGTGGTGCTCTAAGGTGTAGACCATCAGCACCAACCAAGCGGTAGCCGACAAAGCGGGTGCGAAACCAAAGCGCGGCGTGGTGCCGGGTTCGGGGATGAGGCTGGCCAGCACACTCAAGCCATGGAACAGAGAAATGACCCACAGGTAGTTGCGGCTTTGGTTGAGCGACAAACGTCCGCCCAATAAAGCACCTAGTGCATAAGCCAATGCGGCTAACAAACCCCATACTATGCTGAAGGTCGATGCGCTGAATACAATCATGGTCGCAGTTTAGCGTCTTGTGACACTTCAGGCAGGCTGCTCCCTTTTTTCTTCTAGGCTTAACCCATGGCATCCGCTCTGAGCGACAAACTATCTAAGCTGGTCAAACAAATCAGTGGTCAAGCCCGTATTACCGAGGCCAATGTGGCTGACATGTTGCGCGAGGTGCGCATGGCTTTGCTCGAAGCCGATGTGGCCTTGCCGGTGGTGCGTGACTTCATTGCGCGGGTGAAGGAAAAAGCCTTGGGGCAAGAGGTGTTGAGTTCACTCACCCCAGGGCAGGTGCTGGTGAGCATCGTGCAAAAAGAATTGGCCGCCACCATGGGCGAAGGCGTTGCCGATATCAATTTGGCGGCGCAGCCGCCCGCTGTGATCTTGATGGCGGGCTTGCAAGGCGCGGGTAAAACCACCACCACCGCCAAACTCGCCAAGCACCTCATTCTTAAGCGTAAAAAGAAAGTGCTGACGGTGTCGGCTGACGTGTACCGACCAGCCGCTATTGAGCAACTTAAAACTGTGACAGCGCAGGCCGGCGCCGAGTGGTTCGCCAGTGACGCCAGTCAAAAGCCGGTCGACATTGTGTTGGCCGCTTTAGATTACGCCCGCAAGCACTATATAGATGTGCTGTTGGTGGATACCGCCGGTCGCTTGGCGATAGACGAAGCCTTGATGCAAGAAATCAAAGCCCTGCATGCGGCGGTGCATCCGGTGGAAACTTTGTTTGTGGTGGACGCGATGATGGGTCAAGACGCGGTGAATACGGCGCGTGCTTTTAAAGAAGCTTTGCCGCTCACAGGTATTGTGTTGACCAAAACCGATGGCGATTCGCGTGGCGGTGCGGCCTTGTCGGTGCGGCAAATCACCGGCGTGCCCATCAAATTTGCGGGTACCAGCGAAAAAATCGATGGCCTTGAAGCTTTTGACGCCGAGCGTCATGCGGGCCGTATTTTGGGCATGGGCGACATTTTGGCTTTGGTCGAACAAGTCACTGCCAATGTGGACATGGAGGCTGCCCAAAAAATGGCGGCCAAACTCAAGAGCGGTGACGGTTTTGACCTCAACGATTTTTTAAGCCAAATCCAGCAGATGAAGCAAATGGGGGGCTTGTCAAGTTTGATGGACAAATTGCCCAGCCAACTCACCGCCAAAGCCGGCGCTGTGAACTTTGATAAAGCTGAAAAAGAAATGCAGCGCAAGCAAGGCATTATTCACAGCATGACGCCCAAAGAGCGGGCCAAACCAGAATTGATCAAGGCCACCCGCAAGCGCCGTATCGCTCTAGGCGCTGGCGTTCAGGTGCAAGACGTCAACCGGTTGCTCAATGAGTTTGGCCAAATGCAAGACATGATGAAAAAAATGCGCGGCGGCGGCCTCATGAAAATGATGAAAAAACTCGGCGGCATGAAGGGCGGTATGGGCGGCGGTTTCCCTGGTATGCCGCGTTAGTCTTTCAGCACCACTTGGCCGCGCAGCGAGTGCGGCAGAGCCTCGGTGATGTGCACATCAATCATTTGACCCACCAAGCGTTGGCCCTGAGGCCCCGCGTCAAAATTGACAATGCGGTTGCATTCGGTGCGGCCCATCAACTCGGCTGCACTTTTGCGCGAAGCGCCTTCCACCAAAATACGTTGTACCGTGCCCACGCGGCTTTGGCCAATGCGGTTTACATTGGCTTCGACCGTGGCTTGCAGGTATTGCAAGCGGCGCAACTTCACTTCGTGCGGCGTGTCGTCTTGCAAATTGGCCGCAGGTGTGCCCGGGCGGGGGCTGAAGATAAAGCTAAACGACGCGTCAAAACCTATGTCGGTGATGAGCTTCATCAGCTTGTCAAAGTCTTCTTCGGTCTCGCCTGGAAAGCCCACGATGAAGTCTGAACTCATGGAAATATCGGGGCGCACTGCGCGCAGTTTGCGAATCGTGCTTTTGTATTCCATGGCGGTGTAGCCGCGCTTCATAGCCATCAAAATGCGGTCGCTGCCGTGCTGCACCGGCAAGTGCAAATGGTTGACCAACAGCGGCACCTTGGCGTAGACATCAATCAAGCGCTGGGTGAATTCAATTGGGTGGCTGGTGGTGTAGCGCAGGCGCTCAACCCCTGGAATTTCAGCGATGTATTCAATCAGTAAAGCGAAATCGGCAATCTCTGTGGTGTCGCCCATGCTGCCGCGGTAGGCGTTGACGTTTTGACCCAGCAGGGTGATTTCTTTCACGCCTTGGGCCACCAAGCCTGCCACTTCGGTGAGCACATCATCCAAGGGGCGGTTGATTTCTTCGCCGCGTGTGTAAGGCACCACGCAATAGCTGCAATATTTGGAGCAGCCTTCCATGATGGACACAAACGCCGAAGCACCGTCCACGCGGGCAGGGGGCAAGTGGTCGAATTTTTCGATTTCAGGAAAACTGATGTCAACTTGCGGCTTCTTTAAAGCTGCGCGTTGGTTCAGCAACTCGGGCAAGCGGTGCAAGGTTTGCGGACCAAACACCACATCCACATAAGGCGCACGGGTGATGATGGCTTGGCCTTCTTGGCTGGCCACACAACCGCCCACTGCAATTTGCACGCCTTTTTTCTTCAGGTGTTTGACGCGCCCAAATCGGAGAAGACTTTCTCTTGTGCTTTTTCGCGCACCGAGCAGGTGTTGAACACCACCAAATCGGCTTCGTCTATGTCTTGGGTTTGTGTGTAGCCTTGGGCGGCGCCTAAGACATCGGCCATTTTGTCCGAGTCGTACTCGTTCATTTGGCAGCCAAAGGTTTTGATGAAAACTTTGCGGCTCATGGCTGAGCCTTGCGGTTTGTGCAGCGGGTCATGGTGTAGATCCAGAGGCTGATGAGGGAGGGGCAGATTGTAGGCGAGCCACTTCTTTATGATGCGCCATGCCCACCTTCACACGCACCGTACTCTTTACCGACACCGATGGCCGCGCTCGTTTTAAACAAGAGGCCATCCCTTTAGACCAAGGCCATGCGCCCACACATTTGAGCGAACTCTTGCCAACCCAAGGCTTGCAGTTGCGCCAAAGCCCTGTGGGGTTTAGGAGCAGTTTTCATGTGACCACCACGCCGCAATGGGTGTTCATTTTGCAAGGGCAGATGGAAATTGGTTTGCAAGACGGCACGTCCAAAGTGTTTGGGCCGGGCCAACATTTTTTCTCGGCCGACACATTGCCAGAGGGCGCGGTGTTTGACCCCGAGGTGCACGGGCACTGGAGCCGCCAAGTGGGCGAAGAAGCCTTGGTGACGGTGTTTGTGCGGGTTTAGTTTGGCTTCTTTAAAGATACTTAAGTTGCATATATAGAGCTATAAATAACTATTAAATAGAAATTTAAATTACCCGAACTGTTCGTCTATCGAACGACTGTTTGGGCGGGCCGGTAACCCCCCACTTCCTTCACATAAGCCAACAACTCCCCAAAAAACGGATGGCGACAAAGCGTGGACGAATCGCCCACCAACAACAACTTGCGCCGTGCGCGGGTCATGCCCACGTTCATGCGGCGGATGTCGGACAGGAAACCAATTTCACCTTGTGGGTTGCTGCGCGTCAAGGTGATGGCAATGATGTCGCGTTCTTGGCCTTGAAACGAATCGACGGTGCCCACGCTGAGCCTTCGTTGCAGCAGCAAGTCGTTCAGCACGGCGCTGTCTTCAATGGCGTCTTTCAAATAGTTGATTTGGGCGCGGTAGGGTGCA
>JGI25914J50564_10000186_pt1 | contig 19715 bp, 15 predicted proteins | sample LauGreSuBDMM15SN_2_FD_50564 | JGI IMG/M metagenome (IMG submission 50564) | reverse complement strand
TTGCCTGACTTTTGATGGGTCGACACGCAAAGTAATGCTCCTTGCTATTTGTAGCTATTATTGTGCCTTAAATGTTTACATAGTTTCATGCGGTCGCAAATACGCCAAGTTACACTCTTGCATGAAAGACGCACCGATAAGAGAGACTTCCCAGCCAGCCCAGAGCGTCCCCATCCTAGGAGAAACAATAATTCATCAAGTTCAGCCTGCCGAGCTGATACTGGCCGAAGAATTGCAGGCGGGTCTTTGCACGGATCCTTTTGCTTATTTAGGGTGTCATCCTGCCGACCTTGCGGGCGTATTTCGTCTGAGGGTTTTTGCACCTGGCTGCTCTGCGGTAAATGTACTCGCACCGGATAACCATGCACTGCTTTGTCCTCTCCATCAGATAGCAGGGAGTGCTCTATTTGTGGGTGAACTTTCGCTCACCTCGACAGACAAATACCAGCTGCAAATGGTCTCCGACCTAGGAGTCAGGGTGATCGAAGATCCCTACCGCTTTAGTCCTTGGCTAGGCGACACCGATGTTTGGCTGCTGGCAGAGGGCAATCATCTGCGCCCTTGGGAAAAGCTTGGCTCGCATGCCTGCGTTAAGGACGGCACTGAGGGTGTGGCGTTTGCAGTCTGGGCACCCAACGCCAAACAAGTTTCATTGGCCGGTAACTTCAATCTTTGGAACAGTCGTTGTCACCCTATGCGTTTTCGTACAGAGTGTGGCATCTGGGAAATTTTTCTTCCAGGTGCAAGCCTAGGCGCGTTGTACAAATTTGATGTGCTTGGGGCAGACGGCCGGCGGACACTGAAAACCGATCCCTATGCCCTGAGCTGCGAATTACCACCTGGTAACGCTTCTCGCGTGATGGACCTGCCTGCTCCCGTGATGGGCCGCGAAGCCATTCGCCAGCAAGGCAATGCCCTCAATGCCCCCATCAGCATCTATGAAGTGCATGCCGGCTCATGGCGCAGACCGCACGGTCAAATTCCCGACTGGAATTTTTTGTCCGCCGAACTGGTGCCTTACGTGCTGGACATGGGATTTACCCACATAGAGATATTGCCCATTCACGAACACCCTTTTTACGCTTCATGGGGATATCAGCCCACCGGTCTGTATGCACCCACAGCACGCTATGGATCACCAGAAGATTTTCGGGCTTTTGTTGAGGTGGCTCATGCCGCAGGCTTACAACTGATTCTGGACTGGGTCCCTGGCCATTTTCCTACCGACGCCCATGCCCTGGCGCGATTTGATGGCACCGCCCTGTATGAATTCGCCGACCCCAAAGAAGGGTTTCACAGAGACTGGAACACCCTAATCTACAACTGGGGGCGTCTGGAAGTGCGCAATTTTTTGGTCGGCAACGCACTTTTCTGGATTGAGCGCTACGGTATCGACGGATTGCGGGTTGATGCGGTGGCCTCCATGCTTTACCGAGATTACAGCCGACCACCCGGGGAATGGATTCCCAACCAAGATGGGGGCCGGGAAAACATGGAAGCGATAGAGTTTTTACGTACCACCAATCGGGTGATTGGGCAGCAATCGCCCGGTGCGGTCATGATGGCCGAAGAGTCCACCGCATTCCCAAAAGTTTCNGCCCCTCCATGGGTTAGTGGACTTGGCTTTAACTACAAATGGAACATGGGATGGATGCACGACACACTGGCGTATTTTGGGACTGATCCCGTGGTTCGCCAATACCACCACGACCGCATCAGTTTTGCCATGATGTACGCCTACAGTGAGCATTTTGTGTTGCCGCTCTCACACGATGAAGTGGTGCATGGAAAAGGCTCGCTGTATGCCCGCATGTGGGGCGATGCCTGGCAAAAATGTGCCAACCTTAAGTCGCTATTTGCCCTGATGTATGCGCATCCTGGCCGCAAGCTGCTTTTTATGGGGGCGGAGTTGGGGCAAAAAAACGAGTGGGACCATGATTCACAACTGGACTGGTCTTTGCTTGAAGATGCGGCACACGCAGGTGTTCAAAAACTGGTGCGGGATGTCAACCATCTGTACCGGAGTCGCGGCGCGCTGCATGAGCGCGACGATGATCAAGGCGGTTTTTCTTGGATTGAGGTCAACGACCGTCTGAACAGCGTGTTTGCATTTATGCGTTACGGGCAAGCCGAGTCTGCACAAATACTGGTTGCATGCAATTTCACCCCGGTGCCGCGCCATGGTTACCGAATCGGGGTACCAATGGCCGGTAGCTGGCGGGAATGCCTTAATACCGATTCAAGCCACTACGCAGGCAGCGGGGTCGGCAATTTGGGCCGTGTGGTTAGCGAGTCTGTACCTAGCCATGGTTTCAGNCAATCGATTAGCCTGTCGCTGCCACCGCTGGGGGTGATCTGGATGGAGCCCGATGCATGAAGCAGACCCAAAGCACCCAGTGCCATAGCGGTCAGCCATGGCCATTGGGAGCTACCGCCATGACATGGCAGGAGCAGGATGGCGTTAATTTTGCTGTTTATGCGCCTGATGCGCATGGTGTTCAATGCTGCTTGTTTGATGCACCAAGCCAGCAGCAAAGCGCGTGTGTGGACTTGCCGAACTGCACGGATGGCGTCTGGCACGGCTTTATGCCCAACTTAAAAACCGGTCAACTTTACGGATTGCGAGCCCAAGGGCCTTACGCCCCCAGTGCGGGTCACCGTTTCAATGATCGCAAGTTGCTGGTAGACCCTTACGCACGCGAATTGGTAGGGCCATTGAAAGACTTGGCAAAAGAGCTTGATTACTGGCTTGACGAGTCGGGGCAACACCAGCTTGAGCCAACCGACAATGCTGCCCGCATACCCAAAGCGCGTGTGGTGGATGTTGAACAAGAGTTGCGTTGGGGCGCTGGCATGGCGCCTGGACCGAACATCGCACTTTCAGAGATGGTTCTTTATGAAGCCCATGTCAAGGGGCTCACGAAACTCAACCCCCGGGTTGAGGCGCATTTGCAGGGGACCTATGCTGGCTTGGCCAGTGATCCCATGCTCTCGCATTACAAGCAACTTGGCATCACTTCGCTGTGCCTTTTGCCAGTGCATTTACACATCACTGAAAAGCATCTGCTAGACCTTGGGTTGGTCAATTACTGGGGTTACAACACGTTGGGGTTTTTCATTCCTGAGCCGTCGTATGCAGGCAGCAGTTGCGGTGAATCGGCACGTTTTGAGTTTCGAGCCATGGTCGACAAGCTGCATCGCCATGGATTTGAAGTTTTGCTGGATGTGGTTTTCAATCACACCGCCGAGAGCGATGCCAAAGGCCCCACCCTGTGCTGGCGCGGACTTCACAACGCCGGTGCTTATGCACTGGACGGCGCGGGCCATTACCAAAATCCCACTGGCTGCGGCAATGCCCTTAGTTTTGGTGAGCCCCGCATGGTTCAACTGGTGATGGACAGCTTGCGCTGGTGGGTCCAAGCCTTTGGTGTGGATGGCTTTCGCTTTGATTTGGCAACGACGCTTGGGCGTGATCCGGCCTTGCACAGCCAGTTCAACCGCTGCGGCGCCTTGTTGACCGCCATGTCGCAAGATCCGGTGCTTTCTACTGTGAAGCGCATTGCTGAACCATGGGATATTGGCAATGGGGGGTACCAGCTCGGGGAATTTCCGGCAGGCTGGCAGGAATGGAACGACCAGTTTCGTGACACCGTGCGCGCTTACTGGCTGGGACATGCCTGCACCCGGGGCCAGTTTGCCCGCCGCCTGAGCGGCTCGAGCGATGTCTTTCAACGTAACGGTCGCAGTCCTTTGGCCAGCATCAACCTGATAACCTCCCACGATGGTTTTACTCTGGCAGATCTCACCGCCTACAGCGAGCGGCACAACCATGCCAACGGCGAAAACAATCGCGATGGTCACAGCCACAACCTGAGCGCCAATGCCGGCATCGAGGGACCCAGTGATGATCCGCAGGTTAAGGAGCAACGCGCACTTTGGCAACGCGCCATGCTGGCAACTTTATTTCTGGCCCAAGGCATCCCACAGTTGTTGGCAGGCGATGAGTTGGGGCACAGCCAAGGCGGCAACAACAATGCCTATTGCCAAGACAATGCAGTCACATGGCTTGACTGGGCGCACAGCGATGAGGCGGTGATCGGTTTTGTGGGGAGCCTTATCGCTCTGAGAAAAAGGTACCCGGCTCTGCGCCACCCAAGCTGGTTCAACGGCTTGCAAGCCCGTGAAGATGGCGTTGCGCCCAATACCGGATGTGACATCACCTGGCTCACGCCTGAAGGGATACCCCTGAGCGTTGAAGAATGGCAAAACCCCCATGAACTTGGACTGGCCTGCGTGATAGAAGTGGGCGAGGGTCAACGCAGTGCTACGCAGCGTGTCATGCTGGTGTTCAATCCTGGCGACATGCCTTTGCGTTTTGAACTGCCCAAAGGCCCATGGCGACTCGTGCTCAACACCGCCACTGCCGAGTTTGAGTGTGCGGGTATTTTGACGGGTCAATGCGCTGCGAGCCGCAACAGCGTGTTGGTGCTGGTTCATGACATTGACGTGGATTTGCAATAATCAACCCAGTGAACTCAAACATGGGCATTCTCAACCGACGCAGCAGTGGCGTGCTGCTGCACCCCACTTGCCTGCCGGGGCCCTACGGTTGCGGGGATTTGGGTCCAGCCGCTTACCATTTCGTTGATTGGCTGGTCAAAGCCGGGCAGAGCCTGTGGCAGGTCTTGCCGCTCAACCCGGTCGGGCCCGGCAACTCGCCCTACCAAAGCGTTTCAACTTTTGCGGGCAGTCCCCTGCTGGTGGATCTTTCCAGCATGGTCGAAAGGGGCTGGCTGCGCTGGGAGCCTGACCCAGGCTACGAGCGGCGTCGTTGCGATTACTACCGAGTCGCACCCCGCCGCATGGAGCTGCTGCGAACCGCGTGGCAAGGGTTTTCTCACACCGCCGAAATTGCCGAGCGCCTAGAGCTTGCGGATTTTTGTGCGCAGAATCACCATTGGCTCGATGACTACGCGCTGTTTATGACACTCGATGGCATGTTCGGATCCACATGGAACCACTGGCCAGCAGAGTATGCCCAACGCTCACCCAGCGCCTTGGAACGATTGCGGCAGGAAAAGCCACAAGATCTTGAATTCTGGTGCTTTGTGCAATGGCAGTTTATGGCCCAATGGCAAGGTCTGCGCAAATATGCCCATAGCCGTGGTATCAAGATTTTAGGAGATGCTCCCATTTTTATAGCGCACCATTCAGCTGATGTCTGGGCCAACACCGGCCAGTACCTGCTTGACTCAGATGGAGAGCCCGCGGCGGTAGCCGGTGTACCGCCCGACTACTTCAGTCCGACCGGTCAGCGCTGGGGTAATCCTTTATACAACTGGGACGCCATGAAGGCGGATGGCTACGCCTGGTGGCGTTCGCGTGTGGCTCACCAGCTCACCTGTGTCGATGTGCTGCGTCTGGATCATTTTCGGGGCTTTGAAGCCTACTGGGAAGTTCCTGCAAGCGAGGTCAATGCGGTGATAGGGCAATGGCGTGACGGGCCAGGAGAAGACTTTTTTGATACCTTGATTCAGGCACTTGGCCCGCTGCCCTTGGTGGCCGAAGACCTTGGCCTGGTTACCCAGGAAGTGACCGCCCTGCGCCTGAAGTACGGTTTTCCCGGGATGAAAATCCTGCAGTTTGCATTTGGTGATGACTCGGGCAATCCTTACCTCCCCCACAACTACCAGCACCAAACCGTGGCCTACACTGGAACGCATGACAACAACACCGCTGTCGGTTGGTGGCAAGGGCTTGACCGGCATCAACGCGAAGCAGTGTTGCGCTATCTTGGCCCCGAGGCTGAAACTGCTATCCATTGGGCCATGATCCGCTCCCTGTCTCAATCTGTAGCGTGCACCGTCATTCATCCTTTTGCGGATGTGCTAGGGCTTGATGGACGTCACCGCATGAATATTCCCGGTCAGGCCCAAGGATGCTGGGAGTGGCGTTTCGAATGGAGTCAGGTGGCCGATGGCGCCGCCACGCAACTGGCTCAGATCACCCACGCTCATGGTCGCGGTGCTTCGTGATATTCTGATCCCACCATCCCCAGCCTGAGTGCCAAAGCCCGTTATGGAACCCAACAACCCACTCCAACTTGCGCGTAAAACCATTGGTCTTGTGCTGGCTGGAGGGCGCGGCTCACGTTTGCAGCACCTCACCGACCGGCGTACCAAACCTGCGGTGTACTTTGGCGGGAAGTTTCGAATCATCGACTTTGCCCTTTCAAACTGCATGAACTCTGGGGTTCGGCGTATTGGCGTGTTGACCCAGTACAAATCACACAGCCTGCTGCGTCACCTGCAACGGGGCTGGTCATTTTTACGCAGTGAGTTCAACGAGTTTATCGACCTCTTGCCTGCCCAGCAACGCATTGATGAGAACTCCTGGTACCGTGGCACGGCTGATGCGGTTTTTCAAAANCTGGATATCTTGCTGGCGCACCAGCCCTCCTACATTTTGGTACTTGCAGGCGACCATATTTACAAAATGGACTACGCCAAATTGATTGCCGACCATGTAGCCATGGGAAGCCGCTGCACTGTTGCCTGCATTGAAGTACCTCTGAGTGAAGCCAGCGCCTTTGGCGTGATGGCCATCGATGAGCATAGGCGCATTCTTGAGTTTGTTGAAAAGCCCGAGCACCCTCCCAGCATGCCAGGCAAACCAGGCTCAGCCCTGGCCAGCATGGGCGTCTATGTGTTTGATGCCGATTACCTTTACAAAGCACTGCAGTCAGACACGCTGAGGTCTGACTCCAGTCACGACTTCGGCAAAGACCTGATTCCTGCCATGGTGGCGTTGGGTCATGCCGCTGCCCACCCTTTTGAGTTGTCGTGTGTACGCAGCAGCCCCAAAGCTGTTCCTTACTGGCGAGATGTTGGAACCGTCGATGCCTATTGGCAAGCCAACCTGGACCTGACGGACCCGCTGCCTGAACTCGACATGTACGACCGCGAATGGCCCATCTGGACCTACCAGGAACAGCTCCCGCCGGCAAAGTATGTCTATGACGATGACGATAGACGCGGCATGTCGGTGGATTCTCTGGTCTCGGGGGGCTGCATTATTTCGGGTGCACAGGTGCGTCGTTCGGTGTTGTTTTCCAGCGTTCACTTGCACTCTTTCAGCACAGTGGAAGAAGCCGTTTTGCTGCCTCAGGTGGATGTTGGCCGCAACTGCCATTTGCGCCGCGTCGTGGTCGACAATAGCTGCAAAATTCCTGCAGGCATGCGGATTGGCTTCGACGCGGTAGAAGATGCGCGGCGTTTTTACCGCACCGAGCGCGGCGTGGTGCTTGTCACCCTTCAGATGCTGCAGGCGCTTGAGGCCAACCCCACTTAAACCCCCAGCCATGAAGGTTCTTTTCGTTTGCGCCGAGCTTTTCCCCCTGCTCAAAACCGGAGGCTTGGCCGATGTGAGTGCAGCTTTGCCCCCCGCCCTGCGCAAGGCCGGATGTGATGTGCGCTTGCTACTTCCAGCCTACCCGGCACTTCGGTCGGCGCTCACATGCGCTGCAAATCATCAACCTTTGCAGCTGCCTCAAGCAGCTGCATGTGGGCCGCAGCTGGTTGAACCTCTGGCCAGCAACCCACCCAGTGTGGTGTTTGGGCATTTAAAAGACAGCGGTTTGCCCACCTACCTGATTGATGCGCCTACCCTTTACCAGCGTGAGGGCAACCCCTACCTAGATTCAAAGGGTCAAGCCTGGCCTGACAATGCTGTGCGTTTTGCTTTGCTAGGGTGGACTGCGGCCTGTCTGGGTCAGGGTTTGGACACCAGTTGGCAGCCCGACATCGTTCATTGCCACGACTGGCATACAGGGCTGGCGCCTATTTACCTGCGCGAACTGGCTGCAAGCCAGCAGCCCAAGGCCGCTACTGTTTTTACGATTCATAACCTGGCTTACCAGGGGCTATTTCCAGCAACCATGTTTGACCAGCTAGGTTTGCCGCCCGACCTGTTTGGCCTTGAAGGACTGGAGTTTTACGGCCAGGTTTCTTTCATGAAAGCCGCCCTGCAATTTGCACAAACCATCACCACCGTAAGCCCAAACTATGCCCGGGAAATTCTTACGCCAGAGCAAGGCATGGGGCTGGACGGGTTGCTGCGCAGCCGTGTCGACGTGCTAAGCGGCATCCTCAATGGGGTGGACTACGAGATATGGAGCCCATGCCACGATGCGGTGTTGACTCAGCCCTACGACGTTCAAAACCTGGACATGAAAGCTGATGCCAAAGCGCAACTCCAGGCAAAGCTAGGGTTGCAACTGCGCCCTGATGCGCTGGTGTTTGGTGTGGTCAGCCGTTTAAGCGAGCAAAAAGGCTTGCATTTGGTGCAAGCCGTTATTGACGAGATCGTCTCACAAGGTGGGCAACTGGCTCTTCTNGGNGGCGGCGACGCAGACCTGGAGCAGGCTTTTTTACTTGCGGCCATCAGACACCCTGGCCAGGTGGCGGTTCACATTGGTTACCACGAGGCGCTTGGGCACGCCATCATTGCAGGTAGCGACGTCATTTTGGTGCCTTCCCGTTTTGAGCCCTGTGGACTGACGCAGCTTTATGGCATGCGCTATGGCACCTTGCCGCTGGTGCATGGGGTGGGCGGCCTGGCCGACACCGTGGTCGATTGCACGCCGAACCATCTGGCCGACGGCACCGCCTGCGGCTTCGTTTTTGACGATTTCAGCGTGTCAGATTTGCAAGCAGCACTGGCGCAGGCATTTTCCTTGAAGCAGCAACCAGAGCTCTGGAAAACCGTTCAGGAAAACGCCATGAAGCTGCGCTTTGACTGGGACATTACGGCTCAAAGCTATCTGGCGCTGTACCGCAAGCTCAAACCATCTTTTAAGCCAAGCTCCGTGGGCAAATTGCTAAACACCCCATGCCTTTGAAATTTATTGATTGCATTTTTAAAAAGTATTGATCCACTATGAATGACGACAGCCTGATTGACAATGCCCCCCCCGCCAACTTGGTCGAGGGGATTCGGCGTTCCATTGCCAACCGGCTGATGTATTCGGTCGGCAAAGACCTTCGCTCGGCCACCCAGCACGACTGGATGTTTGCGGTTTTTCACACCGTACGTGACCGTGTCATGAACCGTTGGCGAGAAACTCTCTCACAATCCCAGGACCAGGATGCCAAACGGGTGTATTACCTTTCCATGGAGTTTCTGACTGGGCGCGCGCTGGTCAATGCCCTGCTGGCAACCGACGTTTACGATGCCGTCAAAGAGGCCTGTTCACAGTTGGGCGCAGACTTTGACGCGCTGATCGAGGTCGAGCCCGATGCCGCTTTGGGCAATGGCGGCCTGGGCCGGTTGGCGGCCTGCTTTCTGGATTCAATTGCAACTGTAGGGTTGCCTGGCATTGGTTATGGCATCCGCTACGAGTACGGCATGTTTAGCCAGCGTATTGTTGACGGCCGACAGATTGAGGAGCCTGATTACTGGCTGGTCAACGGCAACCCTTGGGAGTTTATGCGTCCGGAGTTGAGTTATGTCGTGCGCTTTGGCGGGCGCCTGCAAACCGACAACGATTCGGTGCAATGGCTCGATACCGATGACGTGATTGCCACGGCCTATGACAATGCCGTCCCCGGTTACAAGCTGGCCAGTGTCGCTACCATGCGGCTGTGGTCAGCGCGCGCAAGTTCAGCCATCAACCTTGAAGCCTTTAACAAGGGCGACTATATGCGCGCCGTTGAAGCTAAAAATCACTCCGAGAACGTCTCACGGGTGCTCTACCCGGACGACAGCACCGAACATGGCAAAGAACTGCGGCTGCGCCAGGAGTACTTTTTTGTGAGTGCGTCTATGCAGGACATCTTGCGCCGCTACCTGCGCAACCACGGCAACTTTGACTTGCTGGCAGACAAGGTGGCGGTTCATCTCAATGACACCCACCCGGCGCTGGCGGTACCGGAACTGATGCGGCTGTTGATGGATGAACAGCGGCTTTCATGGGACGCTGCCTGGTCGTTGTGCACGCGTATTTTTTCTTACACCAACCACACCTTGATGGACGAGGCACTCGAAACTTGGCCAGTTGAAATGCTCGGGCGCTTGCTGCCACGTCATCTGCGGATCATTTTTGATATCAATTCGCGTTTCCTGTCTGAAGTGCATGTGCGCTATCCTTCAGACCATGCTTTGTTGCACCGTGTCTCGCTGATTGATGAGCGTGGCAACCGCCGCGTCCGCATGGCGTATTTGTCGGTGCTGGCCAGCCACAAAGTCAATGGGGTTTCTGCCTTGCACAGCAACCTGATGGTGGAAACCATTTTTGCCGACTTTGCCACGCTGTACCCTGAACGTTTTTGCAACAAGACCAACGGCATCACCCCACGGCGCTGGCTGGCGCAGGCCAACCGGCCGTTGGCCGCCCTGATTGACAGCCGGATCGCGCCAACCTGGCGCAGACATCTCGATGAACTTTGTGCATTGCGCAGCCTGGCCGACGAGCCCGCTTTCAACAGTGCATTCCGGCTTGCCAAGCAGCACAACAAGCAGCGTCTGGTAGACCATATCGCCAACCTGTTTCCAGGTCTTGCCATCGATGCACACAGTCTTTTTGATGTGCAGGTCAAGCGCATGCACGAGTACAAACGACAGTTGCTCAATGTTTTGCACGTTATCACCCGTTACCACCGCATTCTTGCCCAGCCACAAGCCAACTGGGTGCCGCGCACTGTCATTTTTGCCGGCAAGGCCGCCTCTGCGTACTACATGGCCAAACTGGTCATTCGCCTGATCAACGATGTAGCGCGGGTGGTCAACAACGACCCACGCATTGGCAACCGCCTGAAGGTGGTGTTTTTGCCCAACTACCGTGTCTCGATGGCCGAGATTGTGATTCCCGCGGCAGATCTGTCTGAGCAAATCTCCACCGCTGGCACGGAGGCCTCAGGCACCGGCAACATGAAATTTGCGCTCAATGGCGCGCTGACTATCGGTACCTGGGATGGCGCCAATATCGAGATTGCCGAACAGGTCGGCGAAGACAACATTTTTATCTTTGGCAATCGAACCGGGCAGGTGCAAGAGCTGCGCGCCAGTGGCTACCAGCCGCGCCGCTTTTACGACAACAATTTTGACTTGCGCTNTGCCATCGACCGCCTGGCAGATGGTGCTTTTTCACCCGACGAGCCCTTCCGTTACGCAGACGTGGTGCGCAGCCTGCTGGAAACCGACTACTACCTGTTGCTGGCTGATTATGCAGACTATGTGGCTACCCAGGAACGGGTTGATGAGGTTTACCGCTTGCCCAGTGAGTGGACACGGCGCTGCATTCTCAATGTGGCGGGCATGGGCATGTTTTCATCAGACCGCACCATCAGTGAATACGCCGACGAGATCTGGGGCGTAAAACCTTTGCTCAACGTTTGAGCACCTTGGCCACTGGGTTGTTGCGCAAGCGGTAGGCATCTGGCATGCCAGAGCCCAGCAAGGGACGCAGGTAAAGTCGAAAAGCATCGGTCACATCGGTGCCGCTTTCGCTGATGAACGCATCCTCCATGACACGGGTTTTACCAGCCACGGCTTGCAGGGGGAGCAGCTCGTAGTCCACCGAATAAGAGCCTACTCGCTTGATCGCCACAGAGCCGCTTTGCTTGCCCCACAGGGCAAACTGAACCGCTTTTTCCCCCACCTCGCGAGCCTCGCGTTGGTCAACGTCTGAAACACAACCCATGAAAGAACGCTGCAGGTAGCCAAAAGTGTCACCGCGCACGCGCTTGATGTTCAGGCGGGTTTTGATTTCTTGGCACAGCAGGTCGGCCAATGCGCCGTTGCCTGAGAGTTGCACATTGCCATGGTCATCGTGCTCCAGTTCTTTGGCCAGCAGACTGGCCATCGGGGTGCCGCTGGCGTCGTGGATGCCCTCCGACACAGCAACCACACAGCGTCCGTAGCGCTCATATATGGTTTTAACATCCAAGAGGAATTTGTCCAGCACGAAAGTCCGCTCGGGCAGGTAGATCAGATGCGGGCCATCATCTGGAAATTTTTTACCCAGGGCACTGGCCGCCGTCAGGAAGCCAGCGTGGCGGCCCATCACCACCGCGACATACACNCCCGGCAANGCAACGTTGTCTAGGTTGGCACCGGCAAAGGCCANGGCTACAAAGCGCGCGGCCGATGGAAAGCCCGGCGTGTGGTCACTGCCCACCAGGTCGTTGTCTATGGTTTTGGGCACATGGATGCAACACAAGGGGTAGCTGGCAGCTTGGGCCTGCTCGCTGACGATACGAACGGTGTCCGATGAGTCGTTGCCGCCGATGTAAAAAAAATGCTCAATTTCATGCGCTTTGAGAACCTTGAAAATNTCTTGGCAATAAGCCAGATCAGGCTTGTCGCGTGTTGAGCCCAAAGCCGATGANGGTGTGTTGGCCACCTGTTCAAGGTTGTGCTGGGTTTCATGCGTAAGGTCAACAAAATCTTCGTTGACGATGCCGCGAACGCCATGTATGGCGCCGTAGATGCGCTCAACCTGGCTAAAGCGCCGCGCCTCCATCACCACCCCGACCATCGACTGGTTGATGACCGCAGTGGGGCCACCACCTTGGGCGACGAGAATTTTTCCAGAAGGCATTGTGAGTTCCTCTATAAGATCAAGTTAAAAAAATCAAAGTCATCATGCCTGATTTTTCATATCCAGCGCGCGTGCAGCACCCTTTAAAGCTGGAAAAACATCGGCGGTAATGACCGAAATAGGGATCTGTCGAAGATAGTCCTGGTAGCGGCCTTTTTGCAGGTAACGCGACAAAAACTGCGATTGTTCAAGCGCTGCAAGCGCGCGCGGAACAATGCCGCCACCCAAATAAAGCCCACCCCTGGCCCCCAAAGTAAGAGCAAGATTGCCGCAGATGCTGCCAAGAAATGAAAAAAACAAACCAAGAGCTGCAACACCTGCCGGGTCGGCGTGCGACAGGGCACTGTCCATCACTTCATGAGGCTGCGTGTGTTGACGAGGCCGGTCATCAATGGCGCAAACCGCATCGTACAAATTGAGCAGTCCGGGGCCGCTAAGTGCGCGCTCGGCAGATGCGTGACCAAAGCGCTTTTGCAAAAAGTCCAGCACGGCAACTTCGTAAGGGTTGTCAGCGCTTAAGGTGACATGACCGCCTTCGCCGCTGATGGCCACAAAGCTGCCTTGCGCCGTCGCAAACAGGCCAGACACGCCAAGCCCAGTGCCCGGCCCTACAAGAGCCAGCGGCGCACCAGCTTGGGGTTGCCCGGGGTGAATGCGGTGCAGATCGTCACTTTCCAGGTCAGGCAACGACAAAGCCAATGCCGTGAAATCGTTGATGAAAAGTAACTGCTCAAGCCGCAAGGCTTGTTGCAAGGCAGACGTTGAAAAAGCCCAAGGGTTGTTGGGCATGCTGACCCAGTCACCCATCACCTGCGTGGCAATGCCCATGGCTGCACAGGTCGGCTTTGCTGAGGGATGATCCGCCAGATAGTGCCTGACGCACAACTCAAGGCTCGCAAAATGTGCGCACTGGTAAACCGCCATATTTTCCAAACGCCCCAGGTGCTGACTTTGCATGGCAAAGCGGGCATGCGTTCCACCAATATCGGCAAGCAAGCGACGATTGAAGGCGAATCGAGAATCAGGCATGGTGTTCATCGGTGCGACGGAAGTCTTGAATTTTTGATATGTGCTACTTTAAACTGTCGCTTGAGACGAAAACTCGGTCAAAGTGTAAGGGGGTTTTCTCTTGCAAAGATGGACGCTTAAATACCAAGAAGTTTTGCGCACTGGGTGCTGAATGCTCGCTTTTTTGGATCTGTTGCACAGGGCTTGAATACAGAGCTAAGTGATTTAGATATTCTTGTTGATACCACTTCCGAGACTATTTTGTTTGACCTAGGTGCTATTCGCTACAAGCTTCGCAACTTATATGAGTCGTGATCCATTGCGTTTAAGAGACTATCTCGGACATATCCTTGAAGCCATGTCACAAATTCATAAGTACTGCGAAAATATTGATGATGCTTTGGTCATTGCTACACCTAAATTAAAGGGATGAGTGGGCGATGATTTTTTGCAGTTAACTTTTTCACGACTTATAAATAAAAAAGCCTTATGAACACCATTGATCCAACCCGCTGCCCTATCTGTCATGAACCTAATGTGTGCGCCATGGAAACGGCCAAAGCTACTGGTACCAAGCCTGAGCGCTGCTGGTGTATGGATGCAGTTTTTACGCCCGCTGTGATGGATCAAGTACCCGATCAAGCCAAGGGAAAAGCCTGCGTATGTGCCAAATGTGTGGCAACACTCAATTAAGTTTCAATTTGTCAGGGCCTAGCTAACTATTAACCCGATTGACATATTTGTATTTGCTCTCTTAGGATGATTAGGCTCGATATTTCAAACGTCAGCAAATACAAGCGAGAGGGTTATTGAATGAACATGCCATTTGGATTAACTATTTTTTTCGGTTCATTAACTGTCTGGGCAGGATTACTGATTTGGGGCCTAACCCAAAAAAAATTCACTCCATTCATTGTTTTTGGAATTGCATTTCTGCTGTTCATGAATGTCCGCTACTTAATTGAAGGGGCACCAGCAGCCATTGCATTCTTTATTGGAATTTACGATGTCCTCGACAATATTGGCTTGCAGTCTGGCCAAACAGCAGCAGCGCTGGCAACTTGTCCTGATAACGCCTGTTCGGTTTGGGGGGCGACTTATGAATTGCATCCTTCATGGGGCACAGCTTTTCACGATCGATTTTTAAATGGCACAGAATTTAGAACAAACCTTCTCTACGCACACCTAACTTTCAATTCAATCGTCTTTGTGTTGATGCACATTCAGCTTTGGCGCCCTGGCACTGGCGCAAACGCTACCCTGCACGCTTACCTTGGAAGAGTTTCCTTTGCTAGTCTGACCATAGGAACGGTCTGTGCCATTTGGCTTGCAGCCTCTCACGGCTCCGTTGATGAATACGGCGGCAATCTCTCCATGTATGGCTTTTGGTCGATGTCGTTCTTTGTTTATGGCTGTGCTGTGATGGGTGTTTTAGCTATTCGGCGAGGGGATGTCACCAGCCACAGAATCTGGATGATCAGATTTGCTGGTTCGATGTGGGGTGCGTTTTGGATTTTCAGAGTCGTGCTGTTTGTGATGGGACCCATTTTGCGCGATTACCCTTCGGCAAATATTTTGTTATGCATTTGGGTATCAGCACCCTTAGGCATTCTGATTGCTGAAGTTGTCAGAAGAAAAATATTAGACACGCAATCAAACGGCACAAAACAAAGAGGTGACTTGGCTTATGACTAAATTACCTGAGTTTTAAAAAAGATGTCAGCCTCTTTGTTTAGCAAACCAGATTAATTTGACTTGCTTGGCAGCTTCAAAGTTCCTCGTTTGTTTGAACTGGGTTCTTTGTCAAAGTCAGCTTTGACCAGTCCGCTAACGGCTTCAATACGCCCATCAAGTTCACCAGCGCCAACAGCTGGCGCTTGAGACGAAAAAAAAGCACTGACAACTTGCCATTTTCTTATTTAAAATCAATAAGTTAGCACGTCACTTCGGGGCTAAAGTAGTATAGTTGTAGTATGGCAATAAATAATTAAATATTAATTTTTAACATTACTTTAGAACTTCTAGAACATCAAGCGTAAATAGTCTTTACGCTTGTGCGTTTTGAAGTCCAGCCGATGCGTCGGCGAATATTCAGCACGATCAAAGTATATGGAGTTTTCGCTATGCAATAGACTGCAAGCCATTGCCAATCCGTTAAAGGAGGTCACCATGTGCAGATGGGTTGCTTACGCGGGACCAGAAATTTACCTAGAAGACTTGGTATTTCATCAAGAGCACTCGATAGTGAGTCAAAGCCTTGCTGCTACCCAATCTAGTTGGGTCACCAATGGCGATGGATTTGGTGTTGCTTGGTATACCCAGCGCACCACGCCTGGACTATTTAAAGATGTACTGCCAGCCTGGAACGATGCCAATCTTCGCTCGCTTGCAGCACATATTCGAACAAGTTTGTTTTTCGCTCATGTACGCGCCACCACTGGCACTGCGGTCAACAGAAGCAATTGCCATCCGTTTATTTGGCAAAACTGGACCTTCATGCACAACGGCAAGATTGGCAATTGGCATAACTGCCGCAAAGATGTAGAAGACTTAATTGACCATGTGCACTACCCACACAGAGAAGGCACCACAGACAGTGAAGCTTTATTTTTAGTGGCACTTAGCAAAGGCCTAATNAATGATCCTATCTCTGCCCTGCAAGCAACATTGCGTGATGTAACCAGCATCATGGAAAAACGCAACTCAGATGAACCTATGCGGATCTCTTGCGCACTTACCAATGGCAAAGAAATATGGGCATTTAGATATTCAAGTGACGATCAGTCACCAAGTATGTACTTTGGTTCCCCGCATACGCGAGCCAGCGGCGATGGTCTGAACTCAATTACAACCATAGCCTCAGAACCGTCTGATTCAGATGCCGAACATTGGTTCAAGGTCGAAGAGCGCAGCGGTGTTCATTGGACTGAGCATGGATTGCAGCATTTCAAAATAACTGTCTAACGTCTTAGAAGAAATACTAAGTGGCGACACTTGCGGGAGTTGAAACTGCTTGGAATGAAATGCAAGCCTTTTCTCAAATCAATATGTTGGTTTTGGTCTTGCTCACATATTGTGAGCATATGAATTTTTGTAGCCAAATTCAATCAGAATTTCTCCGCACGTATAACCAGCAATATCTAATTTATTAAATCAAAAAAGTTTGCTTCCTTGGGAAGCATATAAAAATACTTAAAAAAAGTAAATCCGGAAAACCACCTAAGCAGTTGATAGCCTTCAAGATTTTTTTCTGGTGGGTCGTAGTGGGATCGAACCACTGACTTCCACCGTGTGAAGGTGGCACTCTACCGCTGAGTTAACGACCCAGATATACAAATATTTTACACCGCAATATTTCGCCAAAGCGTTTTGCCACCACTGGCCTTATCAATATCGCAGAGGACTTGCTCATGCGCCAAAATTTCTTGGTCATTTGGAANCACCATGGGCAAAATAAAGTTGGATAAATCAACTTTCAATACATTGCCAGAAGAGTCTAAAGACTCGCTGGTATCAATCATCAGTGCATTTTGGCCACGGGTCAAACAAATATACACATCTGCAAGTAATTCAGCATCTAGCAAAGCGCCATGAAGCGTGCGCGCAGAATTGTTGACCCCCAGCCTGTCACAAAGTGCGTCTAAAGAATTTCTTTTCCCCGGATAGATCTCTTTTGCCATAGCCAAGGTGTCAAGAATTTTGACAACATGGTTTTGCAGAGCAAGGGAGCCACAGTTTTGAAGTTCTTTGTTGAGAAAGCTCACGTCAAAAGCGGCGTTATGAATGATTAACTCAGCGTCTTTGATAAACCCAAGGAACTCTTCAGACACTTCAATAAATTTAGGCTTNTCCAGCAAAAATTCGTTGCTGATGCCATGNACCTTTAAGGCATCCTCATGGCTTTCGCGCTCGGGATTCAAATANTAATGAAATGTTCGCCCAGTTAATTTGCGATTGATTAATTCAACACAGCCAATCTCAATGATTCGGTCACCAGCATCAGCCGATAAGCCGGTGGTTTCTGTATCTAAAACAATTTGACGCATGCTGCTTAATGATTTTCTTTGGCGTGATTGATGGTGTAACGCGGGATCTCAACCACTAAATTTTTTGATCCCACTAAAGCTTGGCAAGCTAAGCGCGAAAAAGGCTCCAAGCCCCAAGCTCGATCCAATAAATCATCTTCATCTTCTTGTGCAGGATTGAGACTTTCAAAACCTTCTTTCACAATGACGTGGCAAGTCGTACAGGCACAACTCATATCGCAGGCATGTTCAATTTGCAAATCATTTTCAAGCAAAGCCTCACAGATAGAAGTTCCAGGGCTGGCGTGAATTTCTTTACCTTCTGGACAATATTGTGCATGTGGAAGTATGCGTATGGTGGTCATTAAATAGATCCTATGGTCTTGCCAGACAAAACTTTTCGAATGCTCTCATTCATGCGTAAAGCTGCAAAAGCTTCTGTACCTTTGGCTAAGTCTTCTGTCGTCTTTTCAATAAACACGTGGTCTTCTGTCAGCTTGGCTTGAACCGCAGCTTGCATCAATTGATCAATATCAAGCTTTTCTTCCTCAGTCAACAAATGTGCATCGGACTGCAAGGCGCTTTGAGTGGCTAAGCACATGCGATCGACTTCAAGTCTCGACTCAGCCAAGGCTCTTGCATTCTTATCGAAATCAGCCGTATGAAAACTGTCTTGCAGCATGGTGGTGATCTGCTCATCAGACAAGCCATAGCTAGGCTTGACTTCAATTTGCGATTCAACACCGCTATTGGTTTCTTTTGCAGCCACTGAAAGTAAACCATCTGCATCCACAGTGAAAGTCACACGAATACGCGCTGCACCTGCTGCCATGGGAGGAATACCCCGCAGTTCAAAGCGAGCAAGGCTGCGGCAATCTTTGACCAAGTCCCGCTCGCCCTGAACAATATGAACAGAAAGTGCCGTCTGGCCGTCTTGATAAGTGGTGAAATCTTGCGCCATAGCGGTAGGTATGGTTTGATTCCTCGGAACGATTCGCTCGACCAGCCCACCCATGGTCTCGATACCCAAAGAAAGGGGTATGACGTCCAATAAAAGCATATTGCCATCAGAGTTGTTGCCGACCAACTGATTGGCTTGCAAGGCGGCCCCCAACGCCACAACCTCATCAGGATTTAAGTTGTTCAAGGGCTGGCAATTCAATAACTCACCGACTGCCTTTTGAACAAATGGCATGCGAGTTGATCCGCCCACCATCACCACTCCTTGAATATCAGATGCTGTGATTTGCGCATCTCTGAGGGCTTTTTTTACCGCAGCTAGGGTGCGCTGGGTTAAAGCCAAGGACAGATCTTCAAATACTTCACGCGAGACTTCAATGCTTAAATGCCCATCAGACAACACAACTTCAAACAAAGCAGTTCTCGCTGATGACAATGCCTCTTTGCATTTGCGTGCAGCTACCAAAACATTACTTTTATCGGCATTGGTTGAGACATGTCTATGGGTAATTTCAAGAACGTGTTTAACCAAAGCTCTGTCATAGTCATCCCCGCCCAAGGCAGAGTCGCCTCCGGTGGAGAGCACTTCAAACACGCCTTTGCTTAGACGAAGAACAGATATATCGAAAGTGCCGCCGCCAAGGTCGTAAACAGCATAAATGCCTTCAATTGCGTTATCGAGACCATAGGCCAATGCTGCGGCTGTTGGCTCATTGATAAGCCGCAAAACATGGATATTGGCAAGCTTGGCGGCATCTTTGGTTGCTTGGCGTTGGGCATCATCAAAATAAGCCGGAACCGTAATCACAGCCCCATAAATATCATCATCAAAAGTGTCCTCGGCTCGCTGCCTAAGGCTTGCCAAAATTTCTGCACTGACCTCGACTGGCGACTTATCTCCATCGATAGTTTGAAGGGTCAACATGCCTGGACTGTCTACAAACTGATAAGGCATCGTTTGAATTGGCTATATCTTTTAAAGCTCTGCCCATGAATCTTTTAACAGACACAATAGTGTTGGCTGGGTCTTCTGATTGGCTTGCTAATGCGTCAGCGCCAATCAGCCGTCGATTACCCGAAAGGTACCTGACAGCTGAGGGCAAAATCACACGTCCTTCATGGTC
>JGI25914J50564_10000185_pt1 | contig 19731 bp, 16 predicted proteins | sample LauGreSuBDMM15SN_2_FD_50564 | JGI IMG/M metagenome (IMG submission 50564) | reverse complement strand
CTTGCAGAAAATTGTCGTGATCAAGCAATTCGTTCGCGAGCCACGTTAAAGCTAGGCGAGGATCACCCAACACATTTGAACCCTGCCCAAGCGCCGCAGTTTTTCCGTTGCTTAGCATTGTGACCTGATGGTCTTTTAAGTCAACGCTACGCCAATCGGTTGTCACTTCTTGGCCCACGACAAAAAAGCAAGCGCAGGCAAACTCTGCGATCAACTGTGCCTCACCTGCTTTTGCAAAATCTTCAAAGCGCGAAGCGGGCACTTCAATGGCCACGTGCAAGGCTTCGACACTTGCCATCACCTCTGCCATGCTCAACGGCGCACTGCCCACGCGTTTGATATCTCGCCCGATTCGGAAGGCAAACTCTGCTTCTGCGACCGCCATAAAATTGCCAGTGAGTGATACCTCAGCACCGTCTTTCAAACAGCGCGACTTCAATAAGCGCCCAGCCAACGGCCCACTCACACCAATATGCTTTTGCCCTGCGGCGCTGGTGGCTGCAATTTTCCAGCCAATGCCTGGCTCACCCACCGCTTTAAGCAATGCCGCCTGAACCTCGTATCCCTCAGCACGGTTGACTGGGCGACAGCTTGGGTCAAGCGCGACAAGGCGACCGTGATCGCGAAAGGCCGGCAACAACGCGGCAACGGCTTGGTCAATCTGTTTGGGTTGCATAAAATATCCTAAGCGTGAAGGTCAAAACACGATATGAAGTACAGTACTCTAAAAAGAGTAATCTAAAAAGACCCTCAGAGACATGACTGAACCTTATGAACTGACGCTCGGCCAGATGGCCCAGGCGATCCGCGCCGGCAACTTAACGTCTGAAGCACTGGTCAACAGTTGTCTGGCGCGCATTGCACAGATTGACCCTGCCGTTCTAGCATGGGCAAGCCTAGATGCTAAGGCAGCACTGGCGCGCGCGCGGCAACTCGACAAAGAAGCCCCGCGCAGCCCGTTGCATGGCATTCCGATTGGCGTCAAAGATATTATTGACACTGACGACTTTATCACCGGCTACAACTCTCCGATCTATCAAACGCATCGGCCAACTACCAACGCCAATATCGTCACGCGGGCACTCGATGCTGGCGCCATCGTTCTTGGCAAAACAACAACGCAAGAGTTTGCCACTCGCGGCAAGGTGAGCCCCACGCGCAATCCTTATTCAGCCCTGCACAGCCCCGGTGGGTCATCAAGTGGTTCTGCCGCTGCAGTCGGCGCAAACATGGTGCCCTTGGCGCTAAGCTCGCAAACCGCCGGATCGATTGTGCGACCGGCCTCATATTGTGGAGTCGTTGGCTTCAAGGCGAGCTATGGCCTAATCGACATTACAGGCGTCAAGAGAATGTCACCAACGCTTGATACGCTGGGTTGGCATACCCGCTGCGTTCAAGACGCCGCCATTGCCTTGAGTCTTTTATCTGACTGGCAAGGTTTACAAGAGTTCGAACAAGGCTTAACTGGTGAGTTGATCGTTGGTATCTGTAAAGACCCCTTTTGGCCGATGGCAGAGACCGCCACCCGCGAAGCACTGTCCTTGGCGCGCGAGCGGCTCGAGCGCGCCGGCGTTCGCATCATCAACATTAGCTTGCCTTCTGGTTTTGAAAAACTAGGGACTGCACTCGATGTGATTGGTGATGTTGAAGGGCTTGCTGCGCTTAAACACGAATGGCTGCATCACCGTGACGGCCTCTCGCAGGGCGTACAAGAAAAACTTCAGCGCGCAGAAACAATTACACCGCAGGTATATGAAGAGGCCAAGCGTTTAGCTCGAACTTGCAGTGAGCAAAGCGCCAGCCTCTTTGCCGGCGCTACGTGCATCCTGACACCAAGCTCACCTGGCTATGCACCCTTACTTGAACTGATAGATCCAGGTGACTCTTGCTTTAGCAAGCTCTGGACAATTTTAGGAATGCCTAGCGTCAGTATCCCTGTGCCGCTACCAGGTCCGTTACCGATTGGTTTAGAAGTGATCTGCCCAAAAGGTCAAGATACCCTGGCCTTGCAAGCGGCGCAGCGTATCGCTGAAATTTTGAATCAAAAAATATAACCCCGCGGTCACTTCAACGCGAGTCTCTACGGTTGTTCAACCAGCGGCACAAATATCTTCGTAAACCGACTGATTTCTAGTTCACACCAAACTTATTACGACAACACCGACTGAGTCAATATGGACACCACCGAAACGCTAGCGACCTTCATCACAAGTTTTGATGGCGCAAAAATCCCTGAACCCGTTCGTGCGATTGCTGTGCGTAGTCTGGTCAACTGGGCTGGCTGTGCGTTAGGCGGCGCACGTCATCCGGCTTTGCTCAACGCCATGCAGGCGATGCGCCCTTTTATCGGCGCCCCGCAGGCAAGCGTGATCGGTCGTCATGACCGTGTCGATGCACTCAACGCTGCGCTATTTAACGGCATCAGTTCGCACGTACTCGACTTTGACGATACCCACATGGCGACGCTGGTACACCCAAGCGGTCCAGTGCTCTCTGCGTTGCTTGCGTTAGCTGAATACCATCCAATTGATGGCAACACCTTTGTTGAAGCCATCGTCTTTGGCATTGAGGTCGAATGCCGCATCGCCTTGGGTGTCTGCCCCGCTCACTACGATATCGGTTGGCATGTCACAGGCACGGTCGGCGGCTTTGGCGCTGCGGCAGCGGTTGGCCGCGCACTCAAACTAGATGCCAAACAAATGGCTTGGGCACTTGGTATTGCAGCCACACAAGCGGCTGGGTTACGCGAGGTCTTTGGCACGATGTGCAAAAGTCTTCATCCAGGACGTGCAGCACAAAGCGGTCTCAGCGCGGCATTGATGGCCCAAGCTGGCTTTACCAGTTCGGTGCGCGCCATCGAGGCCCCACGCGGGTTTGCACACGTACTATCCACTGAGCAACATTTTGAAAAAATGACTGAGGGCTTAGGCACGGTATGGCACACCCTTGAAAATAGCTTCAAGCCCTACGCTTGCGGCTTAGTGATTCATCCGATTATCGATGGCTGTCTGACCTTGCGCCAGCAACATCAATTTAGCTCTGACGACGTCAAACAGATCGATCTTAAGGTACATCCGCTGGTACTAGAGCTCACCGGAAAAAGTGCCCCCACGACAGGGCTTGAGGGAAAATTCAGCGTGCAACATTCAGCGGCGATCGTGACCCACGAAGGTAAGAGTCAGGCTAGACAATACTCAGATGCTGCTGTGCAAGATCCTGCCGTCACCAAACTGCGCAGCAAGGTACAAGTCGCGATCGAGCCTGGCCTTCGAGTCGATGAAGCCAAAGTCACAGTCACCCTAAATGATGGCCGTGTTCTGCATCATCACGTCATACACGCCTTAGGGAGTATCGAGCGACCAATGAACGATGCACAAGTCGATGCAAAGTTTATGGACTTAGCGTCAACGGTTATGACACCCGAGCAAGCCACCCAGGCGCTTGCCGCTTGTCGCTCTGTCGGGCAGGCTACCGACGCAGGCTCAGTAGGACGTGCACTGAGCACACCCAAATAAGGAAAGCAGATTTGTTGACGCAGCCGCAACGGTACTAGCCGCAGGCTTAGTCGCATGGGGACTTCCCTAGTTTGAAATAAAAAACCTTGTCCTCCGCCGATGCTGTCTTGTATAAGAGCGTTAGATGCTTTTTTACGAAAGTCGTCATTAGATACCATTTCAAAAATGGCTCTTAATGAACAACTTAATTAATTTTTATTTAATTTCTTCACTGATTTTCTTAATAAATTTATAGATTTTAAAAAAATAACAGCCTGAAACATGACAACAGAAACTCCAATTCTCGACAAGCCACTCCCTTACGGACGCCCCATTACACTCGAGCGAGCCAAGAAAATGATGATTGCCGCCGAGGCGGAAGCAGAAAAAAATCAATGGCCAGTGGCCATCGTCATTGCAGACTCGGCCGGCAGCTTGGTGCTTGCTCAGCGTCTTGATGACACACAGCATTCAAGCATGGCGATTGCGACCGGCAAAGCGTTAACTGCGGTGAACTTCCGTCGGCCAACGAAAATGTTTCAGGATGGCATCGCTGCGGGTGGCGAAGGCTTGCGCTTCATGGCAGTGCCGGGCGTCACCCCGCTCGAAGGCGGGTTCCCGATTATCGACAAGGGTGAAGTGATCGGAGGAATTGGTGTCTCGGGCGTGCTATCGCACCAAGACGCTCAAGTCGCTCGCGCGGGGATGGCGGCGATTCTGTAAAAATTTAACAGATAGGTCGGTGCCACCGACGGGATAGATCAGTTGTCATAGTTGTGCTTATGCAAATCCGATAAAAACCAGGAGACAATAATCATGCTTTCAACAGTCGCAAAAACCATAGGAATTGCCTTACTAGGAGTCGTTCTGGGCGGTGCAGCCGTCGCTCAAACCACCTTTCCAAGTAAGCCCGTCAAAATTGTGGTCCCTTTTACTGCAGGCAGTCAGGTTGATATAGTTGCGCGCGAGCTAGGCCGTTCGCTTCAAGACATCTGGGGTCAACCCGTGATTGTCGAAAATCGTCCTGGCGCGGGTGGCACGATCGGTAGCCGCCTGGTTGCAACCGCAGAACCCGACGGCACTACGTTGATGTTTACCTCGGCCTCTCACGCCATCAACCCAACGTTGTACCAGTCCTTGCCCTACGATACGCTCAAGGATTTCACCGGCGTGACCTTTGGAACAAGCGTACCGAACGTACTCGTCGTGTCTCCCTCTCTGGGAGTCAAATCGCCTCAAGAGCTCATCAAGCTCATTAACGCGCAACCCGGCAAGTTAAATTTCGCGTCTGCCGGTGTTGGTAGCGGCACGCACTTTAACGGCGAAATGTTTAAAGGCATGGGCAAGCTTGATATTGTGCACGTGCCCTACAAAGGCACTGGCGAGGCGCTCGTAGACACAACGGCGGGCCGCGCTGCGTTTTACTGGTCGCCGCTTGGGCTGACACTACCATTTATCAAAGACGGTAAGCTCATCGCTTTAGCTGTTAGCACCGATAAACGCGCAGCATTGATGCCCGATATTCCAGCAATCTCTGAGATTATCCCCGGCATGATCTATGACCATTGGTACGGTCTCTTAGCGCCTGGCAAAACACCACCAGCAATTGTTGCGAAGATCTCTAAAGACGCCAATGTGGTGCTGAAGTCTCCTGCAGTTGTCAAATCACTCAGTGCGCAAGGAGTGATCCCAGCGCCCACCACTCCCGAGCAGTTCAACGCCTTCATCGCTGCAGAGATCAAGCGTCTCGGTGCTGTGGTGATTAGCGCCAATATCCCTCGTCAATAAATACTTGCCTTTCAACATAACCGTCATGAAAGAAGCAGTATGGGTGCACGATCGCTTTAGATGTTGAGACGATTGTGCACTCGGTGACTCCACTTCCAATCACGCTGGTATCGTGTCTGGTGCGTTCACACGTACTAGACCATACCACCGTTAGGCTGGATGATCTGCCCATGAATCCATGAGGCTCGATCTGAGGCCAAGAACGCCACCGCATCGGCGACCTCGGAGGGTCTGCCAATGCGATTGAACGGGCTCATCGATGCGGCGCGCTGCTTGGCCTCTTCGGTCTTGCCCGCATTGAACAAATCGGTATCCACAGCGCCAGGTGCCACGCCATTGACACGCACACCGCGAGAGGCCAGCTCTTTGCCCATCGAGCGCAACAACGATTCGACTGCAGCCTTGGTCGCCGTGTAAGGGCCGCCACCAGGCACAGCAGTGCGCACCATCGATGTTGTGATCCCGATAATTGATCCGCCATCGAGCACGTCTTTAGCCGCCTCAGTCAAGACGTTAAAAGCACCAAACACGTTAACTTCCATCAACTTACGAAAATTGTCGTGCGTGAATTGCCCCATGGGGACATAAGGCTGATTAATCCCTGCATTCACAATCACCGCCTTGGGACGCGTTCCAAAATCCTTGGCCGCTTGCGCAAAAACCCCTTGTACTGCCGCCACATCGCGAACATCAGCCGCATAGGCCTTAATCTGTCCGTCTTTTTCTTGTGCTTTGGCTTCGTCAGGTTTACTTACATAAGTGAAGGCCACACGGAAACCATCCTGCGCTAAGGCCTGCACACAGGCAGCACCAATTCCGCGCGAGCCACCGAATACTAAAGCTAAAGGTTGTGTCATCTTTTTTGTCCCCAGTCATATTGTCGTACCCGTAGCTTAGCAACGAAATGCTAGATTCACCAAGAATAGTCCTGCAACCTTTATGTTTTTCTAGCATCGCATGTGTCACGTCTCGCACTTAGGCTTTTTGCAGTAAAGTGTATTAGCGCTATCACTTGACAAAAATAATGAAAAAAATCGTTGCTTGCTGCGTATCGAGCGGTTAGTCAAGCACACGATGCCGGTGCAGTGGATCGCACCTTGTGCGCACTAAACTAAAGGGGCACGCTTGTGAATCACGCAGCAACGAGTACTCTCTATGATGTGGTTGTCATCGGTGGTGGTAACGCCGCTTTGTGTGCAGCAATTTCAGCGCAAGAGGCTGGCGGCAATGTCTTGGTGATCGAACGCGCACCACACGAGCAACGTGGCGGTAACTCTGCCTACACCGGTGGCGCCTTCAGAATCGCCTATGACGGTGCAAATGATTTGGTCAAATTAATGCCAGATCTACATCCTGACGAATTACGCAACAGCGACTTTGGCACTTACACCAAAGATCAGTTTTATGACGAAGTGATCGCGATGAGTGGTTATCGCGCAGATGCAGACGTCTTGTATACGGTCGTGCAAGAAAGCCTTCCCACCATGCTTTGGCTGACACAACACGGCGTTCGCTTTGTCCCGCTCTATGGCAGACAAGCCTTTAAAGTTGATGGCAAACATAAGTTCTGGGGTGGCTTAACGGTCGAGGTCTCGGGTGGCGGCCTAGGGTTAATGCAAACCCTTTACAAATATGCCGAAAAAATAGGCATTCATTTGCGCTATGCCACGCGGGCAGTTGGCTTAACACGCACCGATCACGGCTGGACCATCAAGGTTGAAACCGAAGGTAGTCAACAACATATTTCAACCAAGACAGTCGTCATGGCCACCGGCGGCTTTCATGCCAACTTAAAGTGGCGCTCAATGTACCTAGGCCCAAACTGGGACATGGCCAAGGTGAGAGGTTCACGCTACAACACGGGCGACGGCATCGACATGGCGATCAATGTCGGCGGTGTGGCGCATGGCCACTGGACCGGTTGTCATGCTGTCTTTTACGATTTAAATGCACCGCCCTACGGTGATATCAATTTATTGAATCAGCAAAAAAATTACTTCTCACTGGGGATTGTCGTCAACGCTGAAGGTCAGCGCTTTGTGGATGAAGGAAGCGATTTTCGAAATTACATTTATTCAGGCATGGGCGCCAAAGTGCTCACCCAGCCCGGAGCAATCGCGTGGCAAATTTTCGATGCAAAAACCTCAAGCTTGTTGCCCGATGAGTATCGCGTCAAACACGCCACGCGCTATACCTCGGACACCTTAGAAGGTTTAATCGCGCAGTTTGAAGGGATTCACAAAAAAGCAGTGCTTCAAACAATTTCTGCTTTTAATCAATCAGTTGACCAAGCAACCCCTTTTAATCCTGCCGTGCTAGACGGACGTGGCACCAAGGGGCTTGCTATTCCAAAATCAAACTGGGCACAACCGCTGGATACCGGGCCGTTCGTGGCCTATGCCGTCACCTGTGGCATTACCTGCACCTATGGTGGCGTCAAAATCAATCCCACAGGACAAGTGCTTGACGAATTTGATCAACCCATTTCAGGACTTTATGCGGCGGGTGAAATGGTAGGAGGTCTGTACTACACTAAATACGCGGGTGGTGCGGGACTCACTGCTGGCTCGGTGTTAGGTCGCATCTCTGGGGAACATGCTGCAAACTTGGCTAAAAACAAAATAAAAAATTAATTCATGTAGGTTCATTCAAATAAAAAGAGAGACTATTCATGTATCCGATCAAAAAGACTGCTACCACCGCATTGCTGGGCTTAATCATGCCCTTCATTGCCTGCGCTCAAACCGCAGACTACCCCAATCGACCGATTCGCTTAGTTGCGCCCTTTGCGGTCGGTGGAAGCGTTGATATTTTGGCTCGGACCGTCGCAGATACGCTTTCAAAAGCCACGAGTCAGCCAGTCATCGTTGAAAATCGCCCAGGCGCCAGTGGCAACATTGGCATGGAAATCGTAGCGAAAGCAAACCCTGATGGCTATACGCTTTTATTTGCCAGTACAAATCTGACACTCAATCCAGCGGTTTATCCAAAGGTCCCTTTCGATCCGCTCAAGGATTTTGCTGCGGTGACAAATGTTGCCTACGCACCGATGATTCTGATCACTCGGCCAGACTTTGGTGGTGACTCTCTTCAATCACTGATTCAGTATGGCAAAAGCAATCCGGGCAAACTCAATTTTTCAAGCAGTGGTGCGGGCGGTGCGCCTCACCTTGCGGGTGAAATGTTTCAAATCCTCACCAATATCAAAATGACACACATCCCCTATGCGGGGGCTGCGCCAGCCATTACAGATATCGTCTCGGGTCAAGTGCAAATGACCTTTACGACTTATATCTCTGCGCAGGCTATGCTGAACTCGGGCCGTCTCCGTGGTTTAGCTGTCGCGAGCCTAGAGCGTTTAGCAGCCTTACCAAACATCCCAACGTTCAAAGAAAAAGGCTTTGAAGGGATGGAATTTGGCACCATGTTTGGTTTGATTGCGCCTGCCGGCACTTCTCCTGCAATTGTCACGCGTCTTTATCAGATTATCAAAACTGCTTCTGAAAATCCGGCTTTTAAAGAAAATATCGTTAAGCAAGGTGGCTACATGGTGGTCAACACGCCCGCCGAGTATGACAAATATATAAAAGACGATGTCGCGAAGTGGGATAGCTTTATTAAAAAAATCGGTGGCGTCAGTCAGAACTAATGCATTCAAAAATACCCCTTACTGAATAAGCTAAAACATGAAAAAAATCGTTGCTGGCGCTATCTCTAGAAATTATTTCAACATGCCCTTGTGGATCGCCGCCCATCAAGGAATGTTCACTGATGAAGGGCTTGACGTCACGCTTGACCTACATGAGCCGATAGATGAGGTATGGCGACGTCTTCAAGATGGCCGGATGGATATTGCTCTGGGTGTAACCGAACACATTATCTTGGATAGTGAAGGTGGCGGTCATCTCGAAATTATTGGCGGTAATGTGAATCGCCTGCCCTTCTCGATGATATCGGGTAAGGACGTGAAGTCTTTTTCAGACCTGCGAGGCAAAACGATCGGAGTCTCATCGATTGATGCGGGCAGCTCTTCGCTCGTCATGAAGCTGATGACCGCGCACGGCTTGCACTACCCGCAAGATTATAAGATCGTGGCCTGCGGCCCTATTTTGGCTCGCTGGGAGAAGCTTCAAAGCGGTGAGATCGATGCGGGCTTACAAGGTGCCCCGTTAAACTACATCGCACTTGACCAAGGGTTTAATTCGCTGTGCGAGCCGCGCGATGAGTTTCCGTGGTTTCAATTCACTTCACTAAACATCGATGGTCGTTGGGCACGTGCAAACCATGACACCGTGATTCGCTTCATGCGTGCCTTTATTCGCGCACACGAATGGTTTTACGCAAACAAAGAAGGTTGCCGAACGATCGCCATGCTCGAAACCGGCATCACCGCCGAGTACGCGGATCGCGCTTGGGATGAGTACACGGCAGCCGAGATTTTTCCGCGCGATGCCCAGGCAAATCCAGAATCGATTCAGACCTTAATCGATATCAGCGCTTTATTAAGAGCGATCCCGAAACGCGCTGGCACACAAGCCAAGTCTTACATCAACCACAGCTATCTGGATGAGGCTCGACAGTCTCTTTAAAACTNCTGTCAAATTCATCAGTACAAAAAAAATCACGCTTTTCACAGCATGTGCTGCTTGAAGCGTGACATTTTTAAACGAAACCGCACAAGCTGCGTGCGGTATCTTCAGCTAACCGCCTTCTATTCTTGGTATAAAAAATACCTCAGACCCAGGTTTGACGGGTTGCGTGTAATCGACTTCATGGATCACACCATCAATCGCGATTGAGGTTTCTTCTTCGAGAGTCTCACCCAAGCCAGGAAACAAATCATTCATGGCGCGTATCACGCCACGAATGTTTTTTGCCTGAACATCAAACTCTCTGATGCTATCGGTGTAACGCCTGCTAAAGCCGGCGGTGAACGCCACCTTAACGGCTTTAACAGGAGTCGCTGCGATTTCAGCCTGCATCAATCGCGGCCAACACTCTTGGAGGAGACATTGGGAGTTCAGTCATGCGTCGACCAATCGCGTTCTCGATCGCGTTTGCGATCGCTGCCATTGGAGGAACGATGTTGGCTTCGCCCACACCTTTCACACCGAACGGATGACTTGGATTAGGCACTTCAACCAAGACGGCTTCGATCATTGGCAAGTCTGAGGCAACCGGGATACGGTAGTCTAAGAAGCCTGCGTTTGAAAGGCGACCCTTGCTGTCGTAGATGTACTCTTCGTTCAAGGCCCAACCGATACCCTGCACAACACCACCAACGATCTGACCCGCACAATAATCACGGTGAATGGCGCGACCGACGTCTTGTGCTGCCACAAACTGCAGAATCTTGACATGGCCCGTTTCAGGATCTACCTCAACATCGACAAACTGTGTCGAAAAGCCTGGAGCCTGACCACCTGCGTTGGTTGATGCTTCGTAACCAATTGGGCCGCCTGTTACTGCACGCTTGCCGGCAATCGCTTTCAGAGACAAGGGTTCAAAATTACCAACGCTCGGATCGACAGGCTTAGCATAGCCATCAGACCACACCACGTTTTTAATGTCGGTATCCCACATCAACGAGGCACGCAGACGCAAGTCTTCGATCACTTTGTTGCAGGCCTCAACGACCGCAATACCTGTTGCATATGTAACGCGCGAACCGCCGGTCACATGGTTGTAACCAATCGACGCTGTGTCAGCAACCGTTGAACGCACAGACTCGTAGGGTACGCCTAATGTCTCAGCAGCCATCAAGGCCATCGAGGCACGCGAACCACCGACGTCCATACTGCCGGTTGCGATCACTACAGTACCGTCTTCGTTGATATGCACAGAGGCGGTTGATTCGCCACCGCCGTTGAACCAGAAACCCGAAGCCACACCGCGGCCTTGGTTTTTGCCCAAAGGTTTTTGGTAGCCGGGATGGTCAAGCAAGACCTGAATCGTTTCAGCATAGCCATCATGCGAGTGCTTAGGGCCCCAAGCCGTTGGCGAACCGGCCTTCACTGCGTTTTTCAAACGCAGCTTGAGTGGATCCATGCCAATCTTTTTAGCCAAAATATCCAATACGCTTTCAACCGCAAAAGCAGAAATTGGTGAGCCTGGCGCACGATACGCAGCCGATTTAGGACGGTTACTCACCACATCAAAACCCACCGATTTAACGTTAGGGATAATGTAGGGTGCAAACGCGCACATGGTGGCATTCATCACAGGCGAACCTGGAAACGCCCCCGCTTGAAACTTGAATAAGCCTTCGGCCGCTACGATGGTGCCATCTTTCTTGACGCCGATCTTGACCGTCATCGATGAACCTGAAGTTGGTCCGGTTGACTTAAATACATCTTCACGACCCATCATGATCTTGACAGGTAGGCCTGTTTTGCGTGAAAGCAAAACCGCCATTGGCTCAACATACACAACCGTCTTACCGCCAAAGCCGCCACCGATTTCTGCTGGATGCACCAACAGGTTACCGATTTCCATGCCGACTAATTTTGCTGTGTAAGCGCGCACCACAAAGTGACCTTGGCTGGCTGACCACAGTTCGCACTGACCGTCAGCGCCATAGCGTGCCAAACATGAATGTGGTTCGATGTAGCCTTGATGTACGGCTGCAGTTTTAAAGCTCATCTCAACAACTTCATCGGCAGAAGCAAAGCCTGCTGCGATGTCACCGGTGCTGAACTCTAAACGCTTAGAAATGTTTGACGGCTTGCTAGGCGCTGGCTCGACGCCGCGCGTGATCATGTCTTCAAAAAGCAACGGCGCGTCGGGCAACATCGCATCTTCAACATCAATGCAATGAGGCAACACTTCGTACTTGACATCAATCAGACTCACTGCCTCGGCAGCGATCGCTGCAGTCGTTGCTGCAACAGCTGCAATCGCGTGCCCTTCGAACAGCGCTTTTTCGCGTGCCATGATGTTGCGCGTCATGTGCCAGTAGTTTTGCGCAACACGCTCGGGGCCCACGTAATCAAAGGGATGCTCTGGGAAATCAGAACCCAGGATAATACTTTTGACGCCTGACAACGCCAATGCTTTCGAGGTGTCAACAGACAAAATGCGCGCGTGCGCATGCGGTGAGCGCAAAACCTTTGCCCACAACATGCCGGGCAAAGAATAATCAGCGCCGTACTGCGCCTGACCCGTTACTTTTGGCACGCCGTCTGGGCGCACTGGGCTGGTACCCACAACCTTCATTACCTGCTGGATATCTTTAGTGTTCGTCAACATGATTAGGCTCCTCGCATTTCGCGCGCGGCTTCAAGCACCGCGGTGATGATGTTGTTATAGCCGGTGCAACGGCACAGATTACCTGCCAACCAAAAGCGAACTTCTTCTTCGGTTGGATTGTTATTACGCTCAAGCAACGAGCGTGCAGCAATCAAAAACCCGGGGGTGCAAATGCCGCACTGCAAAGCTGCGTGCTCAAGAAACTTGCGCTGCAACACATGCAGTGTTTCTCCGTTGGCCATCCCTTCGATAGTCTGAATGGTTTTGCCGTGTGCCTCAACACCTAGAACCAAGCATGAGCAAACTAAACGACCATCTAAGGTGACGCTACACGAGCCGCAATCGCCCGTGCCGCAACCCTCTTTGGTGCCGGTCATGTTTAACTCGTTGCGCAAGACATCGAGCAAAGAGACGTTCGGCTGACATAAAAATTCAACCGGATCACCATTAATAACTGTTGTGACGTGATGCTTTGACATTTAGTTGTTCCCCTTCGCTCTAGCGAGCGCTTTTTCTGCTGCGCGTCTAGCGAGCACACCTGCTACTTTGATTCGAAATACTTTGGTTCCGCGCTTGTCGTCAATTGGACGTGCTGCAGCGCTTGCTGCAGCAGCCAATTTAGCTAAGGCAACTGCGTCAACGGTCGTACCAATCAAGGCCGCAGCGGCTTCAGGCACTAGCAAAGCACGATCCGCCACAGCACCAAGGCTGACACGTGCATGCGTGCACACACCATTGGCATCAAGCGTCAGGCTCAGGCCCACACCCACCACCGCGATATCCATTTCAGTACGAGGTGTGAAGCGCAAATACGCATCGCCCGAATGGGGCGCACGCTTAGGCAAGAAAAACGACACGATCAACTCGCCCTTGGTCAGTGATGTTTTGCCTGGGCCAGCCGGTACTTGTTCAACAGGAATTTCACGGCGCCCATTGGGGCCAACGATGCTGGCGATTGCGCCCGCAGCGATCATCGCAGGAACCGTATCTGCACCGGGGGACGCATTGCAAAGATTGCCCCCAAGGGTTGCACGGCCGCGCACTTGAATCGAACCCACAAGATTCGCACCATCGATGATGCCTGGCCACATTGTGGCAAAAGCGGTGTTCTCGAGAAGCTGCATACAGTTGACCGCAGCCCCCACACGGTAACCACCGTTTTCAACCGCGATCACGTTCATTTCGGCGATGCTTTTTATATCAAGCACCAACTCAGGCTTAATGTTGCCCGACCGCATATGAACCATCAGGTCGGTACCGCCTGAGAAAATCTTTGACAAGCCTGGTGTCGCAGCAATCAGCGCCGAAGCAGCCTCGGCTGTTTTGGGTGTTTCAAAACGCATTTCCATCATCTCGCATCCCCGTTCATTTATTGTGAACCTTGTTGGTACATTAGGTACTTGATTCTATTCTATCTGTATTACGGCGTGGCGTGGAAACCCCTAGGGTTTTTGTAAGGTAAAAAAACGACCGTCGCTTAGAAGTATTTTTTATATTTTTGCTGCGCCGCAGCAAATGATTGAGAGCTTAAGCCTGCGTTTCACACTGACGCCTACAGTTTGACTTAGCATGCAAGCAAAAAAAATGGCCTGAGGTACAAAACCTCAGGCCAATCTCGACTGCCAAGCAAGGATTTAGCCTTCGATTTTGATGTTGTTTTTCTTGATCACGTCAGCAAACAAAGTCGATGTATCGCTTAAGTATTTAGCAAAATCAGCGCCTTGTTTGAAATCGATTTCAACAGCGATACGGTTGAACAATTCAAGCGTGTCTGGAGCCTGCATGATCTCTTGAACAGCTTTAGACAACCGCTCGGCGATGTCTTTAGGCAAACCAGTGGGTGCAACCAATCCCACCCATGCACCTAAGTTAAACCCTGGAATACCCGCCGCTGTGGCCAGAGTGGGCATACCGGGTGTTACCGCGCTACCTTTGACTAGTGATACGCCCAAACCTTTTAATCGACCATCACGCACGAAAGGCATGGTTGCCGCTGCAGTTTCAATGCAATAGCTCACGCGACCCGCGATGACATCTGTTAGCGCCGGCGAAGATCCCTTGTAAGGCACATGAACAGCCTTCAAACCCGCGCCTGCATTAAATGCCTCAGCGATTAGGTGCGCAGTCGCGCCGGTACCCGATGATGCAAAGGTGTACTTGCCAGGATTAGCTTTAACCAGCGCGACCAAGGCCGCCGCGTCTTTAGCCGGAAAATCAGGGGCGGTCACCAGCACATAAGGCGACAAACCTGCCATCGCGATAAAAGTCAGGTCTTTGTTTACGTTGTAAGGCGTTGGCTGGACCAAGGGGGCGACTGTGATCGGACCGCTTGACCCGGCCAGCAAGGTGTACCCATCAGGTGCGGCTTTGGCAACTAAATCCGTGCCAATCATGCCGCCGGCACCAGCCTTGTTCTCGGGTGTCACGCTTTGGCCGAGAATACGGGTCAGCCCCATCGCCAGGGCTCGGCCCACAAGATCGGTCGCCTGCCCAGGAGGCCACGGGATCACGATCCTCAGAGCCTTGGAGGGATATGCGGCCTGCGCCTGAGCAAGCACAGGTAAGCCTAGCCCCGCACCCGCAAGCGTTGCGCCAGCAGCAGCCAAAAGCGAGCGCCGCGCATGACTTGGCTGGGTTGTCTGATCGGTAGTTTGCTTTACTTTCACTTTCATTGGGTCACCTTGCACAGTATGGATAAACGAATTGTAGAAAAATGGAACGAATCCTAAATACCTTTACTATTGGCAGCAGCATTTAACTTACTAGTTTTACGGTATTTCACGCACTTCGCAGCCAGCTAAAGGCTCTTAAATTTTTCAAAGCACTGTAAACGAAACATGAACCAAACTGCACAGCCACCCATCGCCTGGTCTGAAGCTCTAAATCGCCTTGCTCAGCGCTTCTGTGAGCGTGTCGCGGTCTCTGATGGCGCAGGCCATTCTCTGACTTACGGACAGCTCAATCACTGCGCCCATGCATTCGCTCAACAATTAAAACAAAATGGGCTCAAGCCCGGGCAAGCAGTTGCATCGCTTCTACCCAATTCAGTCGAAGCTGTCTGGGCATCTTATGGCATCCGACTTGCAGGCGCAACTGAAATCCCGCTTAGCTGGGGGTATACCCTAGATGAAGTCCAATGGTGCGCAGAGCTCGCCAAATTTAAAACGATCCTGACCCTTCAAAAACGCGCGCCCGAGCTATTAGGCGCTGGGTTCAAGACATTATCAGCAAAAAGTATCGCTGCCGAGCCTTCTTGGCCGAACGCGGCGATTGAACCGCTCGCCCCAGTCGCGTTTGAGCAGTCAGCACGCGTTCTTTTTACCTCGGGCACCACAGGCAAACCGAAAGGCGTTATGTACACCAACGGCGCGCGCTGGCTGGGCGAGCAACTGCTCAAAGCCACCCTACCCTTTGTACCCGAGCCGGGTGTCACCATCTTGCTCATGACGCCCTTTGTGCACGGTGCGTCATTACTGGCGTTTGCCTGGTTGGATCACGGTGCCACGATCATCCTGCATGACGGCGTCAATATCGAAAAAATCGCCCCTTTACTTGACAGTGATTCGCTTGACGCAATATTTGCTCCGCCCACGGTGCTGGCTAAAATCACTTCGGCGCTAGCAGGCAAACGCTACGATCACGTGCGGTGCATCTTTACCGGAACCCAACCACTGACCCCGGCTCTGTACCTGCGGGCGAATGCCATGTTTGGCCCTAAGGTTCGTATCACCTTTGGTAAATCTGAATGTGTCAACCCAATCACAGTGTTAAGCCCACAAGACACGCATCATTATTTTTCACAAGCTGAGGTGCCAGCGGGTGCCTGCGTGGGTTGGCCAGCACCGGGGGTCGAAATCAAAATCGAGGCACCCGATGCGCTGACCGCACAAAATGAAGAGCGCAGCGATGGTGAAGTTTTATTGCGTTCACCCCATATGTCTTCAGGCCTGATCGATAGCAATGGCTTCAGACCGCACGAACCTGAAGGTTGGCATCACACGGGTGACCTCGGTTACATCGATCAAGCTGGTCGGTTGATTTTGACTGGCCGCATTGCGGACGTCATCAAAACAGGCGGCTATCGAGTCAATCCCGACGAGATCGAGGTTCAGTTGGCGGCCAACACCTTATGCGCGCAGATCTGTGTGACCTCGCTCGCGTCAGACTACTGGGGCGAGATTATCGTTGCAGTCGCTGAAGGCACGCAGCCCGACTGGCAACAACAATGCGAAGCCTTGCTTCAAGGTATGTCGCGCCACAAACGTCCAAGGCTCTATGTGGCCGTGCCAGCCTTACCACGCAACCCGCAAGGCAAGATCAGCCGCAAGACAGTCAGCAAGATGGTCCTTGCTCACCACAAACTGCTCGATGGCTCACACCCAAGGCTTGAACCGCTTAGCGTTTAGTCTTTGTTTAACATCCCTAAGCGCTCAATCGTTTTGCGCTCAGCCACAAAGGTTTCTTTCGCGTACTTGGTGTACTGCGCAGTATTCATTTCAATGATTGGCTGATCGAACTGCGCAAAAATTGCAATAACCGCTGGGTCTTTTAGCGTCTTTTGAAAGGCGTCATGCAAAATTTTGACAACGGCTGGATCCATATTTTTCGGGCCGCACACGCCAAAAGGAGAGTCAGAGACGGTGTCGTAACCAAGCTCAGTCAAGGTCGCAACGCTTGACCACCGCGTCGTACGCTTACTGCCATACGTGGCTAACAAGCGCAGTTTGCCGGCGTCGACGAGTNGCCCCCAACTTGTCGANTCACTCATCGCCATCGTATGCCCGCCCAGCACTGCTTGCAGATTTTGCGCACCTCCCTTAAACGGAATGTGCGAAAGCTGAATGCCCGCTCTTTGCGCAAACTCTTCAATCGCCAAGTGTGGGCTTGACCCCGCGCCTGGAGTGCCGTAAGTAAACTTGTTTGGATTCGCCTTCGCCCAGGCGACCAACTCTTTAATTGACTTCACCGGGGAGTCGATTGGCACGACCAGACCAAAGGTGTAGCCGGTCAGACAGATGATCCACGTAAAGTCAGTCAGTGTGTCGAAGGTGGTTTTTTGCATGTGTGGAACACGAAAAACCGAAATCGGTAACTGAGCAAGCGTATAGCCATCTGGTTTCGCGTTTACAAGCTCTGCGCCACCCAACACTCCCGACGCTCCGGGCTTGTTTTCAATAATGACACTGGTGTTTAGTATTTTGCCTGCGCTTTCGGCGAGCACTCGCATCACAACGTCTGTCGCTCCGCCAGCCGGCCACGGACAGATGTATTTAATGGTTCGTGTCGGAAACGTTGCTGAGTGAGCCAAGCCAGGCAACATCGCGCTGGCGGCTAACGCAGTCGTAGAAAGTAGAAAATCGCGGCGAGCTGTCATCGTGAACCCTTTCAGTGTGAACAGAATTGTCCCATGGTAAGTCCAGAATCGAGCGCCGGCAATACGAACTGGTCGATACAAGGGTTATACCCAATACGCGCAACGCCGAGTCTCCCTCTTTCGCGGTTATTCTTATACATTAAACTCGAAAAGTCGGAGACTATCTTGAAAAACTTGATACACGCGCTCGCTGCGACAGCGTTGATTTTTTCGTCAGGGGCGACCTTCGCGCAAGACTACCCCACCAAATCTATTAAATGGATTGTTCCTTACACCCCCGGGGGCTATACCGATAACGTCACCCGCTTGGTGACGACTCGCATGGCGACAATTCTGGGTCAGTCGATCATCATCGAGAACAAGCCTGGCGCCAATTCGATTATCGGTGTCGATCTGGCCGCGAAATCCGCACCCGATGGTTACACCATGCTCACGACGATCACCGCGCATGCCGCTAACATCACGTTGTACGAGGGCAAGTTACCGTTTGACCCATACAAGTCGTTAATACCGATCTCTTTGGTGACGATCACACCTTTGGTGCTGTCAGTGAATAAGGATTTGCCCGTTAACTCAATCGGCGAGTTAATTGCCTACGCAAAAGCCAATCCAGGCAAACTCTCTTTTGGCTCCTCGGGCGTAGGCGCAGCTGCTCATCTGACATCTGAACTGCTGAAGTACACCGCCGGTATCAATATGGTGCACGTGCCTTACAAAGGCACCGCGCCTGCCATGACAGACTTAATGTCAAACAGCATTCAGGTGCTGGTGGATGCGCCAAGCGGTGTCGGTGCAAATATTCGTGCCGGGAAAATCAAAGCCTTGGCGTTCTTCTCTGACAAGCGTTTGCCCAGCTATCCAGACGTGCCCACAATTGTCGAGTCGGGCGGCCCTAAAATTGAGTCCTCGAGTTGGGTGATGTTCTTTGCACCGGCTGGCACCTCAATGGCGATCGTCAATAAATTAGCTGCCGCAGTCAAAGAATCGCTGAAATCCGAAGAACTGATCAAACGCTTTGCGGATCAAGGGATTATCACGGTTGGCAATACGCCTGCCGAAGCAGACGTGTTTCTAAAAGCTGAAATCGCTAAGTGGGGCAATCTGATTAAAACCGTGGGTGTAAAGGCTGAGTAATTTAGACTAGCGAGTTTTCGCGCGCTTGGCACCCATGAAAACGCACGCACCGGCAAGACGGCTTGACGGCAACTACCCTAAGGGCGTTGCCGTTGTCATCGGCGGCAGTGGCGGGATCGGAAAGGGTATCTGCTTAGCCTTGGCTAAGAGTGGCGCCAGCGTAGCGCTTAGCTATCGCTCAAACGTGACCGCCGCACAACAGACCGTCGATGATCTCCAGCAACTTGGTGTCACCGCTGAGGCGTTCGCGCTTGAGCTCTCATCGCTTGAGCAGATCAATGCTGCATTGACCGATATTCAGGCTCGTCATCAGCGCATTCACACCCTAGTCTTTGCCGCTGGCGCAAACATCACAATGACTTACGTCGGCGATATTGATCCTGTTGAATGGCATGAAACAATCAATGGAGAGCTTAATGGTTTTTTTCATGTCATCAAAACTGCCCTGCCTCTGATGAGAAAAACGGGTGGTGGTTCTATCGTTGCCATTACAACCGCAGGCTTAGATCGACACCCCCCCTTGGATATCCTCTCAACCGCGCCAAAAGCCGGGATCGAAGCGCTCGTGAGAGGCATCGCACGCGAAGAGGGCCGCTATAACATTCGCGCTAACTGTGTTGCACCTGGCGTCATCGATGGGGGCTTGTTTGAACGCCTCAAGCCACAAGTCAAGCCTGAATTTATTGAAGCGAT
>JGI25914J50564_10000184_pt1 | contig 19737 bp, 16 predicted proteins | sample LauGreSuBDMM15SN_2_FD_50564 | JGI IMG/M metagenome (IMG submission 50564) | reverse complement strand
AGGTTTCCAACTTGCCCCTTGCCTCTTCGAGACTCCAATTCTTTTTTGGTGACTGCTCTCCGTTATTTCTTCCCCAACTGGACATTTTTGGTAATTTTGAAGCAAATTACCTTAAGCTCAAGTTTTTTCAAACCTAAACAAGCGATTCTACACATGAGAAAGAAAATAGTAGCCGGCAACTGGAAGATGAACCTCACTTTTGAAGAAGGGCAGCAGCTCACCAGCGAAATTGTCAACATGTTCAAGGACGAAGCCATTCAGGACGTGACCGTGGTTCTTAACCCCCCCTTTCCTCACCTGCATCCAGTGAAGAAGTTGGTAGGGGAAACAGCAGGGATCTTTATTGGGGCACAAAATTGTTCAGAAAAAGAGGCAGGAGCTTTTACTGGTGAAGTGTCTGCAAAGATACTGGCCTCCTTTGGGGTATCTTTTGTCATCTTAGGACACTCTGAAAGAAGGGAGTACTTTCAGGAAAGTAATTCCCTGCTTGCTTCCAAAGTCAACCAAGCTTTGGCACATGGACTGACACCTATCTTCTGCTGCGGAGAATCTCTGGCAATTCGGGAGGCAGGAACTCATGAGGAAACTGTAAAGGATCAGCTGACGGCAGGTTTATTTCACCTTTCTCCAGAAGAGTTTTCCAAGGTAGTAATTGCTTATGAGCCCATCTGGGCGATTGGTACGGGCAAGACTGCTTCTGCCGACCAGGCACAAGACATGCATGCGGCGCTGAGGGCACACCTTGCCTCCAAGTATGGGGATAAACTAGCGCAGCAAACCTCCATTTTGTACGGAGGAAGTGCGAATCCAGGAAATGCCAAAGAGCTATTTTCTAAGCCAGATGTGGATGGTGGATTGATTGGAGGCGCTTCGTTGAAGTCCCGTGATTTTGTAGACTTGCTCAAATCCTTTTAAACGAAAATCCGTTTGTTTGACGATATCCCTAGTTAGCCTGCACGCTGCTGGCATCCTCTGGGGAGTACGGCTATCTTTTTCCGACCCTTCATGGACTACATACAAGTAACGATCACCTGCCTGGAGGAGTACCGGGAAATTTTAATTGCCGAACTGGCTGATATTGGCTTCGACTCCTTTTTGGAGACAGACAGCGGCCTAGAGGCTTTTGTGTCTCAGGAGGGACTCTCGAGGGAGGCGCTGGACCAACTAATAGACCGGTACCGTGAGCCAGCTCAGCTGACAATCAGCGATGGGATACTTCCTAAANTCAACTGGAATGAGGAGTGGGAAAAAAATTACGACCCCATTTCGGTCGGTAACCTGGTCTATGTACGGGCCTCTTTTCATGCCCCACAAGCGGGATACCGATATGAAATTGTGATCAACCCCAAAATGTCCTTTGGCACGGGCCACCATGCGACCACTTACCAGCTCCTAGCCCTGCAAGGAAAGATCGATCACCAAGGCAAGCGCGTGGTAGATGTAGGATCTGGCACTGGTATTTTGGCCATCATGGCCCATTTGCTAGGGGCAAGGCAAGTAGAAGCCTTTGATATTGACGATTGGTGTGTGGACAATGGAAACGAAAATTTTGATCTCAATGACCTGTCTACTCGGATGGGTCTAGGAACGATCCGGCAAGTACAGCCTCAAGGGCCCTTTGACCTTGTTTTGGCCAACATCAACAAAAACGTGCTACTAGATGAAATGGAAATCTATGCGGGTCTTTTGGAGCCAAAAGGACTCTTGTTATTGAGCGGTTTTTATGATCAAGATGTTGCCGACATGATTCAAGCAGCAGCGGTACATAGCTTACACTTGACGGATCGCAGTTGCAAAGACAATTGGGCAGCCTTGTGCTTTCAAAAAAACTAAGGTGACGGAGCTTATCGGATACAGTATCNTNTTGGTAGCGCTATTGNCTCATGCGCTGGTGGCGGCACTTGTGTACCGAAAAATACACCGCGACTCGAGCCTGACCTTCACACAGAAAAACGAATTGAAGTTAAAGGCATTAATTTTCCCATTGGGCTTATGGCTAAGGTATCGAGCTGGCCAAAAAAGATGATTTTTGATCATCCAGGACTATGGGTGGCCCCTGTTGGATCGAATGAAAAGCCGTTTGCCGAGTAGAAAGGAAAAGAGCATCCCAAATACTTTTGTAAGTTTACCCTATGGACTACGTCTGGAAACAAAAGCCAAAAATAGAACAAGCCGCGATTGACAAGTTAAGCAAGGACATCAATGTGAATGCCACCATTGCCAACATGTTGATCAATAGGGGTGTGGAAAATTTTGACCAGGCCAAAGACTATTTCCGTCCTAGCCTGAACCTGCTGCATGATCCTTTTTTGATGAAGGACATGGACGCGGCAGTGCTTCGAATAGAAAAGGCAGTAAAGAACCAGGAGCGCATCTTGGTTTATGGAGATTACGATGTGGATGGGACGACAGCGGTAGCCCTGATGTATGGGTTTTTAAGAGGATTTTACCCCCATGTTGATTTTTACATTCCGGACCGTTACAAGGAAGGCTATGGTATTTCCGAACGGGGAGTTCGCTATGCCGCTGAATCTGGTTTCTCACTGATCATCGCTTTAGACTGTGGCATCAAGTCCATGGATAAAGTGGAATTGGCCTCTGCGCTTNNTGTGGACTTTATTATCTGTGACCACCATACTCCAGGGGATGAACTGCCAAAGGCAGTGGCTGTGCTGGACCCAAAAAGACAGGATTGCAACTATCCTTACAAGGAATTGAGTGGATGTGGCGTAGGCTTTAAGCTCATCCAAGCCTATGCCAAAGCGCAGCAACTCGAAGAGGCTAGCCTCTATACTTTTTTGGATCTGGTGGTGGTCAGTATTGCGGCAGACATCGTCCCTATTACAGGGGAAAATCGGATTTTGGCTTACTATGGTCTAGACCGGCTCAATAATACCCCGAGGCCAGGGCTGAAAGCGTTGATGCTACTTTCTAAAATTGAAAAGGAGATGCAAATCTCAGAAATCGTTTTCAAAATTGGTCCACGAATCAATGCCTCCGGACGTCTCGAACATGCCAAGGCTTCTGTAGAGCTGCTGATTGCCCCGAATTTGGACGAGGCCATCGAGCGAGCCAAGCTAGTAGATGAGGTCAATGCTACGCGGCGCAACTTTGATGAGCACATCACGAAAGAGGCCTTTGAAATGCTGGCGCTTCAAGAAGAAGGAGCACAGCTGAACTCCACTGTGCTATTCAAGCAGGATTGGCACAAAGGGGTTATTGGCATAGTAGCCAGCCGATGTATTGAAAAATATTACCGCCCAACCATTATTTTGACTGAGTCCAACAACAAAGCTACGGGTAGCGCTCGCTCGGTAGTTGACTTCGACATCTACGAAGCGATAGCCGAATGTGCGGATTTGCTGGACCAGTTTGGGGGCCATAAGTATGCTGCGGGCCTTACCTTGGATGTAAAAAATGTTCCTGCCTTTCAGAAAAAGTTTGAAGAGGTCGTAAAAAGCCGCATTCAAGCCATCCATCTAAGGCCTGTCATCGAGATTGATGATGTCTTGCTTTTAGATCAGATCAACTACAAGTTTTACAACATTATTAAACAGATGGCTCCTTTTGGACCGGGCAACTCGGAACCTATTTTCCGAATACAAAATGTGTATGCAGAAGATGTGACGGTACTAAAAGACAAGCACTTACGAATTAAAATTATGCAGGACGGGCAGTTGACCACTCCGGTATGTTTGGGCTTTGGCATGGCGGACCGAACTAAGGATCCTGACCTCACCACGGTCAACATGCTGCGTGGAAAAATGCGGTTCGATCTTGTGGTGGAAATGCGCGAAAATTTCTTTCGTGACAAAAGTAGTTTGCAACTCTACGTGAAAGACATCAAATTTGACTGATATGATTCTTCGAGCTGAACACCTTCTAAAAATATACAAAGGCCGATCCGTGGTCAATGATATTTCAATACAGGTTTCCCAAGGGGAAATTGTCGGACTTTTGGGTCCCAATGGAGCGGGAAAAACTACTTCATTCTACATGATTGTAGGACTCATCAAACCCAATTCCGGGAAGATATTTTTGGAAGAGCAGGACATCACAGGCTTGCCCATGTACAAAAGAGCCAAGCTTGGCATTGGCTACCTGGCGCAGGAAGCATCCGTTTTTCGCAAGCTTTCGGTGGAAGAAAATATATTGGCTGTACTCGAGATGACTACGCTTAGTAAGGTGCAGCAAAAGGAAAAAATGGAGAGCCTGCTCGAAGAATTTAGTTTAACTCATGTTCGAAAAAACCTCGGCATGGTCCTTTCGGGGGGAGAGCGTCGACGTACCGAAATTGCGAGAGCCCTAGCTGTGGACCCGAAATTTGTGCTCTTGGATGAGCCTTTTGCGGGGGTAGATCCCATTGCAGTGGAGGAAATTCAAACGATAGTAGCGAAGCTGAAGACAAAAAATATTGGCATTCTAATTACCGACCACAACGTGAACGAAACGCTTTCTATCACTGACCGCGCCTACTTGATGTTTGAAGGCCGACTTTTGAAGGCTGGAACTGCCGAAGAGCTAGCTGCGGATGAACAGGTGCGTCGGGTTTACCTAGGAACTCAGTTTGAACTGAAACGAAAAACTTTTTCCTAAATGGAGGTGCTCAACAGTTTCTTAACCTGGATCTTCAAAAATCGTCTAGGGCAGATTGAAAATTTTAAGCAAGAGCCTCATTTGGTGCAGCAAACCACACTAGTCGACTTGCTTGAAGCTGCAAAGGACACGGAAATAGGCAAGTCCTTCCACTTTGATAAAATCAAATCGTATGCAGATTTTGCAGCTGCTGTTCCCATTTTTGACTACGAATCCTATACTCCCTACCTAGAGAAGAACATCAAAGGGAAGCAACAGGTGTTTTGGCCTTCGACTATTCAGTGGTTTGCCAAATCCTCCGGAACCACTGCAGGACGCAGCAAATACATTCCCGTATCTGAAGAAAGTTTGGAAGAGTGCCATTACAAGGGGGGAAAGGACATGGTGTCACTTTATGTTAACAATTTCCCGGACACCAAAGTATTTACTGGAAAAAGCTTGTCTGTAGGGGGAGCGCTAGAGAAAAAGCTCCTCCATCCCAAAGGAATTGCTCGTGCTGGGGATGTGTCTGCCTTGATCATGCATAACCTTCCTATATGGGCACAGTTTGTACGTACCCCTTCCCTTGAGACGGCCTTGATGTCGGACTGGGAGGCCAAGATTGAGCGTATGGCACGAGAGACCATGGATGAAAATGTGACCTCTATCGCAGGGGTGCCTACCTGGACGATTGTCTTGCTTCAGCGTGTTCTGGAATTGAAAAAGGCCTCCAATATCCTAGAAGTATGGCCCAACTTGGAAGTTTTTTTCCATGGAGCNGTGGCTTTTGGGCCGTACCGAAATTTGTTCAAGGAGTTGATCCCTTCCGATAAAATGAGGTACATGGAAACCTACAATGCTTCCGAGGGATTTTTTGGGATGCAGGATCAGGCAGACTCGGATGAACTCTTGCTTTTGCTAGACTATGGGATTTTTTACGAGTTTATTTCTACCGAAGAACTGGGGAAGGAAGCTCCTGAAGTAGTGGCTTTGGATGGTGTGGAGCTTGGAAAAAATTATGCCTTGATCATCTCTACCAACGGAGGCTTGTGGCGATACCTGATNGGGGATACGATCAAATTTACCTCCTTGNAACCTTATCGCTTTCGCATTTCTGGAAGAACCAAGCATTTTATCAATGCCTTTGGAGAAGAAGTGATTGTGGAAAATGCGGATGCCGCCATTGCCTATGCATGTGCACATACGGGCGCCACCATTACCAACTTTACTGCCGCCCCAATCTACTTTGAGGACAGCCAATCCAAGGGAGCGCATGAGTGGGTGGTGGAATTTAAAACACCCCCTGCAGATGTGGAAGNCTTTGCGGAGAAATTGGACAACCACCTGCGGGAGATCAACTCCGATTACGATGCCAAAAGGCATAAGGACCTAGCCCTGCAACGCCTCAAGCTCCATGCCGCTCCAATAGGACTTTTTGAATCCTGGCTAGCCAAAAAAGGGAAGCTAGGAGGGCAACACAAAGTACCTCGCCTCTCCAATTCTCGAGAATTCATGGAAGAAATCCTGGCGATGATGGCAAGTGATTAAGCATCTATTTTGTACCGAAGGACCAATTAACCAAAACTACTTCCTGTTTTTTGTGTTATCATTTGGTTTTAGGTTCAAAAAATTCAGAACACTTGCTTTTCACTCATTTAAAAAGTGAAATCCAATTAGACCTACTTCGCTTACAGCCATCGCAAAGTCCCTTTCCTTAATCTATGCCTCTTTCTACTTTGTTTGAACAAGCCCAAAAATTTCTTCAGCTGTACCATTCCGAATCCAACTTGGGCGGATTAGAAAAAAGGCTGGACCAAGTTCAAGTTGAAATTTTGCAGACAGGCACCTATCGCTTGACCGAGAAAGAACTGAGCTACGGGGCGAAGCTGGCTTGGAGAAATAGTAACCGCTGCATGGGGAGACTTTTTTGGAAAACGCTAAAAGTCAGAGATCGGAGGACCCTAAGAAGTGCAGAGGAGGTATTTTTGGATGCCTTAGCCCATCTTAAATCAGCCACCCAGGGAGGAAAAATCCGTTCCACGCTATCCGTCTATGCTACCGCCGATGAGGGAGATTCTGGATTTCGTATTTTAAATAAGCAGCTAGTCCGATTTGCAGGCTATACGCTTCCCAATGGAGAGATCTTGGGTGACCCCGATGCGGTCGCATTTACGAGTTACTGCATCTCTTTGGGATGGGAGGGAAAAAACACCGCTTTTGATCTACTTCCACTCGTGATTCAACGTCAAGGAGAGCCCGCAAGCTGGTTTGCTCTCCCTGAGGAAAAGGTGCTTCGCGTAGCCCTCTCTCATCCGGATTATACCTGGTTTAAAGAGCTTGGCTTGCAGTGGTATGCTGTGCCGGTGATTTCAGATATGCGGCTAGAGATCGGAGGCATATCTTTTCCTTGTGCGCCTTTTAATGGCTGGTACATGCTTACTGAGATTGCGGCTAGAAACTTAGGAGATGTACAACGGTACAACCTGCTGCCGGTGCTTGCAAAAAAATTAAACCTAGATACCCGTCAAGTCAAGACACTTTGGAAAGACAAAGCCTTGCAGGTGCTTCAAGAAGCTGTCCTTCATTCGTTTCAATCGCATGGAGTGACCTTAGTCGATCATCATACCGCATCCGAGCAATTTTTGGAATTTTGTAAGCAAGAAGAATCCAAAGGGAGAGTCGTCCACGCAGACTGGGCATGGATTGTACCCCCTACAGCAAGTTCAACNCTTGGTGTATTCCACCAGGAATGGGACAATCAGATTTTATCTCCAAATTTTCATTACCAATCCGCTCCATGGAAAGAAGAGGAGCGGGCAAAGGAACCCACTTCCACAGTCAAGAAGTGTCCTTTTTCTGCCAACTAAATCCAGATTGAAGTCTGCTGCTGCCCTTACCTTTCGGCAAAAATAGTGTACTTTCACCGATTCCTAATTTTCGCAAAATCATGACCCAACACCCTGCGGTACAGGAGGAATTCCTAGAAATTTTTGGAGCTAGAGAGCACAATCTCAAAAATATTGATCTGAAGATCCCGCGCAATAAAGTGGTGGTGGTCACTGGGCTAAGTGGGAGCGGGAAAAGCTCCTTGGCATTTGACACCATTTACGCAGAGGGTCAACGCAGGTATATGGAGAGTTTTTCGGCCTATGCCCGGTCTTTTTTGGGAGGAATGGAGCGTCCCGATGTGGATAAAATTAATGGACTCTCCCCTGTCATTGCGATCGAGCAAAAGACCACTTCTAAAAACCCACGATCCACGGTGGGTACAGTCACAGAAATTTATGACTTCATGCGTCTTCTATTTGCAAGAGCCGCAGACGCCTATTCTTACCACAGCGGCAAGCCCATGATCCGCCAGACGGAGGACCAAATTTTGGAGCAGCTTTTCACCAAGTTTGCAGGTAAGAAATTATACCTATTGGCTCCGGTCGTCAAAGGGCGAAAGGGACACTACCGCGAGCTTTTTGAACAGGTGCGTAAGCTTGGGTTTTCAAAAGTTCGGGTAGATGGGGTCGTGCTTGAGGTGGCTCCCAAAATGCAGTTGGACCGCTACAAAATCCACGACATTGAAATTGTAATTGACCGCATTGTAGCAGATGAGGACGACCGTTTTCGAATCACTCAGTCCCTCAAATCCGCTTTGCAGCATGGGAAAGGAGTACTGATGGTACGGGAAGAAAGTGGAGAAATCCACTATTTCTCCAAATACTTGATGGATCCAGAAACAGGCCTTTCCTACGAAGAGCCTGCCCCCAATAGTTTTTCTTTTAACTCTCCCTATGGCGCCTGCCCTAGCTGCAATGGTTTGGGTGTAATCGAAGAAATCACCCGTGAAAGTATTTTTCCCGATCCTAACTTGAGTATTACACGTGGAGGGATTGCGCCCCTAGGAGAGTACAGGGACATCTGGATTTTCAAAAAAATAGAAGCGCTGCTCAAACACTACAAATGCAGCCTGAGTACCCCCATTAAGGACCTTCCTGAGGCCGTCGTGGAGGTGCTGCTTTATGGTGATAATGTAGCCGTAGCAGTGGATTCNGTGAAGTATCCTGGCACTCAGTGGAATACGACTTTTGAGGGGATTATCAATTTTCTTCAGAAGTACCAAGAAGGGAGCTCGGACAAAATTCAGGAATGGGTAGCTGAATTTACGGTTTCCAAAACCTGTCCAGAATGCCAAGGTTATCGACTCAAAAAAGAGGCCCTTCATTTCAAGTTAGATGGCACCCATATTGGAGAGCTATCCATGATGGACATCCAAGGACTTTCGGACTGGTTTGAGGGACTAGAAAGTCGCTTATCTGAAAGGCAGCAGCGTATTGGCGTAGAGGTACTCAAAGAAATCAGAAAGCGCATCGGCTTCCTTCTAGATATTGGATTGGACTATCTTTCTTTAAATAGACCCTTGAGAACCCTTTCAGGAGGGGAGGCCCAGCGGATTCGTTTGGCTACGCAGATAGGAACCCAGTTGGTAGGAGTACTCTATATTTTGGATGAACCCAGCATTGGGCTCCATCAACGGGATAATGTGAAGTTGATTCAGGCCTTGAAGCGCCTTCGAGACTTGGGCAACTCTGTTTTGGTGGTGGAACACGACAAGGACATGATGCTGGAGTCAGACTACATTGTAGACATGGGTCCCGGCGCAGGAAGGCATGGGGGGCATGTAGTTGCCTCTGGCACACCGGAGCAGCTCTTAAAATCCGATTCGGTTACGGCGCGTTACCTTCAAGGAAAGATTGGTTTGGATATTCCAAGTACTCGAAGAGCAGGAACTGGAGAGCAGTTGGTCTTGAAAGGTGCTCAAGGCAATAACCTTAAAAATGTAACGGTAGCCTTTCCTTTGGGCACCCTTATCGTGGTTACTGGAGTATCGGGAAGTGGAAAGAGTACTTTGATTCATGAGACTTTATTTCCGCTGCTCAATCGGGAGTTTTACAACTCCAAAAAGGAACCGATGTCTTTTGACCGTATCGATGGATTGAAGCATCTGGATAAGGTGATTGAAGTGGACCAAAGCCCCATTGGCCGAACACCTAGATCCAATCCGGCGACCTATACGGGCATGTTTTCAGATATTCGTACGCTATTCACCGAGCTTCCTGAGTCCAAAATTCGGGGCTACAAGCCGGGAAGATTCTCCTTCAACGTGAAAGGGGGACGATGTGTGGATTGTGAAGGTGGGGGGATGAAGCTGTGGAAATGGACTTCCTTCCAGATGTGCATATTCCTTGTGAGACCTGCAAGGGGAAGCGGTACAACCGAGAAACCCTAGAGGTGCGGTTTAAAGGAAAGTCGATCTCCGATGTCCTGGACATGACGGTGGAGCAGGCAGTAGAATTCTTTGAATTTCAGCCCAAAATTCTACGTAAGATTACTACGTTAAGCGAGGTGGGCTTGGGCTACATTACTCTTGGTCAGCATGCCACGACCCTTTCCGGAGGAGAGGCACAGCGCGTTAAATTGGCTACCGAGTTGTCCAAAAAGGACACCGGCAAAACCTTCTATATTTTAGATGAGCCAACGACGGGCTTGCATTTTCAAGACATTGATTTGTTGATGAATGTCCTTCAAAAATTGGTGGATAAGGGCAATACTGTCTTGGTGATCGAGCACAACTTAGATGTGATCAAGGTAGCGGATTACCTGATCGATATGGGGCCTGAAGGAGGCAATAAAGGAGGAACAATTGTAGTGCAAGGAAGTCCGGAAAAAGTAGCTGCACATCCGGAAAGTCATACCGGNAGATTCTTGAAGCAGGAATTACATCGCTGAATATAGACTTAAAATCAAGTCGTTCGTCCTCTTATCAAATTGGGATGCCAACCTAGGTTTCTTTGGTTAACTTTGGCAAGCATGAAAAGGAGCACACTCTATTGGTTATTGCAGGTATTGGGCTGGGGAAGCTTTGCTTTTGTCAATGTTTTTTTTGCTTCCTTATCTGAGGGGATTTCTCCCCTGCAAACCTGGGCCTTTGTGGCATTGGCTGCTTTTTACTTGCTTTCAACCCATACTTTTCGACTGCTCATCAAATCTTACGACTGGTTTCACATAGGAATCATCCGATTGATTGCACAAGTTCTTGTAGGGGTTGGTTTGTTGGCAATAAGTAATGTCTTGGCTCAGGTGCTGATTAATTTGGCTTTTGGCACGCTTAACCCTGGATTCGATTTTCGGGCTTTGGTAATCTCAGTCAACCTGTTTGTGAGCTTTCTCTACTATGGTTTTTGGGTGCTTCTCTATTTTGTGTTCCATTTTTTGGACAATTACAACACAACTCTTCGCTACGAGGCAAAGATTAATGAAATACGGCTCAACCATTTAAAGAGTCAACTCAACCCCCATTTTATTTTCAATGCTTTGAATTCGGTTCGTGCCTTAGTAGATGAGGACCCTGCCAAAGCGAAGTCTGCCATTACCCAAATTTCGAACATGCTTCGCTTTTCCCTGATGATGGATAAAAAGCAGGTGATTGACTTAGCAGATGAGTTGGCGACGGTGAAGGATTATTTAGCCTTGGAATCCATTCGCTTTGAAGAGCGGCTGCAGGTAGAATACCAGATTGAGGACGGGTCTTATGCCTATAAAATCCCTCCCATGATGCTACAGACCATTGTGGAAAATGCGATCAAACATGGAATCTCCAATTTGGTAAAAGGAGGCCTGATTGAAATTAAATGCCGTGAAGGGCTGCAAGATGAATTGTACATCCAAGTAAAAAATAGCGGACAGTACGCCCCCTTGCCGGTAGGCAAACAAAGAGACGAGGATGGGCATGGAATCGACAATACCCAACAGCGCTTGTCCCTCTTGTATGGGAATCTGGCAAGCTTCCGAATCTTCAACTCTGGGGACCAATTTGTGATCACAGAAATAAAAATTCCGAAACAAAGACTTACTTTAGACTAATTAACTCGATTGATATGAGAGCCCTAGTAATTGACGACGAACGCTTAGCCCGCAAGGAGCTAATCAATTTATTAAATCAACTGGAGACTGTTGAAGTGGTAGGTGAGGCAGTGAATGTTGAGGATGCCAAAGAAAAAATTGATCAGCTCCAGCCAGATGTGATTTTTTTAGATATTCAGATGCCCGAAAAAACAGGCTTTGATCTCTTAGAGGAGCTAGACCAAGTCCCACATGTCATTTTTACTACTGCTTACGACGAGTATGCACTCAAAGCATTCCAAGTGAATGCGCTTGACTATTTGCTCAAGCCCATAGAGCCCAAGCGATTGGAGGATGCAGTTCTAAAGCTTCAAGGGAAAATGGAGGGCATTGCCAAACGAGAAGGGCTTGAAGGCCTTGGCAGCCAAAAGAAATTGACTTTAGAGGACCAAGTTTTTGTAAAGGATGGGGACCGTTGCTGGTTTGTGCGGCTGTCGAATGTGCGTCTCTTTGAGTCGGACGGCAATTACATCAAAGTGTACTTTGATAACTTCAAACCCATGATTCACAAGTCCTTGAATGCCTTGGATGAGCGATTGGACGAGAAATCTTTTTTCAGAGCTAGCCGAAAGCACATCATCAATTTGGGATGGGTGGAAGCCATCGAACCTTGGTTCAACGGTGGACTGGTAGTAACCCTCAAAGGGGGTGACCGCATTGAGGTCAGCCGTAGACAAGCGGCACGGTTTAAAGAAATGATGAGTTTGTAACTAATCAAGAGACTGAATTTCTCTCCATGACCTTCCGTAAAATCACTATTAAATTGATTATTCTTACAGACAAGAAAAAAGCCTGGGACTATTATACCCTGCCTCAGCACATTGTAAATTGGAATTTTGCCTCTGACGAATGGCATTGACCACGAGCAAGCAATGACTTGGTTGTAGGAGGAAAATACTACACTCGGATGGCAGCCAAATTCGGGGATATTGGGTTTGACTTTGGGGGTACCTATACCGAGGTGATGCTTGAAGACAGTTTTACCTACAAGTTGTCCGACGATAGAGAAGTCAGCATTAGCTTTACTGAGGAAGAAGGGCACACCCAGTTACAGGTAGTTTTTGATGCCGAATCTGAAAACTCGCTAAAGCTCCAGACCCAAGGATGGCAAACCATTCTCAATCAGTACAAAAAGTATACGGAAGCAAACTGAGCCTTCTTTAAGCCAGGGGAACTGATCTTTTTGGCGTTTTAAAGCCGCCCCTTAAAGTAAATCGTTTGCCAAATTGGCAAGTTCCGAACGCTCCCCTTTTTCCAATTTTACGTGTGCATAGAGTGGATGGTCTTTTACCCGGTCGATGAGGTACGAGAGGCCGTTTGATTGAGCGTCCAAGTAGGGGGTATCGATCTGGAATACATCTCCTGTAAAAACGATCTTCGTATTTTCTCCAGCCCTAGAAATAATGGTTTTGATTTCATGAGGGGTGAGGTTTTGGGCCTCATCAACGATAAAGAAAATATTGGATAGCGATCTTCCGCGAATGTAAGCGAGCGGCTGAATTACTAATTTTTCTTGGTTGACCAGCTCAGTTATTTTTTGGTATTCCTTATCGGTTTCCTTGTATTGATTTTGGATAAACTTTAAGTTGTCCCAGAGGGGCTCCATATAGGGGTTGAGCTTGGACTTAATGTCTCCAGGCAAATAACCGATGTCTTTGTTGGAAAGCGGCACGATGGGTCTTGCCAAAAAGATTTGTTTGTATTCACGGCGCTGCTCCAAAGCACCTGCCAAGGCAAGTAGGGTTTTTCCTGTTCCCGCCACCCCTTGGATGGAAACTAGCTTGATTCGTGGGTTGAGGATGGCATGGAGTGCAAAAGTCTGTTCTGCATTTCGAGGCTTGATGTTGTAAGCAAGCTGCTTATCCACTCGGCTCAGAATATTTTCATCTGTATTGTAGTAGGCGAGTACGGATTGTTTTTGGCTCTTTAAAATGTAAAATGCATTCGCCTTTCGCTTTCTATTTCCAAGAATTATTTTGGCCTCAATGGATCCGCGCTCATACAGTGTATTGATGGCTTGTGGGTCCATGTCTTCCAAAAGGTACTTGCCAGTATTCTCCAGTTCAACAATGTTTTTGATTTTTCCTGTTTCGTAATCCTCTGCTAGGATATCTAAGGATTTTGCCTTTAGGCGGAGGTTGATGTCCTTGGAAACTAAAATGACCTTTCTCTCTTTTTCATGCTGCTTGAGGTAGAGCGCAGCATTCAGAATCTTGTGATCATTCTTTTCCTCCCCAAAAATAATATTGGCATTCAGGTTGTTGTCGGGGTTCATCAAGACCTTGAAGTTCCCCTTTGTTTTCCCATTTAGGGGGGTCCACTCATGGATCATGTGATCCTGAGATAGTTTATCTAGAAGTCGGATAAACTCTCGGGCTTCAAAATTTTTGGTATCGTTCCCTTTTTTAAATTGGTCCAGCTCCTCGAGTACCGTGATAGGGATGACCACGTCGTGCTCGGCAAAATTCATAATGGAGTTGTGGGTGTATAGGATCACGGAAGTATCCAGAACAAAAATTTTCCGATCTTTATTAGACTTGACTTTAGGCATTTGCAGGAAAAGTAAAGGGATGATTCGTGTTAAAATTTAGAAAAATATCCCCATCTCTCAGCCAATTTCTATAATAAATTATGGTTAAGATTTTGATAGCTAAAGTTACCTTGTTGACTATCAATAGGATAAAAATCAAATCCGTCCAACCGGATGGATCTTTTATTCCGTATTCCGTTCCTTCTTACAAAATTTCCTTGAGATAAGGGGTTTAGAGGTTAGTCTAGTAGTGCACGGATATCTTCATTGCCTAGGCTCTTCATAAAGCTTTCTTCATTGCTGATCAGCTCTCCTGCAAGGGCGAGTTTGCGGTCTTGAAGGGCCATGATTTTTTCCTCTACCGATCCACGGCTGATAAACTTATAGATGATCACCTTGTTTTCTTGGCCTATTCGGTGTGCCCGATCAATAGCTTGTGCCTCCACCGCAGGATTCCACCAGGGATCCAGAAGAAATACATATTCAGCCTTTGTCAAGTTGAGTCCGACCCCGCCTGCTTTGAGTGAGATCAAAAAGACCTTGCAGCTGTCGTCCGTTTGGAATTTCTCTACTTGTCCTTGTCTATTCTTGGTGGCACCATCTAGGTAGGCATAAGGGATCTGCTCTCGGTCCAAAAACTCCCGAACGATTGAGAGATGGCGCACAAACTGGCTAAAAACAAGAACTTTATGGTTTTCAGAAATGGTCTCTTGCAGCATGTAGGTAATGTCCTCCAGCTTTCCTGACTCACCTGTGTAATCCTCTCGAACAAGCTTGGGGTGGTTGGCAATCTGCCGCAGCTGTGTAAGACCTCGAAGGAGCGTAAACTGCTGGCTACCTCTTCCTGTGCCGGCAAGTTCTCCGATGATTTTTTCTCTGTAATAGCTTTTAACTTCCTCGTAGACCTTTTCCTGCGCGGCAGTCATGTTTGAATATTTGATGTTGGTAATTTTTTCGGGCAGATCCTTCGCCACCTGAGATTTTAGTCGGCGGAGGATAAAAGGCTTGATCATCGCATGCAAGCGTGAGGCTTTCTCTTTGTCATGCTGCTTTTCGATGGGTTGAAGAAACTCCTTTTTGAAGATCAGCTGGTTACCCAAAAGCCCAGGGTTCACAAAGTTCATCTGGGACCACAGATCCATGGTGCCGTTTTCTACAGGGGTACCTGTAAGAATTAAGCGCCGCTTACTTTTTAGCTTATTGACCGCAGTTGCGATATTAGAGTTCGGGTTTTTGATGGCTTGAGATTCATCTAATATGACATAGTTGAAGTAAAATTCGCTAAGCTGATCAATGTCCATGCGCACGATACCATAGGAAGTTAGCACCACATCGTAGCCTCTGAATTTCCATGGATCCTTGTTCCGCTGGGTTCCTGAGTACACCATTATATTTAGATCAGGAGCAAATTTCTTTGCTTCCAATTCCCAGTTGTAGATCAAGGAGGTGGGCATCACGAGCAAGGAAGCAAAACCAGGGTTTTCTTCCTTTTCATAGGCCAGCAGGGCTAGGGTTTGTACGGTTTTACCTAGACCCATGTCGTCGGCAAGGCATCCTCCAAACTGGTATTCGTTCAGGAACCTTAGCCAATTGTACCCAGCATTCTGGTAGGGGCGGAGTGAGCCCTTGAAGGACTGGGGTAGCGCATATTCATCAATGGCATCAAAGTTACGGAGGCGCTCCAGCTTTAAACTCAGGTTGAGCCGTATCAATTCCCCGTTTTGTAGCTCCCGAGCAAAGGCAAGGTGATGCTTACGCAGGACCAACTCTTCCGCACTGCGCTCTTCGATGAAGTTAAATAATTCTGAATAGTTGATAAACCAAGAAGCTGGAATAACCGCGATCTCTCCGTTTGGAAGCTCAAATTCATGCTTTCCTTGAATGAGGAGCTTTCGAAGTTTGGCAAAGGGGACAAGGTAAATACCAAACTTAATAAGTGCTTTAACGTCAAACCAATCAATGTTTTCGTTGACTTCTATGGTGATTTGTGCCTTTCCTATGTGGTAAGTCTTCCCGTTAAGGCCCACCTTTTGAACGATTTTGATTTTGTTTTCAGCAAGGTAGTCTTCATTATTTCCTAGCCACTCAAAAGCTTGAGTTTTGGGCAGGGCGGTCTTACCATTCATAAATTCCAACCCTTTTTTCTTCAAAATCGTCAGGTAACGCTCCTCCAATTTGGTAGTTCGAACGGTTTTATAAAAAGTAAAGTCGCCGTCCTTTTCCTCATAGCGGCAGGAATTTCCACTGCCCTCTCCAGCATGGAGGAGGGTTCCAAAATCAAATTCCCCATATTTAAACCGAGGTTCTAGAACAATGACATCTTCCGAAGGAACGGAAATTTCATCGCCAAATAAGGTTTCAACCGGTACACCACTAGGTAAGCCACTGACTGTCAGGAGGGCCTCTGGAGTGCCTTGTTCGGTGTGTATTTCAAACCCTTTTGCAACTACCTCAAATTGAGTAATCAGCGAGTTGACAAATTTGCGGTAATATTCCGGTTCGAACTTTCGCTCGATTAGGATCGCATTTTTATTCAAAAACGGCTGTAATTTTTTTCCGTCAATTCCCTTTTCAAAATAAAAAAGCTGCTGATTGACAATTAACCATGCAGGTTCCTTGCAAACTAAGTAGCCTCCTTTGTGTTGCCAGGCAAGTTTTTGACCCTGAAATCTTATTAGCGGGTAATATTGGGTATTGAATTCTCCTTTGTCGAAGTGAAACTGAATGGTAGCAGGTTCCGCTTGAATACTAATTTCTTTTCCGATGGGGTTTCCATCAGAGCCAGTTTCAAAAAAACGCTTTCCTATCAAAAGAGGAAGAATTTTGGCGCGTTTAATTTCTAAATTCTTAAAGAGCAAATCTTGGATGGTAGGATCTGCTGTCTTAGGGTCAAATATTTTTTGGAGAAAGTCTTTGGGCTTNAAGTTCCCCTTTTTCATGTATGGCTTGACCACTACATCTTGCTGCATGCTGTCCATCAGGCGGATCAGCTCGTAGTCTTGTTCATCAAGGCCAGTATCAAATTCTTTGGCATTGGCAGAACTTATATTTTGATACGCATAACTCAGCCTCCCTTTATCATCCAGAGGAATCACATAGGAATCAAAAAGAAAACCCAAATATTCGTGACAGTAAATGGAATATATAAGCTGAAAAGGCTGATCNGGATCAACAATCATATTAAAATAAAAACTATTATATACTACTAATTATTAGACGCTTCTTTTTCATCCTCTGAGGGATACTTTATAGGTACACGAAAAGGAAAATTACGGATAAAAAGAGAATAATTTGTCATTTTTATCTATTTTTTTGCAGAAAAAAAAGAGAGACCTCGAGATCTCTCTTTCCAATAAATAGGTGCTTAGTAGTAGTTATTCTTCNATCTCTTCTTGATCCTTTGCAGGTATTTCAGCTTTAACATCAGGAAAAAACCGATTTTGAAAAATAAGGATGATCGCTACTCCGATAAATATGGAGGCATCCGCTACATTGAATATAGGCCATAAAGCGGTATATCCTCCTCCCCAAAGTGGTACCCATTCTGGAATATATCCTTCCCAAATATCAAAGTAAAACATGTCTACCACCTGCCCATGAAGCCAGGGTGTNGGNGCNTTNTAGGGGGCATTGTCGAGCCATACTCCATAAAATACGGAATCCACCAAATTACCAACCGCTCCACCCAAAATCAGGGCAATACAAAAGGTGTAGCCTACAGCGCTTCTTTTTTGAATTAGATAGTGTAGGTAATAGCCTATACCAACCATCGCCACCAAACGAAAGGAAGTGAGGATCATTTTTCCATACTCCGTTCCAAGCTCNATCCCAAAAGCCATCCCCGGGTTAGTAGTATAGTGCAACTTAAACCAGTCGCCGAAAATTTGAATTTGCCCAGGGCTTCCAAAGTCCATTTGGAAGTGCACCCACATTTTGGTCGCCTGATCGAGGGCAATCACCAAGAGGGCAATTCCGAAATACTTGAGGTAGTTGTTCATATCTTAAAGGTTATGCCTTAACGAGTCGTACAGCCAATTCAAAATCATCCATGTCCAAAACAGTCGCCTCTCCTTCAAGTGTGCCCACGGAAAGGGAGATCGCCTGGGTTTCTTCTTGAATATAAGATCCAAATCTAGTAATAGCCGCATTCACTTCTGCATTGGAATCTGCTACGAGCAGCTTGATCTTATCCTGCACCTCAAGCCCTAGGTCCTTACGGAGGTTTTGGATGCGGTTGACCAGATCTCTAGCGATACCTTCCTGCTTCAACTCTTCTGTAAGCGTTACATCTAACGCTACCGTCACTCCTTGGTCAGAAGCTACGGACCAGCCTGGAATATCCTGGGAGCTGATCAATACTTCTTCCAGCAGCAGGTCAATCTCTTCTCCTTCTACAGCCAGTTTGAAGTGACCCTCACGCTCGATATGCCCAATTTCTGCTGGCCCCCAATTTTGGAGGGCAGCTACCACTAACCGCATTTTTTGTCCTAATTTTTTACCTAAAACCGGCAAGTTGGGTTTGATTTGCTTTACCAAGATCCCGGACGCATCATCCAGGTATTCGATCTCTTTTATATTTACTTCTGTTTTGATCAACTCCGCTACATGGGCTACTTGTGCCTTGAATTTTTCAGAGAGTACCGGCACTAGAATGCGTTGCAAAGGCTGACGAACCTTCATTTTTTCTTTCTTACGCAAGGAGTGAACCAGGGAAGAAATGGTCTGGGCTAAGTCCATGCTCGTTTCTAAGTCAGGATTAATGAGCGACTGCTTGGCAGAGTTCCAATCTGTCAAATGCACCGATTCCAAGCCCTGCTCTCCCGCTTCGGTTAAGTTTTTGTATAGCCAATCCGCATAGAAGGGAGCAAAAGAGGACATCAACTGGCTCAGCGTGAAGAGACACTCATACAAGGTCTCGTAAGCTGCCTGCTTATCGGCCTGCATGTCTCCTCTCCAGAATCGCTTTCGAGCGAGTCGCACATACCAGTTGGAAAGCTGGTCTACGGTGAAGTTCTGGATGGCACGAGTCGCCTTGGTGGCATCGTAACCGTCCATGGCTCCTTCTACTTCCAGAATGAGTGACTGCAACTTGGATAGGATCCATTGATCCAGCTCGGCGCGCTCCTGTACTGGGATGGCTTTTTCCTTTTGNTATAAACAAANGCATCNANNTTGGCATACAGCGCAAAGAAGTTGTAGGTATTTTGAAGTGTACCAAAGAAGCGACGCAGCACTTCGGTGACCCCGTCNACGTTGAATTTTAGGTTGTCCCAAGGGTTGGCATTGCTNAGTAGGTACCAGCGCAAGGCATCGGGACCGTATTCCTTTAGCGCTTTGAAGGGGTCGACGGCATTGCCCAAGCGCTTGGACATCTTGTTGCCNTTTTTGTCTAGCACTAGGCCATTNGCAATGACATTTTTGAACGCTACGCTATCAAATAGCATCACGGACAAGGCGTGGAGCGTAAAAAACCAACCACGTGTNTGGTCCACTCCCTCTGCAATGTAATCCGCAGGGAAGTTGGCTGCAAAGATGTCTTGGTTTTCAAAAGGATAATGCCACTGTGCATAGGGCATCGCACCGGAGTCAAACCAAACGTCAATCAAGTCAGTCTCGCGGAACATTTTTTGACCTGTATTGGAGATCAAAATCACCTCATCCACATAAGGGCGGTGGAGGTC
>JGI25914J50564_10000176_pt1 | contig 20003 bp, 25 predicted proteins | sample LauGreSuBDMM15SN_2_FD_50564 | JGI IMG/M metagenome (IMG submission 50564) | reverse complement strand
GACGATCTACGGCGCGAACGTCTGCGACCACCTTCTGCTGGTGCTGCTGGTGCTGCTGGTGCTGCTGTTTCTCCTGCTGGTGCTGCTGTTTCTACTGCTGCTACTTGGCATATATCTTTCATATTATCTAGAACTGCGTTTTTAAACACACCAACAGTAGTAGTAGGGGTATTTAATAACCCAAGTAACGCTGTTTTAACATCCTCTGATATTGTTTCATCATCCCCGCCGCCTCTGTATCTACGTCTTCCGCCTAAACTGTAAGAGCTTAAACTGTTTGTTGTTGGATCCATTATATAATAAGTACATATTTTTATTTTTGATTATTCAAAAAAAACGCCTAAATTAACGCCGACGAGAACTTCTACGACGCGATCTTCTTCCGCCATTTATCATTGATTTTAATGATGCAAACAAAGATGATGCACTCTGCTGTGTCGAACCTGTGGAACCTGTCGAACCTGTGGAACCAGTCGAAGCAGTAGATGTTGTTCCGGATACAGCCTCGCTACCGCCTCTATATCTTCTGTTCCGTCTAGACCTTCTTCCACCAATTGTAGCAAATCCTAAACTACCTGCTGCTTCACTATTTTCAAACCCACCACGGTAGCTTCGCGATTGTTTTTTGACACGATTACTCATCTGATTATTTTGCATCTGTTGTTCATAATCATCTTGTTGAAGATTGCGTAAATCTTTTTGTTGTTCTTTTTGTTGTTTCTTAACTCTCGATTTTTTAGATTTAGAACGTTTGCCGCCAGAACATGAACTTGATGTGCTTCCAAACAATGAACTCATACATTATACTATTATTTAAAAATTTCCTAAATATATCGTTGATAGATAAAATTTCCGCCGTGATAACAAAAAATGGCTAAAATAAACACGACTAACCATAAAGGAAATACAGTTTTTTTACGATAACCTACACCAAATTGACGCAATGATCCATCTTTATTATAAATAAACGTAGGTTGAATCCAAATAATTAATCCAAATATGAATATAAATAATATAATGGATATCCCTAAATGGTTCATACAATGAAACGGTATTTTATTTTACAATGTAACATCTTATTATTCATTGCCATCATCGCCAGTTGGATTATCTGATTTTAGTGCATCTTCTTCTCTCGAAGTAAATTGTTCAATATTGTAGGATGTTTTTGTAATTTCTGTTTCTAAAATCATTTTCAATGATTTAGCAATGGGTGATAATTCTTTACTTGCGTGTACAAAGTTTTGACGTTCTATACTTTGACGCACAGACATTCGTTTTTTAATTTCTGCATAATCGGGAATATGTAGTTCAGATTTTAATTTTTTATCAACAAATTGGGTTACGTCTCTGGGTAAGTTTCTGCATAAAAAATATAAATAATAAATGAGTATAATTTTAGTGGATTCTGTTAATGGTTGTTTTAATTCTTCTACTATATTTCTATTTTCCCTAAATAAATTTCCCCATTTTTCATCCGAAATAAAATCTTTATAATAATTTTCAACTACACGATCCAATGTATCACGATGACTTGGTGCAATAAGATGTACATGTGTAATTGGAATTACATCATCTTGTAAATCTNTATAAATATCAGGTCGTAAATTTGCATAAAATTGTAAAATATTTTTAATATAATTGGCAAAATACAATGGCGGATATTTTTTAATAATTTCATTTACAGAACTTCGTGTTAAATCGCCAATAATAGTTTGTAATTGTGCTAATTGTCTTGTTATTTCTTCGAGAGGTTCACGTGTTTTATATTCGTTGTACAGAGGTGGATATGTTTTTGGTTCAATTAAAACTGGATCGGCAATATCAAAATGAAATTCTATATCTGGTTTTGGAGAAAAATCGTGTTTAGATGTAAATGCATGAAAATTGTAAGATAATGGTTTAAAATCTTTATGGGCGAGAGGATCAATAAAAGTATGGTTAATTCGTTTAATTTCACCATTATTAAAATGAATGGGAACATTTTTTTGAATTGCCGATTTAATACTGCTTAATACTGGATGAGTTGAATCGCGATAAGGCATGAATTGGTCGTCTGCGTCGTCTCTTGCTTCGTCTCTTGCTTCGTCTACAGTGTCTTTGTCGGATTCAGNTGATTTGTCGCGTTTTCGCTTCATTTTGCGTAAGGTTTTAATGTTAAAATGTTTTGTATATTTGGATTCTAATGCAGGACACAATTTGGCAATTACAGGTGTATAATTTTGAATACGAGATAAGAAAGAAAATGGTTTGGGGTTTCCAGATAAACCAATATCAATAACTAATATATTTTTATTTTTTACAATTTCGTCTACAATTTTATCACATGGAATATTGAATTGAATAAATACATAAATAAGTAAGGATACTAAATAATTGGGAGATATTTTTGTGCTTTTTACAGTAACGTTATATTGCGAAAGCATATCATTAATAAAATTGCCCAATATATGACGACTTAATAATGGTTTATATGTAATTTCTTTCCAAATAATCTGAATATGATTTTCAATAAAACTTTGATCTGGTGTAAACTCAAGAGGAACAGCTTCGTCTAATTCAATTTGTGCAGAACGAATTAATTCATCATAGGAAGATACGTTTTCTATTGCAGCGAGTGAAAGACCCGTAACTTTATCTTTATAAAATCCGTCTTCAATGTATATTTCTTGAGAAGAACGACAATAATCATATAATTTAGTATTGTAATCATCAATATCGTTAAGATATGCATCAGCAAAAACCTTAAAAATATAAGGTACAAGTTCAAGACTACTTGTATTACATACATATATTTTTTTTTCTTTGTTGAATGTAGTATTTTTTGTTAAGAATTGAAGAAGAGTGGTATATCTCTTTTTCAACGGAAATGTCATGAGTTCATAGAACATTTCATAAGTTGGTGGCAATCGTTCTGCACTTTTATATCCACTGCTTAATTCATTGAATTTATTATTATATTTAAGTTGCTGATTCATGTTGTATTTTATTTTTTTGCCAAGTAATGAAAGATCCATTTTATTTTTATGCACAACAGTCGAAGAATGATAAGTAGCTAATGCAAATTTATTTATTTTTTCTTTTCGAACATCATCTTTTTCACAATCATTTTTTAATTCACATGTAGGATCTGCAGGATCTAAAATGAACTTTTCTTCTTTTGAAGTTGCCTCGTCTGGTCTTTTCAACGGATCTATTTGTGCAGGAGTAAGTAGAGATACAACAAATGCATTTGCTGAATCTTGTGCTAATGCATATGCATATAATTCTGTAGAAGATATGTATGTTTTTTTATATATTTCATCTATTATAATGTCGGATGCATACTCTTCAACTACAGGGGGAGGTTTGGATAAAAAGGTTTTGATATTTTTAAAAATGTTGCTTTGTATTCTTTCAAGACATTCATATGGTATATGATTGGAATAAATATGATAAGGTTCTAATAATTGTACGAATTCATAGATAGAATAACAAATTGGAAATGAATAAGTAGATTGATTATTTTTAGAATAATAACCTGGTTTTCGTAATAATTGTTCTAACGTCGGAATAAAATTATCATATTCATCCTGTTGATATTGGAAAGAAGGTTCGCAATTGATATTGAATAAATGGTAATGCGAAATCATGTTAAGTTGTATTTTATTCATTAAAGGTGTTTGGTTTAGATAGTATTTGGAAAATGGAATAGAACTTGGTGGTAATAAAGAATAACCAGTGACGGGTAAAGTTTCATNGGTNGTATAATTGATCCAGTATTGATTCTTTTTAACCCAGTTTGTTTCCAGTTCTTTTGATGCAGTTGCAGGAACAAATTTTAAAATAACGGTTTCGGGTATTAAATAGGTTTGAATATTTTGTGAATGTATATATTTCATGTCAAAAACGCGAAGAATTGAATTTAATGAAGTTTGCACACCACTAAATACATTTGTGTTATTAATTAATGCAGCTTTTTTATAACACATCAAAGTTCCAGTTAAACTTTTTTTAATTGCTTCATTTTTGGCAATTTGTATATTAGCATTTGTGACAGGTACAATCCATTTCAATTTAGTTTGATCTAATTCGAGTGATGATCCATATGGAAATAACTCGATCAATTCCTTGTATCGTTGTGCATACAATTCCCCGTCGTATTGTTTTGTAAAATTTAAGTATTGTACGAGTGCATTTAATTGAATTTCAAGAGTATATCTACATTTGGATTCATCAATATTATAACTGACAACTGTATAATTATTTTCTTCTGATTCATCATCTAAATCGTGAAGTAATTTGCGTTTTATTTCTAAAATTCCAGGAGGAATACTTGATTTATAATTAAAATTAATGTAAATAATATCTTGCGATTCAAGTTGTAATGTAATACAATCGTTAACTAATTCTGTAATTTTTGCTTCTATTTCAGAATCATCATCAAATGTGATAATTAAAATGTCATGAATTTTGTACCGTTTTTTAAAAATAAAACTTGAATGTTTGAAAAATGCATCTATTTTGGAAGTATCATATTCATCTTTTCTTTTTAATCGTGAAACATTAGTTACGTCTCCCTTTAAAACGTGTTGAATTAATGGAGGTACAAATAGAATGATTTCTCCATCTACCATAGAATGAAAACTACCTATTATATGAATGGATTCAGTTGTAATTAATTCTACGATGTCATATTGTTGTAATTCTTCCATTATTATAATAGAAGAAAATATAAAGATTCTTTATGTATCTACTTATATGTACAGTATTCCTGAATTATCTAAATCAACCCAATTTGGGGATTATGAATTAGCATCTTATAAAAAGCATGAAATGTATAGTGGGTTACATAGATCTGTTATCTTTAAAAATAATAAACTTGTTTGTTTTTCTCCACCAAAATCATTTTCGTATACCGAATTCTGTGAAAAATATCCGGATATTACAGAATGTGTAGTAGATGAATTTATTGATGGTACAATGATTAATGTATTTTTTGATAAAGACTTGGAAGAACCAAAATGGATTATTTCTACACGATCTATTGTTGGTGCAGATTGTACATTTTATACAACAAAGACGTTTCATGAAATGTTCCATGAAACGAATATAGATTATGATGTATTGAATAAGGCATATTGTTACAGTTTTGTACTGCAACATCCTGAAAATAGGATTGTAACTCCGATTACAAAACCGGTACTGTGGTTGATTGCTGTATATGATATTCATACGATTGGAATTAGTGAAGTACAAAACCATTGTATAACTGCATTCCCAACTCCGGCAACATTCGTGTTTTCAAGTTATGCAGAAGCAGAAAAGTTTGTGCAGGAGCAACCTTATACATTTAAAGGGTTAATGATAAAGTCAAGAGGCGAGCGAACAAAGATTCGCAACCAAGCCTATGAAAAAATAAAAAAATTGCGAGGAAATTCGTCAAGTTTGTTGTTTACCTATATTACTCTTCGGTCCACTGAAGACCAAGCAGAGTACGAGAAATACTTCCCGGATCATTGTTTTCCTCTGTATGAAGGTCAGTTGACTAAAATGGTTTCTATATTACATAGTTTGTATATAGAATGTTTCATTAAAAAGGTAAAGCCACTGAGAGAATATGAATCACAGTATAAAAAACATTTATATGAATTACATATGCATTATCTACATCGGTTGCGACAAGAGAAAAAGTTTGTTTCAAAACATGAAGTGAAAAAATATTTGATCACATTGCCACCAGCAATGCTTGTTACTTTGATTTCAACTCTGCAGCAAAATTAAAGTATTTAATACATTCTTTACATGCATCTAAAAATATTGTTGTTATCATTTCTTCCGTTTGTTCATCTTTGAAAGCAATTCGTAAAATACCATGCTTGTCGTGAGGATGGTTTTTTAGAAAGGAAATATACGCTATATCAATATCAAATTTAGTAGTAAACAAATAATATTCGATTATTTTTCCAATTGTAAAATCACATCCTGGTAAAATAATATCTACACATTTTTCCATTGTAGTATCACTTGGTTTCATTTCTATGGGGGCAGCAAATGTGAGTAAATCCTTTTCAATAACTTTACAAGCAATTTGTACTAATTGTGTAGGAGAATAAATACCTAATACGTAACTTTCTACACTAATATCAAATGAATTATCAACGACGTATCGTTTTGCATCTAATAAATCCCAATCCTTTTTTTCGTATTTATTATCATTTCCTTTTTTAGCCCATTCTTGTTCTGCAATTTCATGATTAATAGTTGCTTTATAGAAACAGTTACCTAAATTGGCCGTTCCTGTTTGAGAACCAGTTGTTACAGATAGAGTGGCTTGAAATTGAATCGATTCAACCACACTTCCCATTTTAGGACGAAGTCGCAAAATATCAATATAATCTTTGGTAAATGGATCTGGAAGAAATAATTTTTTAGACGATTCTTTACCATTTTCTAAAACTTTAAAATCACCACTGGTAACAAATTGTGTAGATGCAGTTGTATTCGATTTAGATAATTGTACNGTATAATTGCTTACTTCATCGTTTGGAGTTAAACAAATTGGAATACATGCAAATCGTTGTTTCAAAATTTCGTTATTAAACCGTGTTGTATTTACAGAAATATTACAATCGGTTTTAGCCATTACAACTGCACGAATATTACCTAATATAGTTCTGCGTAATGCATTAGCAATACATACGTCTGTATTTTTAAGAGTAAAAGTAAGAATATCATGTTCAACATCTTCATTGAATAGAACAGGATAAGCCATTAGTATATATTCTAACTACAAATTATTAAATCAATTTAAGTTTAAAATAATATTTGTTAATATTTTTAGTGAATATGGCAATATGTTATTATAGTAATTTCTGTGAACCTAGCAAAAAATTGTTACAATTATTTGCTAAAACAAAACTAAATCATGAAATCCATTTTATATGTATTGATAAACGGTTTAGAAATTCAAAAGGTCAAACAATACTTCAATTAGAACAACATCAGGTATTGCTTCCTGAAACTATTACAAAAGTTCCTGCACTGTTATTGTTGGATAATAAACAAGTACTAACAGAAGATGAAATTTACAATTTTCTACAACCAAAAGAAACAGCTATTAATACTTTAGCAACTTCTGGAAATGGAGAACCAGAATGCTATAGTTTAAATCAAATGAGTTGTATGTCAGATTCTTATAGTTTTTGGGATCAAGATCCAAACGAATTATCTACAAAAGGAATGGGCGGAACTCGTCAAATGCACAATTATGTAACCTTAGATGAAAATTTTAGCATAAATACTCCTGCAGAGGATTATGTTCCTGATAAAATAGGTAAAAATGGTTCTAAAACATTAGAACAAATAAAGGCAGAACGCGAACAAACTGTCATGCCACCGATTCAAAGACTTTAACGAAATTGTTTTAATTCTTGTTCTAATTTGGAAATTTTATCAGAAAGTATTTTGATATAATTTTGTTGTTGATTTAATTGTTGAAGAATTTCATTGCCTTGTAATGTTTTATTACCAAATTGAATACAAAATGATTTTTCTAATTTTCTTCTTTCCATATATTCAATTACGTCAGGTTTCATAGATGGATCTCCTGGTTTGTATTTTTCTAAATCGGTATGCATCTGAACTTTAAAAAAGTGTCGCAATTCAGAATCTTTTATAAAATCTTTTATTTTAAATGACGTAAAATGTACAACTCTTGCATCTGGATTTTTAATTAACGTTCGTTTATCAAATGTATTGTGATTGTGTGCACAAACTAAAATTACCTTTTTAGGATCTAATTGTACAAATGGAATGGTATAATTCTTTAAAAAGAATTTTTCTTCACCTACAGCAGCATCTTCTTCGTAGGAAGTAATATCGAGTAATTGACGTTTAAAAGCAAATGTTCCTGCAGTTGCATGAGTTTGGCCATACGGACCAAATTGTACAACTTTATCAATTTCTTTAAAATACGTATACAAAATACTAGATCCAGCGCATAAAGCATTAGGATGTGTTTGTAACATGTGTACTGCATGTGAAATTCGATCAGGTGGATAATAATCATCATCATCCATGTATACAATAATTTGACCACTTGTATAACTATGCATTAAATTCCGTTTTTTACCAAGTGTTAATTTTTTATCTATTTTATAGTATTTAATTTCAGGTATATTGGCTTCTTCTACTAAATCTTCTATTTTGTCAGTACCATCATCTACAATAATCCATTCAATTGGTCCTTTATAATCTTGATGTTTAAAACACTTAAACATACTGGGTATAAATGGACGACGATTAAATGTTGGTGTACAAATAGATACTAACATAATATAGTTATAGAATACATTGTTTAAATCTTATTCTTTATTTTGAAGTGAATTTATAGCTTTTATTGTATAATTTTTTGCATGACCAAATATATTTAATAAATATAAAATTAAAAGGATACTGCCAATTTGAGCACCAATTGCGATTTGTTTATTTAAATTTCTATAGGCAATATTAATAGAAAAGTATAAGAAAAGAATGGACAATCCAGCCCAATGATCTGACATTTGTTTGAATAATTGTGTAAAAAATTCTTTTACAGTCATTTCGCCATAATATATTAAAAATACAGGTAAGAAATTAAAAAATAACATCATATAAATTCCATATGCAATTCCGATACAATAAGAAGCCATTGGTACTAACATAAATGTTACACCATACCCTCCGGCAATAGACAAAAAATACCAGAGTACATTCATAGAAAATGCATAATCATATGCTGGAAACATAAACATATTGGCAAAAAAAGCAAGCGATATTAAATAGGCAAATTTTGATTTTCTTTGTGTAAAACAAGAATATAAATTTGGACCTAAAACAGCAATAAATGGAAGAACACCAATATTTACTATATAATATATTGCAGTAGGTAATATATAAAAAGTCACAGCGTCTACAATTGTCCAATTCAAACGTTTGTGAATAGATTTACAAACACTCTTTATACAATCTCTTGAAAATGAAAATAAAAATGCAGCCATTCCAGTAAAAAAAGAAGCGTAAACATCTGCATTATTCAATCCAAATCGGATAGAATACGGAAAATCTGATTTATGGGAAAATATTGTTTGAAACGTTGTTAACCGTTGCATCTCGTCTTTGGATGCACAATAAGGTGCATCATCCATATTTGTAGGTAATAAATCGTCTATACTACCTCCATCGGGACAAGTTGGTTTTACTAAATTTATCATGATTAATATACAAGCTCCTGAAAATCCTAACCACATAACATACAGTGCATTGTAGCATTCATCAAGGAAAAATTTATAAAAATTTCCATATTTTTTTGTACCTTTCATGCTGTATTTTAATATTTTTTCAGATGATGACATATTTTGTTCATTTTGTTTGTCTTCTTCTGATGGATTTAATAATCGAAGAAGTCCTTCCATATATAATTAATATGTAAAAAAAATGTAAAGGAATAAACATTTAAATAATATGCGAAAAGAAGAACGATTTTTGTCTATAGCAAGTTCATCTGCACACAAATCAGACATGCATTACAAACACGGGGCGGTACTTGTATATCATGGTAAACCAATTAGTGTTGGGTATAATAGTTATCGTAATTATTCTAAAGATCAAATTATAGAAAAGTGTTCTTCTTGTCATTCAGAAATAGATGCAGTACGAAATGCAACCAAAGTAGTTCACCGCTCCTAAATTCAACCGAATGACACTTTATATTGTTCGTTTAAATCAATCAACTCGTTCATGGGTAGATTCAAGTCCATGCCGAGATTGTTATGAAAAATTGTGTAAATTAAAAATAAAAAGAATTGTATATTCAACCATGGATGGGTTTGAATCTGTAAAATTAAAAGATTATAAACCAACATCTATTTCGCAAGGAGATAATTTTTATAATAGATTAGTAGGTTAATTTAGTTATTTATAGTTATTAATTTAGTTATTAATTTAAATATATAATAATAACTAAACTAACATGTGTGGTATTATAACCGTTATCAATCCATTGATTCAACCCACTATTGTTATTGATAATTTTAAAAAGGGTCAGCATCGGGGACCAGATCATTCTGATTTTAAAATTATTGATAATTCAGTTTGGATGGGATTTCACCGACTTGCTATTAATGGATTGAATTCTAATTCAAATCAACCGTTTTGTATAGATGGAATTTATTTGGTTTGTAATGGAGAAATTTACAATTATAAAGAATTGTATCTGGAATTAGGAATTCAGCCGCACACAGATTCGGATTGTGAAATTATTATACATTTGTACAAATTGTACGGGATTGAATATACAATGAAAGAAATAAATGCATCGGAATGTGCATTTGTACTTTATGATTCCAATCGTGACTATATTTATGCAGTAAGGGACACATATGGCGTTCGACCTCTTTATCATTCAACACTGAACAATATGCATATTTTTTCATCTGAATTAAAAATGATTAACGATTTGAATATGACAGAAGTTCATCATCATTTACCAGGAACAATTACTACATTTCATCAAGGACAGATGATAGAAACAAAACCATATACAACCATGTCTACAACTTTTTTTGAAGAACCGGATAGGAGTGTTCTGTATGAAACAATTCATGATAAATTGTATAATTGTGTAAAACAACGGGTGTTAACTACAGATCGTCCTATGGCGTGTCTATTATCAGGTGGTCTGGATAGTAGTATTGTTACTGCATTGGTAAAACGAGTAAGAGAGGATGCAGGAATAATGGAACCATTGGAAACGTATAGTATTGGATTGGAAGGTGCAGAAGATCTTAAATATGCAACAATAGTTGCTAAATTTTTAGGTACAAAGCATACCAATATAATTGTAACTGAAGAAGATTTCTTTAATATAATCCCAGAAGTAATTTATAATATAGAAAGTTATGATACAACATCTGTTAGGGCAAGTGTAGGAAATTATCTGGTTTGTAAAGAAATTAGTAAACGAAGTAATGCAAAGGTATTGTTCAATGGCGATGGATCCGATGAAGTAGCAGGAGGATATTTGTATATGAAAAAGTGTCCAGATGCAACAGAATTTGATAAAGAATGTAGACGGCTTGTAAAAGATATTCACATGTTTGATGCCCTTAGAAGTGATAAAGGCCCGTCATGTAATGGATTGGAAGCAAGAACGCCATTTTTAGATCCGGAATTTGTAGATTGGTATCTTACTATAGATCCGGTCACACGATTTACACCACAATGTGAAAAGTTTTTGTTGAGAAAGGCATTTGAAAATTATTTGCCACCATGTATTGCTAATCGTACCAAAGAAGCGTTTAGTGATGGTGTTAGTTCTTTGAAACGATCATGGTATCAAATTATTCAAGAAAAAGTACCGGAAGTTTGGAATTTAGATATTGAAAATATGCATAACCCTCCAGCAACTGCAGAACAGCGATATTATAGAATGCTTTTTGAAAAATCATACTCAACTATGAGTAATGTAGTACCCTATATGTGGATGCCAAAGTATACAACAACAAAGGATTGTAGTGCACGAACTCTTGAAAATTATTAATTTAACCTTTTATTTTCTTGATTTTTCTTGATTTAGCGCGGAATGAATCTCTAATTTTTTTAAGACTATTTAATATTTTTTTTCTTATTTTTTGTTCACGTTTTTCATCTTCAAATGGATAAGGGGTAGGTATTCTACATTTAACAACTTTCATATAGTATGCAAATATTAATTTAAAATCATTTTAATATTCAATAAAGTATGGATTTGAATATGGATCATTATTCATTACAAGAATTATTAAAATTATTTAAATTACAAGATAATTTTACTGCTGCAGAATTTAAGGAAGCCAAACGAATTGTTCATACACTACACCCTGATAAATGTAATCAAGATATTAAATATTATTTATTTTTTAAAAAAGCGTATGAATTGTTGGAATCTGTCAATTCGTTCAAACACAAAATAGAAGAAAATGTGGATGCACATCTTACATTTGATGAGATTATAGATGGAATGACGGATCACGATAAAAAAACAATTGTAGATTCGTTATCTGTAAATCCAAATTTTAATAAAGATTTTAATAAATTATTTGAAACTTATTATATAAAAGAAGAAGATAATGGTCATGGAAATTGGCTTCAATCTAATGAAGATATGAATATAAGCTATGAAGATAGAAAACGTCAATCTCGTGCAATTGTAGTGAATACAATTGAAGAATGTCCTAAAGAAAATTATACAGATTTGAAAAGTGCATACACGGTTAATAGTGTTCTAGGTGTATCTGAAGACGATTATATACAAAAATATAAAACAATACACGATTTAAAACACGAAAGGGATACACAAAATATCACACCATTAAATGCAAAAGATTCGCATGATCAATTGATACATCGAGACGAACGTGAAAGTAAATGGGCAACCGAGCAGGCATTTAAATATGTGAAACAAACTGAAAAAAATAAAGTACAACAAAATTCGTTTTGGAGTCATTTTTTAACACTTAAAAATTAAATTCATTTAAAAAGGCGAGAATACGATAATATTGAATATTGGTAAGCTGATCTTCGTCGTAGTACAAATTGTTGTTTACAAACGTTCTAATTCTATTGAATAAATATGTAGTTGGAATTATAATGTTATAAGGCTGGATGTTAATATAATTATTATCAATATCAGGTATATTAATATAATCATCATCGTACATCAAACCGTCAATCATCTCTAGGTCCATTTATACTGTAATTCTATAAATTATTTTATTTCAATTTTATATGATTCCAAAAAGATACATTCCAAATTCTTTATCCAAAAAAGACAAACAACAACAAATGAAAATGATTTTGAAATCGCGTAAATTATATAAAAAAGGTAAATATTTTACTCGTAAGAAAGTAGATTATCCTCATACAACATCTAAACATATTATTCGTGCACGAAAAATATATAATATAGACACAATTCGTCCAAGTAACGAGTTGGCATTAAAAACTGGTTGTTCTGTAGATGCTCTCCAACAAATTGTAAAGAAAGGTGAAGGAGCCTATTATTCATCTGGTTCAAGACCAAATCAAACGCCACAGTCATGGGGATTTGCAAGATTGGCAAGTTCAATAACTGCAGGAAAGGCATCTCTTGTAGATTATAAAATACTTGAAAATGGTTGTGATCATAAAAAACCTGCATATATGATGGCAAGTAAATTTAAAAATCAAATTAAATAATTATCACATAGTACAATATGTATACTCAATTAACAAATTGGAAAACGTCGTTATTTTATTGTGATTGCGAATCATGTTTTGTTAGTACTATACTACCATGTCATGTCTATGCAAAACTAAAACAACGAAATTATGCAACTCATTGTATATTATATTTAGGACTTTGGTTTATGCTTCATATGTTGTATTCATGGAATTATTATATCTATGTAAATACATGCCCTGCATTAGAAACACCATTGTGTGTATTATTAAATGAAAGTACTTGTGAGGAATATTACATGCGGATAGATAATGTACCTTCTAGATGTATATTTCGCCCTGATCTACACTTATGTACATATGATACCTATTCATGTATTGAACAAACTACATATACAAAAATTAATTTATTTGTGTTATTAATGGCATCAATGATTTATACATCTATATGGTTATTACATAATCGTGTTCGGAAAGAAATACAAGAAAAGAAAGAAATAGAATATGATCCACATAGTTGTTTGGCAACAACATGTTGTTCTACATGTGGGCTTGCTCAAGAATATCGCGAAATTGTTTAATTTCTCTATTTGAATATATGTATAGTGCATATATTCAAAGTATAATTGTGGTAAAAATAATTTTTGTATTTTTTGTTTTGGTACAGATTTATTTATTAGTGAAAGGAAAAAAGGATTCAGAAATGGATAAAAAGATAAAATATTGGAAAAATAAATTTGAAAATGTTTTTAAACTATTAATGGCGTTGTTACTTATTTTTTTATTTAATCCTGGAACAGATCGAAGTGTATTAATTGATAAAGAAACCAAAATATTATTGTTTTTATTTGGTATTATATTGATAATTACTGAAATTAAAATGGAATAAAATTAAAAAGGAATAAAATTTAAATGATGATTTAAACAATAGTAATATGTTAGTATATGTCAACTCATTATGATACTTTGAATCTTCCAAAAAATGCTTCTTTTGAACAAATTAAAAAACAATATAGAAAATTATCANTAGAACATCATCCAGATAGGTGTAATGGTAATGAGGAAATGTTTAAAAAAATATCAGAGGCGTATCAACAATTATCAGATGAAGGAAATCGTAAAATGTATGATCAAAGTTTACATCCACCTATGAATTTATTTGATGCACTTTTTGGTGGAAATCCAGACATACACATGTTTGGTCAAAAAGAAATGCCGTTTTCTTTTCAGTTTCCGATGCAGAAACCCCAACCTCTATTAACAACAGTTGAAATTTCATTAGATCAAGCATTTACAGGATGTTGTATTCCAGTAGAAATTGAGAGACAATTAGAATTTCATCGTGCACGGCATTCTGAAATGGAAACAATTTACGTAGATATTCCATGTGGTATTGATAACAATGAAGCTATTATATTGCCAAATAAGGGAAATCAGATAGATGGAATAGTAGGTGATATAAAAGTTATTGTAAATGTAAAAAATACAACAAAATTAGAAAGACGTGGATTGGATTTATATTATACACAATCGATTACATTGAAAGAGGCATTGTGTGGGTTTACGATAGAAATTGAATATTTACAGAATAAAAAATTTAAGATTGTGAATAACGATTTTATTATTACACCTCAGTACAAAAAGGTAGTGGATAACGGAGGAATGAAACGNGANAGAAATCAAGGACAATTTATTATTACGTTTAATATTATATTCCCGGAACTATCTCCAGCAAAGATTGAAAAGTTGAAGGAAATTTTATAAATTTTAATTGATTTTAATCATACTATAAAATATGATTAAAATATTTATATTTTTAATATTTTTATTGATTATAATTTTCAATATACCCAAAAAATCTGAATCCACAATATGTAATAAACAATTAACAGATACAGAATATATAAATCATATGATAGCTCATCACGAAGTTGCAGTTCATATGAGCGAAATACATTTACATAATACAAAAGATCCAATTATTCTTGATATGTTGAGAAATTTGATAAGATTGCAAAAGTATGAAATAAATTTAATGAAAGATTCAAACATAATTGATAAATTAAATGATGACATGAGTAAAAATAGTAAAATGGATACTTCGTATATTTCTACTGAAGGTGATTTTACAAAACCAAATACACTTTATTTAAGCAAAACATATTGTGATCCTGGTTTTTTCAATATGTCTCATAATGAAAACGTAATAACAGATGAAATGTATATCCATCATATGATACCACATCATCAAGTTGCGGTTGATATGAGTAAAAAAATATTAAAAATGACCAGGAATGATTTTATTATAGATTTGGCATATAAAATAATTCGCAATCAACAATTAGAAATTAGTAAGTTACATTCTTTATCTAAAATAAAGAATAGATTTGAAAGTACTATTTTATGAATTAATATCTTGATCTACGAGTTCTTCGAGATCTTGCCATTGTTCTTGTTCTTCTTGTTCTTCTTGAAGATCTAACACTTCTTCGCTGAAAAGGAGATTTCTGTATTCTTTTTTGTAATTCTTTATTGTTAAATTCAATTAATTCATAATCTTTATTTCCTTTTACTTCTTGCATTAATTCTTTTGTTTCTTTCGTTTCATCAAGTATAATAACACAAAACAATATTCCTTTTTCTTTTTGTAAAGTATCATTCAACTCATTTATGTCCTCATTTGATTTTATTTTCATTTCTATTATTCCCAAATTGGATTTTTTACCGCCACCACGTAATACATCGCGTAAATGGCGTTGTATTTCTTCTGAAGATGCTGCAGCAGCAGGACGATCCGGATGTAGTATAAAAAATACTGTTATACCAAGACCTAAATATGTAGTTGGAACTTCAACACCAAATATTCTAGTTGTCGGTAAACTTACAAGAAAATTTGCAGCTGTTCGCATTTGTTGTAAAACAAGAACTCTTCTTCTACTCAATTCATTTCTTCCTTCATGAATTAGGGTTGATACAATACGCCGAGGTGTATAAGCATCAATAATCATATCACGTGCATTTCTTATTGGACTATGTTCAGCCGCAAAATCATCATCATAAATTTGTCTTGCTATATCAGTTATAAAATAAACTTGTGAATTTTCTTGGTGACAACATGGACATTTTAAATGTAATGAATCTACATTTGCATATATATAACTCATCATACAATCAGCATGTATAGGTCTGCTGCATTGTATACAATTTTCAGGTACTGGTTCTTCTCTACAAGCAGTATGTCTATATATATTTTCGGTCATAATATTAAACGATTCAAGACATATCGGACATTCCATACTATTTGTTGATATTTTTAAAAAAACTATAGTTTAATTTGTTTTGGACAGTTCTAATTGAGCTTGTAATTGATATTTTTCCATTACCACTTTATCAAGTGTTGCTTCCAATATTTCTATTCGTTCAAGATATTGTTCCAATCTTTCTTGAATAATTGTATTGATTAATAATGAATCACGAACAATTGTTTTTGTACAAAGATCCGTTAGAAGATTACATAAATGATCTAAATTTGAAAATACACATTCTCCTGTAGTAGAAATCATTTTCATGGTTGATTCGGGAAAATATAACATATCGGTAATAGACGATATTTCTTCAGTTTCATAATCTGGACCGCGTTTTGTAAATAGTACAGTGTATCGACCATTAAATGTAATTTTAATATGAAGTTCGTTCCATCCTCCATGCTCGCTCTTAAACAATGCAGTATGAACAAATTTGGTAACTGGTTCCATTTTAAAATGAATCAAAATTAATAACACAAATCAATTTTTAAATCCATTTGGGAAGAGATTTACGAGACATATTTCTTCTACTATTTCGTGTTGCACTTCGATTTGAAATATGTTTTCTAGATCGTCGTCTAGAATTTCTTGTAAAACTCTTATTTGAACGTTTAGTTCTTGAATTTCTAGAAGTAGGACGATACGATCGTTTATGTAATCCTAAACGAGTCATTCGTTTTTCTGCACGTGCATATACATCTTTTTCATTACTTTCATGAACTTTAAATTTTAATTGTGTTATACATTTGTTTATTATTTTGTTTGTTTCATTTGTATCAGGTACATCTAATGTACATAATAATACATTTTTAGTTAATGATTTTTTTAAGTTGGATATATCAGATTCAGTAGTTAAATAATGTTTTTCAACTTTTGGTTTAGAATTACGTAAAGAATTCCGTGAAGTTCTTCCACCTCCAGGGAACCGCCTACCAAGAGCAGTTTCGGGTCCACCAACAAATGTCGCTGTTACAAGAGTAACTACAACAGTTCCAACAACAATCAAATCAGATAAAAAATCGTCTTTTCTAATAAATGGTGCAATTATCATAAACCCTGCTAAACCAAGAAGTCGTCTTGGACCGGTCATTTGTTGTTCTAATCTTTCTTCAACATTGTCTAAAGTGGTTAGTACACGATGATATGCCAGGTTTGCTACATATCCAATTTCTCTTTCACGTGCTCTTACTTGTTGTAGCCGAGTTTGTAGCTCTTGAATAACATCATATTGTGCAGTAAATTCTGGATCAAAAATTTGTTTAGCAATATCAATTATAAAATAATCTTTATCTTCTTCTTTGAAACATTGTAAACATTTTGTAGTTGATTCTTCACCACGAACTATCCAATTCATAAAACATTCTGCATGTATTGGTTTCATACAATTGGAATGCCAATATACATTTTCTGTCATTAAATTTATATCATCACTGCATACTACACAACGTCTAACATTTGGATCCACATCTCTAGGATTATATCTATCATCCATACTTTATACAACTAAAATAAATTGATTTATATTTTTAATACTATATAAATCAAATTATGAATACGGAGAAAGAATCCCTCTACGAAAAAATACGGAAACAGTGTTTGACTGTTTCGTTTGATCTTGATCTTAGAAATTGGCCGTATCAAGATGATGAATTAGAATTTAAACTTATTAGAAAAAATGGAAAAACTTGGTATGAATTGAACGTATATGATTTTGAAACATATAAAAGTGTGCATATGGGTAAATATTATAAACAAGAATTAATGGATCATATGTTGAAAGTGTTTACGGAAGAAACGAAAGATAGAGAGGATCCAATGTATTTATATTTATACTATGATAAAGAAGAACAAACATTTCTTCATCGCCGATTTTAATATAAATATATTTTTTTAGAATAATAAATGAACCGTTCAGAACAATTACAAAAAGTTCAGAAAGAGGCTTTGGAATTGTTTGTTAAAAAAAATGCAGATTACGGAGATGCATTCGCCAAATATGGTGTAATTGGCGTATTAATGCGAATTGAAGATAAATTACAGAGATCAATGTCAATTACAAAAAATGGAGTAAATTTGGTAAAAGATGAAGGGATTAGAGATACACTAATTGATTTACATAATTATGCAGCAATGGCTGTCATGCTATTGGATGAATAATTTGGTGTTTTGGAATACCGTGTATTTCTTGTAGATCGTGATGTTCGTCTGCGAGATGTTTGTCGACGAGAAGATAATAGGGGCGAATAACGACCCGTGCGAGATGATTGTTTAGGTGTTCTTTTTGATTTACTATCGATTTTATCTTGTATTGGTATTTTAAAATTTTCAACAGTAATATTAGCTACTACACTACGATTTTCATTAGCAAATTTTTCTAACAATTTTTCATTTTCTTCCATTTGAATGTGGCAATACAATATATCTTTACGCGACTGTAACATCTCTATACATTTTTTTAAATCATCTTTATTTTTTATTTCTATTTGATCTCGACCACCACCAGTCCATCCACGAGTACCAAATACTGCTGCAAAACTTGATACAGTAATTATAGTTACAATAAATCTTGGTGGTATTATACCTATTGTATGACAAAACTGAAAAAATAGTGTTGCTACCGCAAAGTCCATTGTGTAACTGTATACAGTATTTTCAACATATCTATTTACAAGTGTTCGAAGCGGTGTTTCCCTAACACGTGTACCAAATGCAGTTATTCGTCTATCGGTTTCTTCTACTGTATCAAGAATACGTTCGTGAAATGCAGTTATTCGTCTTCTAAGTGGTTGTAAAAGTACAGCGGCCGGTTGTGTAACTGGGTGTAGATGCATCCGACCTTGTGGGACTACATCATTTGCATAGGCAGCATTACCATGTAGTGCAATATGTACAGCTCTTGGTACAGCGACGGTATGGAAACGTATTGGGCGTTCTGCATCATATCCTTCATGTTCAAACCTAACATGATATTCATTCGTACTTGGCAGAATTAATTGTTTATGTAAATGGTCACGAAGTGCCAATAAACCAATAATTTTTTTACAACAAGGTACTTGAACAATTTGTTCATTTTGATTTGCTAAACAATAACTCAACATACAATCATAATGTGCAAGTTGTCCTTCTGGATCTCTACGGGTTGGTACATGTGGAAAATGACAATAATGTTTAAATTTATTATCTGAAGGCAAAACATCTGCAAAACATAAACAACATTTTTGATCCATTCTATATAACTATATTTTAAAACAATTACAGCCAAACCATGGTTTAGATGAAATTACCGCAAATATAAACTGATGTTATCGAAGTGGATATTGTATAATCATAAATGAACCCCTTCTATAATTTGAATGTGTGAAATTTCAATTTGTTGAATATCTTTGAATAAATTTCTGTTACGTTCTATAGATTGTTGTATAAAATACAAAACTACAAAATCGACTATATCAGTTGGCAATTTTAAACCAATACTTTTTT
>JGI25914J50564_10000174_pt1 | contig 20239 bp, 19 predicted proteins | sample LauGreSuBDMM15SN_2_FD_50564 | JGI IMG/M metagenome (IMG submission 50564) | reverse complement strand
ACTTGAGTAGATTTCAACATAATGAAGTGAAACCATCTGTCTCTATTATTCAAGTGAAGACACCTGAAAAACAATCACTTAACTTGAGTAGATTTCAACATTAAATATAAATGATATAATAGGTAATTAAATTACATATTATATATTTTCATAGATGACCAATATTTTTATATACTAGTATCACTAGCATTTATAAAAGATGTTGAACTATTTGTACCAGTAACCATACCATTCTTATTTGAAACAGCTAAGAACACAGCTGATACTGGTACACCAAAACCAAAAGTATATGTATACAATTGTCCTGCAAGTACTTCACTAGTATAAGAATCACCTGGGATGGAACTAACATATGTTATATCTTCAAAAACAGTATTACTTGAATCAAATAATAGAGCAGTTGCAGATTCATCAGTAGGGATACCAATAAATGAACTACCTGTAAGTGGAGCACCATTTTTATCTATAGTTACAGTGAATGTTAGATTGTTATTACTAACATCTATAGTAGATGCAAATTGTGGTTTACCACTAGGGATAACAACACTTGTTAAATCTGTACCTGACGGTTGAAGACTTGTACTTGTAGTTGTATTTGATGTTACTACTGTACCATTACGATTAGCTATTAATTTATACATATATTCATAACCATTATTAACATTATCGTCAGTATAACTGCTTTCACTGCTAAGGATACTAATTGATGCATCTATTATACTTGAAGGAATACCATCTCCGCGTTTTCCGGTTCTTAAAATTGTAAAAGTTGGAGCAAATGGATAAATATTAAAATCTTGTGGGCTGTCCCAAGTTAGGGAAACTGAACTATCATTTCCAGTAGCAGTGAATTTATCAACATTAGCTGGAGGTGCATTAGGTATCATGTTTTCTTTTGATACAGGATCACTTTCTGCAAACCCACCATTTTTAATAGTAAAATAACTAGTAATAACTGCTTTATATTTGGTATTATTATCAAGTCCATAAAACGGGTTAGATTGAACACTACTCTCTGTAACATTATAAAAAGTAAAAGGGGTGGAATTATTTGATGAATCATATAAAGTGATTACGGTAGATAAATTACCATTACCATTGATACCTGCATCTCCCAAGTATGATGGAGATTTCCAACTGACTGTAATACTTTTATTAGCAACAGAAAAAGATATCTCGGTTACTGGATCTGGTCGATTAATTGCTGTGCTAACCTCAAAGGTATTACTGTCAGATTCAACATTGTTTAAAACAGATGTAACAGAATAACTACCTGTTAAAGTAACTAAAAAATTAACGTTGTTGACCCCTCCACTTGTGGTAGTAAGTGTTAATGATGTGGGAATGGAACTACCAGTAATTAAACCTGTGAAACTATCATTATTCCAAAAATATTTCGCATATAGAGTGGAATTTTTATAGATAATGTATTCAGTAACACTTTCATCCAATGGCCAATAAAGATATGTATTGGACTCTGTAACAGTTTGTGATAAAGATGGAACGGAAGTATTTTCAAAAGTTGTAATATATGAAATGGGTGAACTTGTTAGAGGATTTTCTAGCAATCTATTATACATATTGTTTGAAGGATTACCATATACATATTCAGTAAGAAAGGTATAATAAGTTAATTTTGTATAACCACCTACACTACCTTTTGCTAGCACATACACTTTGTAGTTACCAGAAAGATCCATTGCTAATATTGTACCTGAACCAGTAGAATAATTAATTATATCGGCTTTTCTAGGATCATTGATTGGAATTTCTTTTACAAAAGTAACATCTGTTAAAGACCCACTATAACTAGCTTCTACACAATAAATTTGATAATGAGTTAAAGTGACACCATTACTCATATTATTTACTAGACCTGGTGGACTATCCCAACTAAGTGTTGCACCATATGTTTGTGATTCATAAGTTGCATTAACAATAACATTTTCTGGAGCTGCTGGCGTGAAATATAATATTTTTGTAGCAACAGCTTTGTTATCTGAATTGCTAACTACTACATTTGTAAAAACTGGTTGCGAGTGACCACTATTTGAACTAGTATCTGTACTAGTATATAGTCCTTGTGTATAAACAGTAATTCTATAAGGGTTTCCTGGGGTCAAATTATCATCAAAATTTTTACTACCAGTCGTAATAGTTCCTGAATTAATTACTGTTTGATTTGTTGATAAATCAAATAATTCAAAAGTATATTGAATATTTGATGCGTCAAAACCACCTCTATTATCATTTCCAGAAACTTCGGTAAAAGTTACTTGCATACTAGTTGCAGACAGATTATTTAACGACATATCAGTTACAGGCGATGGATAAGTTAATGGAGTACCAGAATAAAAATAATCACTAGGTATTTCAGTAGAATATACTTCCCTATTATCATAATATTCATTAAGTGTTTTTGTTACAACGTAAATAGAATATTTAGTTCCTAAAAGTAGTTCAACACTGGAACCATTATAAGTATAACTACTAACAATATAGTTTCCAGCACTGTTATCTACATCTTGAATATTACTCAAGTTACCATTTACATAAACAGAGTATGTAGCATTTGTATTTCCTCTTAGATTGGTACCTGTAACGCTATCCCACGATACTTTTAACCCGGGGTTATCACTAGCATCTGTAACTGGTATAGGATTAGTAGAACTATCTAGAGAAAATACAAGTACCTTAGAAGGAGCAGATGGAATACCATATGGTCTCACACTTAGAATATATGGATCGCTAGTAAAGATAGTTGTAAGTCCATTTATACTATAAGTTGTAGATGCATACATCGTTAATTGATAAGTTGTACCATTCATAATCGAAATACCATTATTCAATGTATTATTTGATGGCAAATTAGTCATAGTGACTAGACTGCCAGCAGATAGATCAAAAATTGCACTAGCATTTGAAGTACTATCATAATTAAAGTTTAAAGTATATAATTTGTTAGCGCTTTGATCAAAACCATTTAAAGAACTACCAGTTGTCAAATTAAATGTAAACTTATTATCACTTGGGTCAAGACTAAAAATTGGTGTAGAAGGTAGCGAACCACAAATAACGGGTAAACTAGACGGATTATTCTCACTACTACCATTTTCATTATATAAAACTATAGAATAAGAATAACTTCTACCAATAACAACAGTAGTATCGGTAAATTTATTATCATACGCTGTGTCATTAAAATTTTCAGGTTTATAGTTCTCATCATAAAAAGTTGCAGAAGGATTAGAAATCGTAATAAAATTAAAACTAACATCGTTATCAGAAACATCCGTTCTTGTTCTCGTAATAACGTAATTGGTAAATAATTTACCAGCTGCATTTAATTCAGAGTAATTGGCTGGTCGTTGCCAAAATAAAGTAATAGACGAAGCATCTGTTGTTAAACCCTTTTCTACATTATACATTACAGTCGGATAAGCTGCTATATTTTGTACAGGATCAGGTAAATTACTTGGTATTACGCTAAATGCAGTTTCAGCACTACCTTTTTCATTAAAAATAGTAACAATTCCCTCATACAATTGATTATTGGATCCATCAAATGTAATTGTCTCGTTAAAAAAAGTCTGGTCATAACCACTCGCTGATGCATCATAAATTATGAGACGGTCCTCTCCAGTTAAATCATTAGTTACACTTATCCACATAAGTGTTACTGGTGTAAAACCTTGATTTGCACTACTATCATACATATTTGTTACCTTAATATTAATAGTAGAATCTCCCCCTGTAACAATCAATGTCGGTGCAACTGGCTCAGATTGAAGAACTTGCACTATGACAGAATTAGATTTAATAGGTAGTTTCTTTGTTCTACTACCAGTGAGAGTTCCATAAATGCTATAACTTGCACCTTTTGTTAGTGGAACCCCGCTTATGTCAGTAATAGTATAACTCCCTCCAGAATAGTTACTACTATCAAGCGAAATAGTATAATAATTTTTCCCAGTAGATTTACCAATTTCATTTATATAAAGTTTCATAGTAGGATAATAAGATAATTCTGTTCCACTAATATCCCAATCAACCGTTATCGCTTTATCAATAGCTTCAGCTTCGATTACAAAAGTCGCATTTGTTGTTGCCATATTATAAAATATCATATTATTATTTTTTTTTTAAATATTATAATTCTATTCTAAATATAAAAATTATATTTAGAATTATATTAGACCAATACGTATTTTATTTTTGCATTTATTTCTAAATTGTAGTAAAATGTTTATCTTCTTATAAAATTAGTCACTTATAAACAAATGAAACACACTTCATATATTATTAATAGAATACAGAATACATACATTCAATATTAATATTAATATTAATATTTATTTTGAGGATATTTTCTTACTAAAGTAGGACGTTCAAAAAATGGAACGAGTGAACATTATGAAATTATTGTTAATAATTAAAAAAATAATTATCAAAAATGCTTATATAGAATTTAATTAATATATTAATTAACTAAATACAGTAATATTTTTGATATTTAACTGGGTATTGCTTAAATATCTCGTAAAGGATGTGAAAGTAACATTATACATTGTCATCTTTTTTTAAGTCAATAACAAGAAATTCTGACGGTTTATCGAACGCATTGTTAATTAAATAATCTTTGCAAAATTTAAAGCATTTAACAGGAACAATACCTAATTGATAATAAAAAAATTTTAATATTATTATTAAAATAGAAATGAAAAAGGGTATGTGAAATTTTCGAGTATGTTCATTTAATACCAAATCTTTATTTTTTTCATTAAATATAGATATTTCTGTTCTAAAATAATGTTCTGGTTCTTTAATAGTTATTTTATAACCTATAATTATATTATTATTAATTTTATAAATAAATTTTTTAAATTTACTTTTATCAACATCTAAAAAATTTTGCATTTTAGTTATTGTACTATCTACATTATATGTAAATAAATCTACATCAATATCACTTTTATCCGGAACATAATCATTACGTTGAATACTGCCATAGAAATATAACGATGTTTCTAAATAATTTTTAAGTCTGTTATAAAACATAGATGCATAAGGTGATAATTTATTTTTAGTGGTTTCCATTTTAAACTATTAATAGATAATAATTAATTATACAAAAAATATTCTAATTATTCTTCCTTTTCAATTCTCGAAATATTATATAATAGTGTATCTTTATTATTGTTAGTAATTTCGCCAGCTAACATTGATGATTCGTATATTTTTCTTATTATATCATTAGGTGCCGAACTACCAATTTTTATTAAATTATGGTCTCGTAAATAAGTTTTAACATCATTAATGGGTTTTCTTTTTAATTCTTTTTGTGCATTTATTATTTTTTTACGAGTGAATCTGTCTTTTAATAATATTCCTACTGTTTTTTTAATTTGAGATTTGCCTAATGTATATTTTTTTTTAATTGTTTTTTTAATAATTCTTTTAGTCTTGTTAGAAAATGTATTAGAATCTGTATTAGAATCTGTATTAGAAAGTGTATTTGTATTTAAAAATGTATTATTTTCCTTAATACCTTCTTGTATTTTATTAGGAAGATTAATATCATTATTTAATATTAATGATGGTTTTCTAATAAGGTTTTGTGTTGTTATTAAATCTTGTTTTGAATCATCATTTTTATTGATAAGTGTTTCTTTTTCAAATGTAGATTTGTTGAAATTATTATCTTGAATAATTTGTTTTTGTTTTATTTTTTCACGCAACCTTTTTAATCTATATTCTCGTTCGTTAATACTTTTATTTATATCATTTGGTATAATTAAAGAAGCATTAGGATCATTAACAATTATATTACGTTGTGTGCGATTCCAATCCCTATAAGTAGGTTTCATTCCTCCTTTTAAAATACCATATGGTACATTATCTTGCTTAATTTTTATAAAATCATTAGTTTTAGTATAAGAAGATAAATTATTGGTTGAAATATTAATTAGAGGTTGTTCTAATTCTTCTGGAAGATCTATATTAATAATTGGGTTATTAATTTTATCTTCATATAATGCTTGATAATTTTTTACTGTTTTTCTCTCTAATTCTTGTATTCTGTTCTCTTTATTTCGTTCATATTTTAGTTTATCTTCTTTCATTTTTTTTTCAACAGCAAGAGTTTGTAAATAATTTAACGAATCATTAAATTCGTCGCTAAATGAAGGTCTGATTTTATTATTTATATTAGAATCATTTATCAAGCTATTTAAATTTTTGTGATTATTTTCTAATTTTGAGGTTTCTTTTTGTTTATGTTCTTTAATTCTTTTTAATAATTTATTTTTTAATAAATTAGGTGATATTAAAGGAGTAATTATATTTGTACGTTGTTTTTGAGCTTTTTTAGTTTTTGAAGAACTGCCTACACTAAATAAGGATGGGTTAATTGAAATTGTTTTATTTGTCATTATTAATATATATCAAATAAAAATATGTAAAATATAACATACAAAATTAAGAATACAGTGTACTATATAAATATTTTTTGTTATTAGCAGTATCTTTTCTATTTTTTACATCATCATTATTCAAGTACATTTCGAATCCTTTATTTAAATCTATAATATTTATTTTTCGCTTAACGTTTTCTTCTAGGCAAAACACACGTTTACTATGTGCTATTTTAGTTTTAGCTAATACGGTTTCTATGTCCCTACCATAAAAAATAAAATATTCTTTGTGTTTTTTAAACCATTCCACTGTTATTTTCGAATCTTCACTTAGTTGCCATCCAATATCTTTTACTTTTTTAATAAAAATCTTATATAAATCAATTTCATTATAATCATCAGTTTTAAATCGCCACGTAAACCGCGAGTCTAATCCTTGGTTAAAATTAAAAAAACATTCTTTTAATTCTGATTCATATCCCGCAATAATAACCATTAAATTATCCTTATAATCACTTAAAGCTTCACATAATGTATCAATGCATTCTTTGGCAAAACTATCTTTTTTTTCTGAGTTACCTAAAGCATAAGCTTCATCAATAAAGAGGACACCTCCTAGAGCTTCTTTAATAATATCACGTGTTTTTAATGCAGTTTGACCCAAATAGCCAGCGACTAAATCACTACGTGTTACTTTTTTAAAAGTTCCATTTTGTAATATACCAATTTTACTATATATCTTCCCAATTATTTTAGCAATTTCTGTTTTACCTGTTCCAGGTGGTCCATAAATAACGGTATGCATAAAATCTCCACCAGTGTTTTTATTTTTATGAAGCCCTTGGATAAAATATAATATTTGATAAACTATATTCGTTTTTAATTGTTCCATTCCAATCATATTATTTAATTCGTCAAGATTTACCTTTATTTCGTGTAATGCTTTCATATTAATATTATATTTAATATGTGGTTTAATCTTATATTTTTCAATAAGTGTTAACAAATCACTAATACAATTTATTTCAGTATCAATAAAAATAGTTTCTTTTATATCTGTATTAGTTTCTTTTATTGGTAATTGTAGTCTATATGATGATTTGTTTTTTGATGGAATATCTTCATAATAATTCGGGTCATTTATTTCGATTTTTGACATAAGTATATCTTTATTTGTTTGGCCTGTATATTGATGAGATTTATAATCATTATTATTAAAATTTTCAGTTATTTTTTTAACAATCAAATCTATTGTTTTTTTGAACTCATCGTCGCTTTTACAAGTATCAATATTTTGTATATTATTACTTGTAGTATGATGTTCTTCTTCATTCGTTTTTTTCTGTTGATCCAACGTAGTTAAAAATTTATTATAATTGTTTAATAGAGTAGGATTTGTATATTTTTTATTTGGTTGTTTAATCATTACTATATATGATTAATTTCATTTATATTATTTTTATTGTATTATTTTTTATTGTATTATTTTTATTGTATTATTTTTATTGTATTATTTTTATTGTCTACGTTATATTAAATAATAAAACAATTTAAAAATAAATTGAAATAATAAATATCCCAAAAATGATATCAAACTCTACTACTATTGATATAGCAAAAATGAATTCTGCAAATATTAAATCTGACAATGTTTTTGATATCGAAAATGAACAATATATTGAAACTCCTTGGGATATAATTGAATCTTATTTTCGTGGCCAACACTTGGAAAGATTTGTTAGGCATCAGTTAGAATCTTATAATAATTTTGTTGGATACCAAATTATTAAAACGATAGAAATGTTTAATCCGCTCCATATTGCATCTGAACAGGATTTTGACCCTGTTTCAAAAAAGCATTCATTAGAAATTTTTATAACTTTTGAAAATTTTCATATATATAGACCACAAATACACGAAAATAATGGTGCAATTAAATTAATGTTTCCTCAAGAAGCAAGACTTAGAAATTTTACTTATGCATCTTCTACTACCATTGATATAAATATAAAATATCTTGTTAGAAACGGTCCTAATCTAGAAAATACTCAAACATTTTATAAAACGATTCCCAAAATTCATATTGGGAAATTGCCAATTATGTTAAAATCGAATATTTGTGTATTAAATCAATACAAACATTTTGAAAATACACAAACTGGTGAGTGTAAATTTGATTCTGGAGGTTATTTTATTATTAATGGTTCTGAGAAAACAGTGTTAGGACAAGAACGTGCTGCTGAAAATCGTGTATATTGTTTTAACGTTTCTAAAAATAATACTAAGTATACTTGGATTGCTGAAATTAAATCAGTACCAGATTTTAAATGTATATCTCCAAAACAAATTAATGTAATGATTAGTTCAAAGAATAATGGTTTTGGTAATGCAATTAGTGTACAAATTCCTCGTGTTAAACAACCAATACCATTGTTTATTGTTTTTAGAGCATTAGGTATTATATCAGATAAAAAAATTTGTGAAAAAATATTATTAAATATAAAAAATGAAAAAAATAAAGATATGTTAGTTGCATTACAGGCTTCTATTATTGATGCAAATAAACATTTAACACAAGAAGAGTGTATTAAATATATTACAAGTTTTGCAATGTATACCCCGATTAATATGGATAAAGAAACTGGAGCTAAAAAGAAGCACGAATTTACGTTGGATATCTTGAATAATGATTTATTTCCACATTGTCATAATATGACACAGAAAATTTATTTCCTTGGTTATATGACGAATAAATTATTGATGACATCTTTTGAAATATTAAAACAGGATGACCGTGATTCTTATTTGAATAAACGTGTTGATTTAACTGGTACATTGTTAAATAATTTATTTAGAAATTATTTCAATAAACTTGTAAAAGATATGGAAAAACAAATTATCCGAGAAATTAATACAGGTTCTTGGAAATCAACAGATGATTATGAAAATATAATTAATTTAACTAATATATATAAAATTATTAAATCAACCACTATAGAAAATGGTCTTAAAAGAGCGTTATCGACAGGTGATTTTGGTATAAAACATACAAATTCTAATAAAGTTGGAGTAGCTCAAGTTTTAAATCGTTTAAATTATGTTTCCAGTTTAAGTCACGCTAGACGTATTTCAACACCAACGGATAAAAGTGGTAAATTAATTCCTCCTCGTAAATTGCATAATACATCTTGGGGGTTTTTGTGTCCTGCAGAAACTCCAGAAGGGCAATCTGTTGGTGTTGTTAAAAACTTGAGTTATATGACTCATATTACCATTTACTCTAATTCGTTACCATTATATGAATACATAATGCCTCATATTATTCATATTGATAGCGAAAAATTGAGCGCGATAGATATGTATGACAAAGTAAAAGTATTTATAAATGGTGCCTGGGTTGGTATTACTGAATCAGCTCAAGAATTATATTTAATGTTAAAAGATAAGAAATATAAGGGAATTATAAATATTTACACATCTATTATATTTAATTACAAATTAAGAGAAATACGAGTATGCAATGATAGTGGAAGATTATCAAGACCAGTATTACGTGTCAAAGATAAAAATATTCTGATTAATAGTAGTATTATAGATAGATTAAATAAAGAAGAATTAAATTGGGATAATTTATTAACAAGTAGTAAATTAGACGACTCAGTTATTGAATATATAGACCCAGAAGAGCAAAGTTGGTCTTTAATTGCGACTAAGCCGAAAGATATTATTACTAATAGAGATAATCATATTACTAGATATACCCACTGTGAAATTCATCCTAGTACGATATTTGGAATGTTAGCATCTTGTATTCCTTTTCCAGAACATAATCAATCACCAAGAAATACATACCAATGTGCACAACATAAACAAGCTATGGGGGTATATGTGACGAATTATGAAAATAGGATGGATAAGACAGCATATGTATTAAATTATCCGATGAGACCTCTTGTAGATACGCGTATTATGAATTTAATTCAATTAAATAAAATACCGTCTGGTACACAAGTTATTGTTGCAATTATGACGCATACTGGTTACAATCAAGAAGATTCTTTACTAATAAATAAAGGTTCGATTGATAGAGGATTAGCATTAGTAACTGTTTATCATACCGAAAAAGACGAAGACAAACAAAAAATAAATGGTGACGAAGAAATTAGATGTAAACCAGACCCAACTAAAACAAAAGGAATGAAATTCGGAAATTATAATAAAGTAAACTCAAAAGGAGTAATTCCAGAAAATACATTGGTTGAAAATGGTGATATGATAATAACTAAAATAACTCCTATTAAAGAAAATAGAAATGATCATACAAAAGTAATTAAATATGAAGACCAGAGTAAAAAATATAAAACGATGGAAGAGACTTATATTGATAAGAATTATATTGATAGAAATGGCGAAGGTTATAATTTTGCAAAAGTACGTCTACGAACAGTAAGAAAACCTGTAATTGGTGATAAATTCAGTTCAAGACACGGGCAAAAAGGAACGGTTGGTAATATTATACCAGAATGTGATATGCCTTTTACTAGTTCAGGTTTAAAACCAGATATTATTATAAATCCACACGCTATTCCATCTCGTATGACAATTGGACAGTTAAAAGAAACAGTATTGGGTAAGGTATTGGTAGAACTTGGATTATTTGGTGATGGTACTGCATTTGGTCAATTCGATGTTAAAGATATATGTGACCAATTAATTCAGCTAGGTTATGAAGCACACGGAAATGAATTAATGTACAATGGATTAACAGGAGAACAGCACGAATGCAGTGTATTTATGGGGCCAGTATTTTATCAACGTCTTAAACATATGGTTAATGACAAGGCACATAGTCGTTCAAATGGTCCAATGGTGAATTTGACACGTCAACCTGCTGAGGGTCGTTCAAGAGATGGTGGATTAAGGTTTGGCGAAATGGAACGTGATTGTATGATATCACACGGTGCAGCAAGATTTACTAGAGGTAGAATGTATGACGCATCTGATAAATATTCTGTATTTATTTGTAAAAAATGTGGGTTAATCGCGTCCTATAATGATAAGATGCATATTCATCATTGTAGAACTTGTGATAACCGAACCGATTTTGCTTATGTAGAAATACCTTACGCGTGTAAACTATTATTCCAAGAATTAAATACAATGAATATAGCTCCTAGAATTATTACTGAACATTAAATAACTTTAGATATAATATAAAATATAATAAATAATAAAATAGAATAATTGTTAATATTATATAAATTTGCGTTTTTTTTATTTACATTTAAAATATTTGTATAATAACGTTAATGGAGTACAAAAATATTATAAATCAAATCGAAAATAATAGTGTGAGACAAATTTCAAACTTTATTTATGAAAAATTTCATTTTAAAAATATTAATATAAAATCGTATAATGTGATGCACGACATTTTTATTTTTGTTATTGCATTTATAATTATGTTTAATAATAATTTATACTATTTAACCATTCTTTTAATTATAGTAAGTCTAGATGCTCTTTCTATTGTTGTATTACATAAATGTCCTTTATCAACATTAGAAAAAAAGTATTTAAAAAAAAGTTCTTCTGAAGAACGAAAAAATTTACTTAAAAATTTGGGAATAGTATATAATTGTAATCACGAATATGAAAATCAGATAGAGCTCTTGATAAATGCGTGGATGTTAGTTGCAGGTAAGTGTTTATTTATTATTTTCCTAAGAACATTTAACATCAAATTATTTAATTATAATGAATTATATCGTTAAAGAATATATTTAATAATATATATCATTATTAATTATGATTTTAAAAACATCCAATAAAGAAGAAAGTAATAAAGAAGAAAGTAATAAAGAAGAAAATATTAAAGAAGAAAATAATAAAGAAGAAAATAATAAAGAAGAAAATATTAATTTAATAAATACATTATGTGAAAATTACCCTTCATTTTTATGTATGTTAATAGCTATTTATATATTATCATATGATAATTTTTTGCTTGGATTATGTACATTCATCTTTGCAAATTATTTATCTTATATCCAACATAGGGATAGTCATAAGGTTAAAAATATATATAGTATTATTCATCATTATCACCACGAACATAACGATTATTTATCACATATTAGTCAAATCATTTTAGAATTGGCTTCACTAGGAATTTTTTATCCTTTATATTTATTATTTGATACTATATTTTTAAACCCTTGGATTTTAATATTCTTTATTATTTTTTATTCATCCGTTCATAACATAAATTATTCTTTATTACGAGTTAATAATGTTCATTATTTACATCATTTATGTACGAATACAAATATAGGACCCGATATTTGTGATATAATTTATAATACAAAAAATCCATCAGATATAACAGTTGAAAATACAGACCATTATATACCAAATATAATTATTGCTACTATAATAATATTAATATTACAATATTATTGGAAAAGAGGTGATAATAAACAATTTATGATAAATATTTTTTCTACTATTTTGTTAGGTTTTTTATTATTCTTAATAATTATATCAATATATTTATGGAACGAACACATTAAAAATAATAAAGAAAATGATAAAGAAAAAGAGTATATTTAATTTTATTTATTTGGAATAAAATTCATTGGTCTACCATCTTGATATATATGTAAATCACCTATTTTGCTAAAACCTAATTTGGTGTATAAAAAGTCATTTTGTCTTATCCATTTTTCCATATTAATAATTTGGTCTAGTGCATCTAATACATCGTGTATATTATTTATAACATTTGGATTATAATCTGTTATTTCTTTAGTACCAAATTGGGTTTCATAATTTAAATCTTTTAACAATTCGGTTACTTCGGGATATAATGGATAATTACTATATTTTATTGTATATAATATTCGCATATCATGACTTATATTTGGTTGTTGTGAACTTATATAATGCCAACTACCTGGAAATTGTTCTGGTAATAATGATTTAAAACCATTATCAATACCACAAGCTGTACCACCACATTCAGGTGTATTACATACCTCCTGATAAATTTTCATTGAATCCGTTGTTTCATCTTTGAAATAAGCACGCCCGTAATCAATAATTTTTACAATATAACGACATTTGAAAGAAGTAACAGTATATTGTTCTTCATCTGGATGGTAATGATATTGAATATATTTATTTTTAACTGGTTCATATAATAATATATTATTAGCGTGCAAATCATAATGTGTAAAATTTGAACCCATAACAGATAATGGAAAATATATTTGATATAACACATTTAATAAATCATATTTGAAATATATTTCTGATTGGTCTTTCATAACTTGCAATACAGTTTTAGCATTACTTAAATGCTGGATTAAAATAGCAAGATACTGGGCATCTGCACAACCTTCTGCAATAGTGGGATTAGATATATAAGTTAGATTATCTTTAAAAATATTCGTAGTAATATTTGTATTACCTTTTACATAAGTAAAATCTTGTTCAGTATTATATTTGTATATTCCATAAGTTTCTAAAAAACACGGAAATATCATAGCCATTTTATTAATATATTGACCAACTAAATATTCATATAGTAAATTATCTGATACTTTATTTACAGATGACTTTAGTATAGTATATGCTATGTAACCTTCTCTCTCATATGATATTTGATTAACAAATCCATTCTTAGAAACTTCACCTATTCTCAGTATTGGGGGTACTACATACTGAAATGTTATAAAATTATCAAAAAATTTCTTTATATTATTTGATTCTGTGCCAAATGCAATACATACGCCAGAATCAGAACAAACACTTTTAAGAAACCGAGATTTAATTTTATCTCTATTTGTTAGCATAAAATTTTGTATTTTTTTTTGTGATTCAGAATTTGCAAAATTAAAAATAGATGGTATTTCATTTACACCATTCATTTCATTTACACCATTCATTTCATTTACACCATTCATTTCATTTACACCATTCATTTCATTTACACCACCTTTTTTAACATTTCGTTTCTTATTATATTTTATTTTTTTAGTATTTTTTCTAGTAGCTATTTTATTTTTTTTATAATATTTTCTACTACTTTTTTTATTATATTTTTTAATTGATTTCATCTATAATATATAGTTTTATATTTTATATTAAACAAGTAAAATATAAAAAACCTATAGATTCGAAGCTAAAATTCATAAAAAAGTAAATAATGTGTTATTCAATAATGAAGTATTATAAAATAAAACTGTTTTTATAAATGATACTTATAACTTNCTAAATAAATTTACTATATATGTAGTTAGTGCAAATAATATGCCACCCCATAATGTATCTAAAAATACTGTTAATACTGACCAGTTTTTAAGTAATGCATAATTCGTAGTTTCATACACACCATAAATTACTATACCTAATAAAAATGCATCATTAACACTTTTATTCGGTTTAATAATAAAATAATTTATACCAAATATTAAAAATACATAACATATAGCCGCGCCTAACAAATTCATCTTTAATTCACTTCCTTGAACACTTTGTATTTGTTTTTTAAAATAATTACCCATTAATGTTAAATATATGGAATCGAGTGATAAAAATACAATAGCACTTATTAACATTAAAAAATTAAACATATATATAATAAATATATAATTTTACAGTTATAGTAATTTAGATAAAGTTTTTATTTATAAACATTTTTTTTAGTATAGTATTATATAAATGTCAACATCTATTGGATACAGTAGCGCAATTAATGGAAGTAATGGAGCCTTCAATATTTTTGCTTCCGAACCAAAAAATGCAGGAGGTGCAATTAGGGGATGGATGCCACAAACTACTATTCTTACTGATAAAAGATATCCAGAATATGAACAGATTCGTTTTACTTTAAAGAATGCTTGGAATACTAATTATCGTAGACAATTAAGAAATAATAATTTAAAAACAAGTATTACTACACCTTTCCGTGCCGTTAATAATGCAGGGGATCTTTTAAGTCGTGAAAATTACTCGTGCGGTGGTTCTTGTCAAACATTTCAAAGTAGACCTGGATTAAAAGGGTTACGAGGACGTTTTGGTTCTATTTCTGATTCTTGTGTACCATCCGCTGCTTATAATACTCTTCAATTATTATCTAATGTTCCAGCTGCAGCTTGTAATGTTAAATATGTTTATGATAGTTCTGATTATATTACATATCTCAAACAACGTGCTATTAATAAAAATTATAATGATCTTTCTTATGGTGGCGACCAATCTAACGCAAGTCAATCAGCCCAAAGAGCTATTAGAAGATATTAAGAGTGTCATTGATTAAATAAGAGATAAGAATGTTATTTTATTATTTTATAAAATAATATGATAAATATGATAAATAACAGGAAAAAAATATTACTATATCAAAAAACAGATTTTAATCATCATTTAATTACTCAATTATCTAATATATATAAATGTTGTAAATGTAAACGCAATAATTCTATTATTGATTTTACAGTATTAAGTCAAAGTTGTTTGTTTTGTGGTACTCCCAATTACGTAAATAGAGAGAAAAAATGAAGCATCTCTTTATTTAAGTTTAGAAATGTAGATTTAGTTATACTTTTTATAAATGTATAATGTATATAATAAATGTCAACACCATATGCTGTATCTACATCAATAGGGTCTGTATCATATAATAGTTATGTGAATGCTCCTATTACTGGACCATTAAGTACCGATAGAACACCAAACCAGATCCCATATCATAGTTATGGAACATTAGTTGGTATCCGTCCTACACCTCCACAATTCTACCCTAGTCAAACACCTGTTAATGCTGAAATGAATACAAATGCTCGACACCATTATTTAAGAACAAGTGTTAATAAGGATGTTTTAGCAAAACAGATTGCTTTAGGAAAACTATCTACACCTTTAGGTTACATGATAAATTCATCTGGTAGAACTGTTGCAACGTCATCACATACAAATTATATTCCGCCAATCCCATCGTCTATGTACACTACTATAGCAAAAAGTAATGCAGTCGGTCAAAGTGCATATAAAGTAAACTTACCAAATACTGCTGCCATTTCTACAAAGGTATATATGCCCAGTAGCACAAGATCTACGATACGCAGAGTGCGTTCAGGAGGATGTACGGCTCCAAAAAAGAAAGGTGCAATACAAAATACGAGTTTAATAAATCCTCGCATTTGTGGATGGGGTTCTATAGTGCGTCAAAATTATTAGTATGTTCACGGAAAAATATATTTAGTATATATATAAATGTCACCCCGTCCTTCTTTCTCTTTAACTCCGATGTATGGTTTAGGTTCTTATGGACGTGTCATAGGCTCTGTGGCTATTAGTCAACCACGTAACTCAAAAGCTTCTACTCAAAGAATTTATGGTTTTTTGAAAAATGAAGTAGGTCCTTACGAAGCTTTAAGATATATTCAGACTTCTGTCTTTGGTCGAGCACGTATTGTTAATGGTAAGTCATTAATTTTAGTTTAAACCAACCTACAACTTTAGTGAGTTATAAAGTTAAACATCATAAGTATTTTTATTAGTATGTGTAAATGCGTAACAAATTTGATAGGTTTCTAATTTAGCTATTTATAGTAAAGAGAATATGTAAATGAGAGTTAATAATAATTGTTATATTATAATATAATTTCTTACAATATAATATAAATGCCAAAACGTTATCATAAAAAAATGAGAGGAGGATTTTGGGAATCTTGGTGGAATTCTACTAAGAAAGCTACATCTGATGCATATAATTCTGTAACAGCTACTAAAACATCAACTCCTACTACAATTAGTCCTACAACTACTCCTATTTCGAACACTATAACTCCTACAACTACTCCTATTTCGAACACTATAACTCCTTCTAGTACTGCTCTACCAGCTTCAACCGAATATACACCTCAAGAAACTGTCGGAGGTAGAAAAAGAAGAACCAGATCTAAACGCGGTGGATTCAACGCTAGAACCCCTACATCTGGTATTGCCTTTCACGCTTCACCTATATCAGACATTAAAAATGCTCAACCACATAACTGGGTTGGAGGTAGAACAAAAAAACATCGTAAACATAAACATTCCAAATCTTGCAAACACAGAAAACATTAAAACAATAAAATAAATTATTTAAATATTATTTATTAAATAATTTAATTGACTTCAAAATGGAATTAATAGTAGAGCCTGATATTTATTCACCGAGTTTAGATGAAAACAGTAATTATATAGACAAAATACCATCTAATGTCATATTAAAAAAAGGTTTAAGATGTCCTTGTGGTGCAAGAAAAGATAAGGTGTATGATTGTTCTGCATATTTTTCGAATCATATAAAAACAATTACACATAAAAAATGGTTAGCAGATATGAATACAAATAAGTTGAATTATTATACAGATAATGTTCAATTAAAGGATACAATTACTAATCAAAAAATAATAATAGCTAGATTAGAAAAAGAGATTAATATTAAAATGAAAACCATCGATTATTTAACACAGCAATTGGTTTATAAAGATACGAATTCATCAAAATTAATAACAATGGATTTGTTAGACTTTGATTAGATTGTATAATAGTTTATACCAATATTTTTTTTGTTTTAGAATGACCAAAACCGTATTTTCGTTTAGATTTTTTTGCTAATAAAAAAGCTTTCTTATTATGTTTACAACCTTGTTCTAATATATTAAAATCTATAGCGGCTGCTTTACCACCTGTGATTGAACTTGCTAAACGTGCTAAACCCCAAGATTGTGCTGTTTGATTTGGTCTTGAACCAGAGGAAAAATATGCACCCTTTCCCTTTTGTACGATTTTATTTAGAGCATTTATAGAACATCCAGTAGCACGTGCCAAACGTTTATTTGGAATAATTGTGTCGACTTTATATATTTTACGCGCATTAATAATATGTTTTGATGGTTTACTCGTATATGATTTAACTTGTTTTCGAGTATAATACTTATTTTTTTTATATAATTTTCGTGATTTTTTTAACATATTAAGTTGTAAATGTTTATCTTTTTTTGTTAATCTCAACGGCAAATAACGAATTGGAATTTTTATACTCTTCATATACTATAGTAATAAAATATATGAAGTAATTAATGCGATTTTTCCATAAAACGGTATAATATATATATACCGACTAATGCCAATCCAGCAAAATATATTTGTGCCAACGGGTCTTCTGGTAATAAAGGACTAGCACTATCCGCAACACTGTTGTTAAATGCTTCTTGACAACCTTTACCCGTGATAGGATTTGCCTTATTAGAAAATGTACAAGGGTCCATATTTTGTATGTCTGTTACCGTAACATAATGAGTTTCTGATGATGACACATTATCAACACTAATAGTTTGCATTGTAAGTTCTTGACACGGGGGTGTTGAACCAGAAAGAAACGCTTGCATAATACCAAAAGGATTTAAAACATTTAAATTACCCATAGAACCAGGAATTAAGCCTTTGAACTCGGAAAAATTAACACCTAATCCTTGCGATATAAATGGAATATTTCCAGCTGGTACGTTATCTACATAAATATATCTGTCAACTTCTTGACAAGTAGTTGGATCATTTGGGTCTGTACAAGTATTCGTAGCTTTACATTTTGCTCCGGTTTTTAAGAAAAATTTGTTTCCTAAAGGCCCTCCGGTAGACGATGCATTACTATTTCCTGTTACTAATACTTCCACATAACTTATTAGTCCATCAATATCTTTTGCTAATGCAGAAAGACTGCCATCATCACTCATACCAATTTGTTCAGGTAATTTAATATTTTTATAATATGGATACGCTGGTCCTAATAATTTTTCTTCTACTCCTTTAACATCTTGTAATACTTCATTAAATAAATTATCACTCATATGTTATACTTAAAATATATAAATATATTAATTTATGAATTTGAAAATGTTGTTTTAAATAATGTTGTTTTTAGTTATGTTGAAGATGTTGTAGTAGATGATGTTGTTGGTGTTGTTGTGGTAGAAGTATTTGTTGTATTTGTTGAATTACTTTGCATTTGTGTAATAAATTGTTGTTGTTGTGTTTGTATATTAAGTAATTGATCTTGCATATCATCTACCTGTTTTTGCATTGTGGTCATATCCTGTTCTGTAGTACTTTTTGTTGTCATTAATTGGTCAATTTGTTTTTTTAAAACCATTATATTAGATGTATTTTGTTGTGAAACAATATTACAATTATTTGACTCACTACTGTTATAATCTGTATATTGTGTGGTTGTATCGTTACTAGATATATCGTTACCTGATGCATCAGTCATCCCTTCAATATTATTTTGTTTAAACCCTAAAAGTAATTGATAAACTATTAGTATAATAAAAAAAACAATAAGTATATACAGTATCATTAATATATAATTATTTTTTATTTTAAATTAAAATTTTATTAAAATTATATTAATATTTATTGTATTTCGACAGCACCAGTTATAACAGGAGGTGTAGATGGAACTTTATTTGTCTGATCTGAAATAAACTTTGTAATTTGGTCTTGTAAACTATTAATATTATTTTGTAATTGTGTTTTTGTATTATTCATATTATAACTATCTTTTAATAATATTTGAGTATTATCCTGTAAATATACAATATTATCGCTATTTTGTTGAGATATATTTTTTTTGATTGTAGAATCTGTCATACCTTCTCTCTGATTATAATATAAAATTTGATAAACTATAAAGATAATAAATATTGTAATAATAATAGAAATAAACATTAATATATATTAATAATTTATTTTATTATCATAATTAACAATAA
>JGI25914J50564_10000172_pt1 | contig 20274 bp, 15 predicted proteins | sample LauGreSuBDMM15SN_2_FD_50564 | JGI IMG/M metagenome (IMG submission 50564) | reverse complement strand
TTTCCAAGACTACAAACATTTTGGAGGAAACCGAACGCTTTTCTCTTCGATGGGAGCAGCTTCCAACTTCCGCGTGATGGATTACTACCGCTACAGTACCTCAGGATCCTATTTTTCAAGTATTGCGCACTACCAATTCCGTAAATTCATCTTCACCCAGCTTCCGATGCTTCGTTTCTCGGGGGTGCGGGAAAATATATTTGTCAACTACCTAAAAACACAAAACTCACCCCACTATACCGAGATAGGCTATTCTTTGGATAACCTCTTCCGGATTTTCAGGGTAGAATTCGCTGCTGGCTTTGAAAATGGTCAATTTCTTCGAGCACGCCCATTATTTGGCGTAGCTACTTTTCTAAATATTTCGATCGATTAACTCAGGGATTCCACCAGTAGGTGAATTTCAAGACCAAGGACCTGTTTTTCATAGAAAATGGAGCAGGTAGGTAGTTGTCGGTGTAAACCAAAAAAAGGTCTGAAGCAGGTTTGAATCTCCATTGAAATCGGGTATTAAGGTTGATGTTGTCAATCTGCTCGTTGTATTGCACGAAGGTGGTAAAGAAGACGGTATTGGTCAGGGTTACATCCACTCGCGGACCAACCAGCCAGAACTGGGTTTTGCCCCAGGGGGCAGGGAGATCAATGGAATTGTAATTGCTGCTTAGTGCCAAACTCACATAGGGCTGAAAGCGGTAGCCCAAGTCAGCGGTAAAGTTGTACCGCTTCCCATCTGCATAATAGCCGCCTGCACGCCCACTGAAAGCATAGGTAAAGACACTTTGAGGTTTCGAACTGTATTCCAAACCCGTTGCAGACCACTGGTGTTCTGTTCCCGTTGCTAGGGTTTTGCCAGAAAAGTTGGTTGGGTCAAAGGGGCGCTGCAGGACTACAAAATCATGAGACCCCCAGACCAAGAGACTACTTTGGCTTCGAAACTTAATACTATAGGTAGCGTAGGTCGTATTGTCCGTTTGGGTACCCTTCAGCGAAAAATAGCGGATGGAATTCAGTTCCGGTCCGTGGCTGAGGATCAAGGCACTCTTTGGAAACCAGCGGTAGCCGATGGAAGGGCTGATTTTGTAAAAAGCAGTGCGTGGCACATAGCCTACCTCAGCAGTGTAGTTTTCGGACACATATTCATGTTGCCAGTTCCAAGTCATGTTGCCACTGGCATATTTCAAATTCGCTGCATGGGCGATTCCACTCCCTACAGCTTCAGGGCCAATGGATTGGAGAATCATTGCCTTTCCTGTCCAGAGGTTGTTGGCGGATGCGAGGTTGTACTCTAGGCCTACATTTCGATTGAATTCGGTGTAGCGGGTTTGATTTTCGGGNACCAAGGAGGGATCATAATTCAGGGATTGCTTATTGATCATCAAGGCGCCGATAGTGGATCGTGCCCCAACCTGCCGCTGCAAGGATACCACCGAGAAGTTTTGTGCCGGCAGCCCAGNCTCCTCAACTGCTCCTGTCTGCATATTAAGCGCTCCAATGCGCCAATCCTTGTTAAGCTTGCCACTGAGTCGAGCTCCAAATTGGATGGGAGCATTGAGTCCTATTCGTCGCGAAAAGAAGGGCCGTAGGCTACTGTAGCCATAGCTACCAAAGAGGTCGCCATTCTCGAGGAAAAACTGCCTGCGCTCTGGAAAGAAGAGTTCAAAGCGATCCAAGTTGGTCACCTGCCGGTCCACTTCCACCTGGGAAAAGTCAGGGTTGACGGTCAAGTCCAAATTCAGGGAGGAGGTAAGGGAGATTTTAGCATCGAGGCCGACATCGCCGCGGGAAGATTTTTTGCTTGTAGGGGACTTAGAGGTGCTGATTCCTCCCAAACTATAAGGGATCAAGGAAATGTTGGATCCTGCATCAGGTGGAGGACTGTCCCAGACCAAGGTGCCCGTGTAGGCAAGCGTAGAGGAAGGGAATTGTCGGGGTACAGGTGCCCAGCCAGATTTTTCAGTGGTCTTGAGGTCAAGGCGCGAGAAGTTAATGCCCCATTCCTGTATGCCTTTCTTGTAACGGATGGATTTGAAGGGGATCGCTGCCTCAAAGACCCAACGGTCGGCGTAATTTTTGACTTTTGACACCCACTTATTATCCCAGCTCAGGTCTATGGAAGTACCGTTGGACATCTGCCCATCCCACTGCGCACCTGCTGCATTGGCGCCAAAGGAGAATCCATTCGTGAGGTCATCAAACGGGTCCATGAAGAGCAGGAAGTTGTCGTTCTTCCCGAAATTGAAATCCCGCCGCAGCGACTCGACCATGTAGGGNCCGTCACTCGCATGGTAGTTGATGACGATGAGATACAGCTGGTCTTCATCGTAGCTCATNCGCACNTCTGTTTTCACCTTGGAGAAACTGGTGTCCATGGGAGTNATCATAAANAANTTGCTTGCTACCTCCGCTTCTTCCCAAGCTTTTTCGTCCATGATCCCATCCACAGCTATTGGGCTACTCGCTTTCTGAATCCCTAAGCGGTAGTTGGAATTGATTTTTTGGGCTAATCCTGGTGTAAGGACTAGCGTAAAAAGTAAATAGGTAAATCCAATAAAACGCATAGGAGTAGCAAGTGGAGCGATACTTATTGTTTGATTCGGTAGTTAAAGGTAAGGTTGGCTTGCCGTAGGATCATCTGCGATTCACCCTCCGTGAAGAAATTGCCTCCTTCCGTCACGTAGCGGTTGATGCGGGAGTTGAGGACATCGGAAATGGTGAAGATAAGAGTNCCCCTTTGGGCCAAGATTTTTTTGCTTGCAGAAAAATCCAAAAAGAATATCCCTTTCTGAATTCCCTGAGCCATTTTTCGTCGAGCTTCGTAATTTCCGCGCAACTGAAGATCCCAGCCTTTATCCAAGGTAAAGCGGGAGGTTTGTCTGAAAAGCATGGAAGTGGTGGTCGCTTGAAAATCTTGGTTAAGATTGCTTCCATCTACTTTTGCATAAAAAAAGTTGGCATTGAAGTCCAGTTTCCACCAGGATTTGGCAGCATAGTCCCCGCTAAATTCCAGCCCATACGACTCTTCCCCAACTAAATTGTAGGGAGCTGTTACCGAGAATCCATTCTCTCCTACACTTCGAATGCGTTGAATTTTATCTTGGGTACTTCGGTAGTAAAGGGTTGAAAAAAGGGTGCTTTTCTCGCCGTAAAGAATATGACCTAGCTCGTAGGAATCCGTAAACTCTGGGTTGAGGTTGGGATTACCCGAGAAAAAGTTACGCTGATCCGAGAAGGTCACGTAGGGAGTCAAGTCATTGTAAACTGGCCGTCTAATGCGACGGCTATAGCTTAGTTGGAATGCATTTTTTGCATTTGCCTTGTAGTTCAGGTGGCCGCTTGGAAATAGGTTGGAATAAGTTCTGGGATTCGACTCCTTGGTTTCCACCAATCGGGTTTCAATGTCAGTATACTCCGCCCTCAAACCTGCTTGGTAGCTCCACTTTGCCCATTCGTTTGCCAAGATGCCATAGACTGCCAGAATATTTTCGTCATAGAGGAAGATATTGTCCAAACCATCGACGGTTTCATAAGCGCCTGACGCCTTCAGCTCTTGAACCAAATAGTCATTTTCCATTTCTCGGAAGCTGGTACGAATTCCTGTTTCAATCTTTCCCTTGGTGCCGAAGGGTTGGATATAGTCTACTTGGAGGAGGTATTGGTTTTCGTACTCGTCATTTAAAGAGTTTTGCGTCAAGGCTCCTTTGGGAAGTTTTTGATCCTCAGTTGTGAAGGAATTTTGGGTAAACAATTGGTTAGATCGTTCCCAATAGTTCAAGTAGGTGAACGAGGCATTCAGTTCATGTCCTTTTCGTTCAAACCTTTTTTTGAAATTTAGAATNGCCTCTTTGTTGGGCTCATCCTCTGTTTCATCTTGCCTCCGCAGTGCATATCCGAGGTAGTTGTCCAAGGTGTTGCGGTAGTCTTGGTACCGGATGTCCGTGATGCGATGCGCATCACTTCTTCGCCATACATAGGAGGCGGTAAGGATGCTTTGCTCACTAAAAAAATAATCTAGGCCAGCTCGCAAGCTATTGTTGAGGCCGTTAACTGTAGAGGTGGTCCGCTGCTGCAGAAGTAGGGTGTTACCGTCTTCTTGGTACACNTCTTGGTACAATTCCCCTCTTCCTGGACTGATGCGATTTGCTAGTCCATAATTGACAAACCAGTTGATTCTATTTTTGCGGTAGTTGAGGTTGGCGGTAAATCCAAGGTTAAGCGGCGATCCTGCGATTAGTTCTCCAGAGCCATTGAACCCCTGTTTTTCATCTTTTTTCAGGATAATGTTGATCACACCTGCCATTCCTTCCGCCTCATACCTGGCAGAGGGGTTGGTGATTACTTCAACGCGTTCCACCAGGTTGGCAGGAAGCTGTCGAAGCCCACTGCTCCCTTTAAAACTCACAAGTCCTGAAGGTTTACCGTCGATGAGAATACGCACGTTGGAAGAGCCTCTCAAGCTCACATTTCCTTCGGGGTCTACTGCTACGGAAGGGAGATTCATCAGGATGTCCGAGGCATTTCCTCCTGAATTCGCGAGGTCTTTGCCGACATTAAATATCCGCTTATCCAGTGAAAGCTCCATCAACGTTTTTTCCCCTTGCACCACCACCTCATCCAGGTCTGCGGTACTGGATTGAAGGGAAATTGCACCTAAATCCACCACATTTTGTTTGGGGCTTAGGTTGAAGACGGAGGATTTGATGGCCTCAAATCCCATAAATTCCACCAGCGCATAAAAGGATCCTAGTGGCAATATCACTTCAAAATTTCCTTTTTCATCTGCGATACCTCCGCCGATCAGGCTATCTTTTTGGGTGTAAACTCCCACGGTTGCAANCGGGAGGGGGCTAGATTTTCCACTTTCTTGCACACTTCCACGAAGCTTTCCCTTCTGTTGGGCTAGGAGGTCCTGCGCCGAGATCAGCAGTGCCAGGGTCAAGAAGAAGGAAATAAAAAAGGGCTTCATAGGCTGAGCGTTTGGCTGATGGATTAGATCTAGAACTAGCAATAAAATTTAAGGACAACCTCCATCAAGCACCAATTNCAGTTCAACTTATAAGAATATAAAGGCTTTTTGACGCTTATTTTGACAAGTGGAAAAAAATAGAGGTTGACTTTCCTCTTTTTCAAGTAAACGCCACCTCGGAATGGGTTCCTTAGTTCATGTTATTTAGTAGTTGTAAGACGATTCCTGCGGAGTTGATTGCTGCAGGACGTACAAATTGGTTGAAGCTAACCCGTGCGCTTTTGTTGGCATTGTCGCTGCAGCTTCGCAGCACGATAAAGGGAATACCCAGCTCTCTACAGAGGTGTGCTACGGCGGCACCTTCCATTTCAGTGGCCAAGGCCTGGTAGTCGGAAAATAATTTTTCAGCAGCTTTTTGGTCGCTTACAAANACGTCTGCCGTTGCAATCACACCCGAAAATACCCGAGGAGCTCGTTTAGAGATGCTAAGAAAAACTACCTGCTTAGCAGCGNCTTCGGCTTGTTGGACCAATTCAGGATCTGAGTGAATGTATAGGTCTTCGTATCGCCCNCCCAATAATTTTCGGAAAGGGGAGATCTTAAATCCTACCGAATCGATCTGCCCAAAATCAGTTTGAATCAACTTNGTGCCAATGACCACATCTCCAGGNAAGGACTCGGGATGCAATCCGCCCGCAACCCCGGTGAATACCAGTTGCTTCGGTGTAAAATGATTCAGTAGAATCGCCGTGCTGTAAGCAGCATTTACCTTGCCTACCCCTGATTTGCCAATCACCACGGCTTGTCCTTTTAAGTTGCCCGTGTAGAAGGTAAGCCCTCCATGCTGTACTTCTTTTTTTTCCTTCAAGGAATCCAAAAGAATGGCAATTTCCTGATCAAGAGCTCCCAAAATCGCGGTGCGTTGAGCCGTAGCACCTAGGGAGAGGAGTAGAAAAAGGAAGANTAGGGAAAGTGATTTCATAGGGCTAGAAAGAAAATCGAAAGTAGGCTAATCCAAATTAAAATGGGGTGAATTTCCTTTCTTTTTCCTGCAGCAAATTTCAAAAAGGTGTAGGAAATAAACCCAAAAGAAATGCCAATGGACAAACTGTAAGTGAAGGGAATAAGGACTAGTGTCAAAAAGGCGGGAAGGGCATCTTCTGGATTTTTCCAATTGATTAGGGTGAGGGGCAAGATCATAAAGGAACCTACCAGCACCAATGCGATGGAACTTGCAATAGCTGGAATAATGGATAGGAGGGGAGAGAAAAATAAGAAAGGAATGAATAGTAAGCCTGCAGTGATCGCAGTAAGTCCTGTTCTACCGCCGGCGGAGATTCCCACCGCCGATTCGATGTAGGCGGTACCAGAGCTACTGCCCACCAAGCCCGCCACAAGTGTAGCTAAGGAATCTGTAAGCAGGGATTTTTGCATGTTTTGAGGGTTACCCTCAGCATCCTTGAGGCCTGAAGCCTCTGCTAAGCCTACAAAGGTGCTGATTCCATCAAATAACAGGGTGAAGGTAAATACAAAAATTACGGGTAGGTAGCTGTACCGTAACGCGCCAATCAAGTCCGCTTTTCCCACCAAACTGAAGTCAGGCCAGGAGAAAATTCCGGTGTAATTGACAAGCGTGGCCATTCCTCCAGTAATCTCTGTGGCATCTCCCCACCAGCGCCCAATCGGCCAGGCGAGCAAGGTGGTAAATGCAATTCCAAAAAGTAGGGCTCCTGGAACTTTGCGGAGGGTCAATGCTCCCGTGAAGAGTAAGCCCGCAAGGAAGGTAAGGGTTGTTGGGTCCTTGAAGGAGGCCATGCTCACCAAGGTGGCTGGGTTGGCCACAATAAAATCGGCGTTTTGAAAACCGATAAAACAGATGAATAATCCAATGCCTGCGGAGACGGCATGGCGGAGGGAACTGGGAATGGCGCGTATGATTTTCTCCCGAGTATTGAATAGGGAGAGGAGTAGAAATAAAACTCCAGACCAAAATACTGCCCCCAAGGCTTCTTCAATCGTCAGGCCAAATCCCAACACTGCGGTGTAGGCAAAAAATGCATTGATGCCCATGCCTGGGGCTACTACGATGGGGTTTTTGGCATAGAGCCCCATCATCAAGCTGCCAAAGGAAGACACCAATACCGTTGCGGTAACCACAGCAGAGAAGGGCATCCCTGTAACTGAAAGAATAGCTGGATTGACGATGATGATGTAAAAACAGGCTAAAAAGGTGCTGACCCCTGCGAGGATTTCGGTTTTGGTGTTCCGCTTCATGGCCTCAAAATAGACAAATCCGTACGAGATTAAAAAATTAGAAATAGGATGTCAACAGTCCACCGTCCACAGACGACAGCAATTTGGGTTTCAAATAAATAGTGTGCGAATAGCAACTAGTGATAGAGAACTACAATCTGCGGTGGACTGTGGTCCGTTAACCGTTGACTAAAAAAAAATTACTGAAAGTTGAGCACAATCGTCACTCCTTTTCTTCGAAGGGAGGAGATGGCATCTCGGATTTCTGGAGCAGTTTTATCTGCCACATAGAGGTTGTTGATGCCGTGTGAGAAGCGAATCTCAGGGGCAAACTTGAAGTACTTGAAGTAAAATTCAAATCCCATTCCTGCTTCCACCGTAAAGTCTCGTTTAGTGGTCACAATCGGGTCTAGGTTGATTTCCTCTTGCGCCTTTGTGTTGAATAAGTAGCTACCTCCTCCGATAAAGTACATGCGGGTGTTGTTGAATCGCATGGAACGGTATTTAAATACCACGGGGAGTTCTACCATGGTAGCTTCATTGACCAGTTCTTCGCTTCGGTATCCTAAGCCGGGTAAGGTGTTGGCTGTTGAGTTTCCAGGAATGGTAGCCCCAATCCCATCAAAGTAGTTGACATCCATCTTGTACTCGTAAAAGCCAATTTTAGGGGTAAATATCAGGTTGACCTGGTCATGAAAGCGTAAAATTCCTATAAATCCCAATGAAAAGCCCGGGGTAAATTTAGGGTAGATGGAATGAATGGAATTGTTAGCAAGGTTTGCTGGATTTAGAAACTCAGGAGAGTAACGCAGCTGGTAGCTAGCGGTATGCATACCCAAGAAAAAACCATAGGAGGTAAGTTTGTCGTCCGACCCTGAATTATTAGTTAAACCAAAAAAACCTTGGCCCTTAGCCGTTTCTATGTAGCCAAAAATAAATAGGCTGAGGACAGCTATTTTTGCCCAACGTAGATGGAGCTGATGCCAAAAGTGAGTGGTTTGCATAGTGTGCTGTGAAAGCCTACTTTTTTTAATACGGTAAGAAAATCCGATCCATCTGGAAAGGCCTCCACGGACTCGGGAAGGTAAGTATAGGCAGAATTGTCTTTTGATACAATTTTACCGATTTGAGGAAGAATCACATGCGAATAAAACCCATAAGCTTGCTTCATTGGAAATGACTTAGGCTTACTAAATTCCAAGATTACCGTTTTCCCTCCAGGCTTGAGCACACGATACATGTCCGCCAGCCCTTTTTCCAGATTTTCGAAGTTCCGAACTCCAAAAGAAACGATCACTGCATCGAATTTATTGTCTTCAAAGAGAAGTCCTTCGGAGTCTCCCATCAGCATTTCGATTTTTTCCTGAAGTCCTCGCTTCACCATTTTCTTGCGGCCCTCGGAGAGCATGCCCTCTGAAATGTCTACCCCAATGATTTTGTCAGGATGGAGCGCAAGCGCNTCAATCGCGAAATCTCCTGTGCCGGTAGCAATATCCAAAATCAACTTTGGAGCATCTTTTTTAAGGTATTTGATNGCCTTTTTTCTCCAAATGATGTCAATGCCCAAGCTAAGCACATGGTTGAGCAAATCATATTTCGGGCTGATGTTGTTAAACATCTCAGCTACCTGCTCTTTTTTGGGGTCTTGCTTATCTTTATACGGGAGGACAGTCATCACGATTCTTCTTTAGTGGCACAATATTACTATACAAACCCGAGGATATGAAAATTGTTGGAGCCCTTCCGGCAAAGTGCTTCCAAAATAAAAGCCTATTTTTGTATCCTATTTAATAGTCATGATCAAAAAAGCCACCTTTTTAGTTAGCAACACCGACCTGTCCAAGTGTCCAAAACCAGACCGTGCAGAAATTGCATTTATCGGTCGTTCCAATGTAGGCAAGAGTTCCTTGATCAACATGCTTACTGGAGTGAAAGAGCTGGCCAAAACCTCCCAAAAGCCAGGTAAGACGCAGTTGGTCAACCACTTTACCGTCGATGATCGTTGGTATTTGGTGGATTTACCTGGTTATGGATTTGCCAAAGTAAGCAAGGACAAAAAGGTGAAGTGGGAGAAAATGATCAGCAGCTATCTTACCACACGTACCAATCTTTGTGGGGTGTTTGTGCTGATTGATAGCCGCTTGGAACCACAAACCATCGATTTAGAGTTTCTTTCTTGGTGTGGAGAGGAAGGAGTGCCCTTCTTGGTTGCCTTTACCAAGTCAGATAAACAATCCAAAACCCAGACAGATAGAAACGTAAAATTATTTTTGAATAAGCTGATAGAGATCTTTGGAGATACACCAGATTATTTTGTGACTTCGGCAGAAAAAGGCCAGGGCAAGGACGAGGTACTCCAGTACTTGGCGGAGCTGGTCGTCGAATTTGAATCCCAACGTACAAATTGATGGATAATCCTATATTTGCAGCCTGAATACCTAACGAATATGAATTTTAAAGACATTGCAGCTATAGCCGGAAAGCCGGGATTGTACAAAATCGTAAGCCCTACCCGCTCGGGTGTAGTGCTAGAAGCCTTGGAAGAGAAAAAAACCAAATTGGTCGCTGGCATGTCCATGCGTGTGTCCGTGCTCAACGACATTTCCATCTATACACTCACTGAAGAAGGTGCTGAACCTTTGGAGTCAGTGATGAAGAAAATAGAAGCAAACTATCAGGGCGACACAGGAGTAGATGCTAGCGCTACCGATGCCGAGTTGCGCGCTTTCCTAAAATCTGTATTACCAGAATTTGACCTGGACCGCGTGTATGTGTCGGACATCAAGAAATTGAATGCCTGGTACCTAATTATTCACAAAAACTGCCCTGAAGTACTCCAGGAGAGTTCTACTTCAGAAAAAGAAGCCTAACCCATAGCCCCGTATCCACGGGGCTTTTTTATACCTTAGCGAGATGTCCACTCTTGCCGAAGAAACTTTTGTCTTGGTCACCCAGGAGCTGGCCCTTCCTGAGCTACGCGAGGAATTTGACGAACAAAAAGCGGTTGCCTTAATCACTCAGGCCCTAAGACAGCTGCTCGACAAAAATCTGGAACGCCTCCTTCAAATCTGCTACCGGATTGACTTGTCAGAAAACACGCTTAAAAAAATCCTTTCCGAGTCTCCCCCAGAGCAGCTTGCCTCAGATCTGGCCCAAGCCTTCTGGGAGCGGCAGAAGCAAAAAATCGTCCTCAGAAGACGCTACTCAGGCACGGAAGGCTCCGAGTAGGTCAGGAGTTACTTTTTTCCTTCCGAGGGATTGCGTATGTTTCGTTTAAATCTCTTTTTATGGCAAATCCCATCTGGATAATGACCTCTGCTTTTGACCAGCTGTCTCTGGAGGAGACGGTTGAAAAAGCACTTCAAATCGGTGTTCAAGGCCTAGATCTTTGCGTTTTTCGCAAGGACGGTACGCGTAACGATTTTGTGGCCACTCACCTGGATTACCTCAATTTTGGTCCTGAGGAAGCCCAAAGCTTGCTGCGCCAATTTAACCAAGCGCACCTACGTCTTTCCATTGGAGCATTTGACAACCTCATCGGAGGAGATCCCATCCACCGCATTCACAACCAAAATCACCTCCTCCGTTTGATCCGCATCGCCTATCTCCTAGGAGGGGATGACAACGACGTGACGGTAGGCACCTTTGTGGGATACAACCACGAGCTGGGCAATCAGGAGGGTGGATTTGAGAAAAATTTATTGGAGTATCAGCGAATTTTTGGCCCCATCATCCGCTATGCGGCAAGTCTCGGGGTGACGGTGGTCTATGAAAATTGTCCCATGGAAGGTTGGAGAAGTTCGGGATATACGGGCACCTTCAACAACTTAAGTGGAGTGTTGGCGGCGCGCAAACTGATGTATGAGCTTGTTCCCGAAAAAAACCATGGAGAAATCTACGATCCCTCCCACGATGTATGGCAGCATACCGACCCTGTTTCCGTGATGCAGCATACAGACATTAGCAGAGTACGGCGAATCCATGTGAAGTCCACACGAAACGTCTCCGACCCCTTTTGGGGCAACATGTACCCTATGCAACAAATTCGGCCCGACTGGGCTAAGAAAGTCGGGATTACTTCCAGTAATAACCCCTGGGATCGACACCACTACGAAGCCACACTTCCAGGATTCGGCTTGGGAGATTCAATGGATTGGAGAGCCTTTGCGGACCTAGTGAAAGCGAAAGGGTTTACAGGACCTTTTGAGATTGAAAACGAAGCCCTGCTTTCCAAGCAAACAGGTAGCATGGGTGCTATAGTCCAAGGCTGTAAGGCAGCAGTGCAAAATTTAGCTCCCTTACTTTGGGAGCTCAGTGCCGAAGGCTGGGTCTATCCAGAGTCAGCGTATCAACCGCTTCAAGAGGTGCGGCGCAGCGATATTCCGGTCATAACCATGGATCAACTCCTGTAAATCCCTCAAAAAAAGGAATTCTTAATCTTGTTGCTCGTAGACGGTGTCTGGGGGTAAGTTGGGTTGTTCTGCCGCGGCCACGGCCAGCTGGTCGCAACGCTCATTTTCGGGGTGGCCTGCATGCCCTTTGAGCCAGAAGAACTTGGGCTTAAACTTGAGGTGGAGGGGGATGTAGCGCAGCCAGAGGTCTGGATTTTTTTTGTCTTTGAATCCCTTTTTTTGCCAAGACCATAGCCAGCCTTTTTCGATCGCATCCACCACGTACTTACTATCAGAATAGACTTGAACGGGAAATTCGGTGGTCTTGATCTCTTGGAGCGCACGGATTACTGCCAAGAGTTCCATGCGGTTATTGGTAGTCAATCGGAAGCCTTCAGATAGCTCTTTTCGGTGCTGGCCAAACTTCAGCACTGCTCCATAGCCCCCCGGACCTGGGTTGCCTTTGGCTGCTCCATCGGTAAAAATGACAATCATGCTACAAAGAAATCACAAAAAAAGCGAAACCTAGCTTTTTCATCTTCCAGCTAATGGAAAGGCATTGGTCTTGAAGATTTTTACTGCTATCGACAAGAGAATAATACCAAATATCCTTCGCAGTACATCTACTCCTGTTTTTCCAAGTTTACGCTCTAGCCAATTCGTACTTTTTAGTACTATAAATACAAAAATCAAGTTCAGCAGGATACCTATCGCAATGTTGATCTGTTCAAACTCCGCCTTCAAGGTCAAGATAGTCGTAAGCGTACCCGCTCCAGCAATGAGGGGGAAGGCAATGGGAACAATCGAAGCGCTTGCCGTAGCATCGGGATCAGGTTTGAAAAGTTCTATCCCCAAAATCATCTCTGCTCCTAGCGCAAAAATGATCAAGGCTCCTGCGATCGCAAAGTCTTCTACGCCGATGCCAAATAAGTTCAGGATGGACTTTCCAACTAATAGGAAGGTAATCATTAAGATTCCTGCTACAATGGTGGCTTTCCCAGATTGAATATGNCCTACTTTCTTCCGAAGGTTGATGATGATGGGAATGGATCCTAGGATATCAATGACGGAAAATAGGATAAGGGAAACGGAAAGTATTTGCTTGAAGTCAATCATGGCGCAAAGGTAAGAAGATTTTGTCNAGGGCGGGAATGCTTTACCAAATCCAGTGAGAGAATTAGAGGAGGTCAGCTCCGTCTTCCACGTCCTCCAAGGCTTGGCTTAGAAAGTCGATGAAGGGTTTCATCGCGTAAAAACCATCCAAGGTGAACTTGATAAAAGCGCCTGTATGAATGGCTTGATCGGAAATGGGATGGGAAACGGTAAAGCTTTTAAGTTTGAGGTAGTCAATGTAAGGATGGCTGGCCTCGTAGTCTCTAGGGCTAGTCTTCAGTTTTTCGCCTTCGATGCCAGAAAAGAGTTTCTTGAAGGAGGAAGACTGTTCGATTTGCTGAAGTTCTGCTCCGCTAAANTCGATTTCTTTGCGGATTTTTTTGAGCGTATCTGCTTCGGGCATCCAGATTCCCCCTGCCAAAAATGAGTTGCCCGGCTGAATCTGTAGGTAATAGCCTGGTCCAGGCGAATTCTTTCCTGTTGGAGAAAAGTAAACCCCGAAATTGGTTTTGTAAGGGTTTTTGTTTGTCGAAAATCGAACATCTCGATTTTGCCTAAAAAGACAGTTTTTGGCTTTGAAGGCGGCCAAACTAGGTTCCAATGCTACCATTTCCTGGAGTAGAACTTCTGCGTCCTCTAACAAGCTAGCCCGGGTGCTTTGGTACCAGGATTTGTTGGCATCCATCCACTCTTTGTTGTTGTGTTGCCCAAGGGCAACTAAGAAATCAAGGTAAGGGCGCATGGCGATGGGTAAGGATAGGATTCAGGTTCGAAAGTACTAACTCCAAAAAGGAAGTTGTAGTTTAAATAAACTTGATTGGTCCAACCTTTGCTGTTTTTTTCAAACAGCGAAGGTTTTGCATTCTATTTCAAGCATTTAAACCTTCGAGGTCTGGGAGTAACCTTTGCTGTTTTTTTCAAACAGCGAAGGTTTTGCATTCTATTTCAAGCATTTAAACCTTCGAGGTCTGNAAGACCGCAAAGGTCGTACGCATCAAATAAACTCCACCAGTGTCTCCAGCTTCATGCCTCGACTCCCTTTGATCAGGATCAAGTAGTCTTCGAGTTTGCTGTCTTCCAGCCAGTTGCGGAAGGAAAAAGGGTCNGGGAAGTACAGGGCAGAAGGGGCTTTTTCTAGGGCGGACACAATCAACTTGCCCGTAAAGCAAACCTTGTCAAAGGCATATTCACTCACCAGCTCGCCCAGCTTTCGGTGCTCCTCTTCCGCATAGTCTCCGAGCTCAAACATGTCGCCCAAAATGACCATTTTGTGTTTCTTGCCCGTCATCTTTCCAAAGGTGCGGATGGCTACTTCCATGCTGGATGGGTTGGCATTGTAGGCGTCCAGCACAATCACATTGCTGCGCTTTTCTACGAGTTGCGAGCGCATGTTCTCTGGCGTGTACTGCAAAATCCCACGAACGGCGTCTTCCATCGGCACACCAAAGTAAGTGCCTATGGTGATTGCATTGGCGATATTCCCAAAGTTGTAGGCGCCTACGAGCGAACTTACCTGCGTGCCTGCTACTCCAGGAACCGAAAAGGCCACAAAGGGATCGGCTTCCTCAAATTGAACCTCGCAAAAATCTCCTTTTGCCGGGAAAAGNACCGGCTGCTCAAATCGGGCAATGAGTGGTGCCAAGATCGGATCTTGGGTATTGATAAATACGGTGCCTTGGTGGTCCTTCAAAAATTGGAACAGTTCAGTTTTGGTCTTCAACACGCCTGCAGGACCTCCCATGCCTTCCAGGTGCGCTTTCCCAATGTTTGTGATGCAGCCGTGAGTGGGTTCTGCGATGATACAAAGTTCCTCAATGTCTCCCTGCTTGTTGGCCCCCATCTCCACGATGACTAGCTCATGTTCGGACTTCAAGCGCAACAGGGTCAGCGGAACGCCGATGTGGTTGTTTAAATTTCCTACAGTGGCAAGCGTATTGAATTTTTGCTTCAGCACGCTGTGCAAGAGTTCCTTGGAGGTGGTTTTTCCGTTGGAGCCCGTCAAGCCGATGACAGGGATGTTCAATTTTCTCCGGTGAAAAGTGGATAGCTGCTGCAAGGTACTGAGCACATCTTCACACAAAAAATAGCGGGCATCCCCAGCAGGAACCACGGAGGGATCATCCACCACCACCGCCGAAGCACCCATCTCCAAGGCGGTGGGCGCAAATGCATTCGCATCAAAGTTTGGCCCTTTCAACGCAAAAAACAGGTTTCCCGAATCAATTTTCCGAGTATCCGTACTCACGCCAGTGCTGTGGAGAAAAAGAGAGTAGAGCGTATTCAGGTTCATTTTTTTAAAAATCTAATACAAAATAAAGCAATCAATACATCTTTGTAGCCCGCGACACGTTTTATTTTAAACGATTGTGTCCCCTGCCAAGCAAGCNTTGTTTATAGATGCGGGTATCCTTNCTCGCGGGCTTTATTTCTTACAACTAGAAACTGCCGTTCAGCAGATCCAGGTNCGTAAAATCTGGGTAAACTAAGCTGCGGCATTTTTTAGGGATANGTATTTTTGCTTTAGGGACCCTTGTGGCATTTTGCATCAATTGTATAGGCGGTTTGCCAACATAAATCAAATAAGTTAGATTAGAAATTCAATTCTACTTTTCATGAAAAACATTCTTTTTGCAGTCTTTATCCTACTAATCCTTTGGAGTTGCCAATCTGGCCCTGCGCCTGCCGATCAAGTCTTTATCAATGGGATCGTCTATACTGTGGATGAAGCCAATCCCAAGGTGGAGGCCGTGGCCGTCAAAGACGGATTGATCCTCGCTGTCGGTACCACAGCAGAAATTCAGGCCTATGTGGGAGGCAGTACCGAGGTGATTGACCTTCAAGGTAAGACCATGACACCAGGAATNATTGAGTCCCATGCCCACCTGATGGGTATCGGGTACAACAAACTTGAAATTGACTTGATGGGTGTGAAGACCTACGAGGAGCTCATCCAAAAAGTAGGGGAAGCAGCAGCCATAGCCAAGCCTGGGGACTGGATTACAGGGAGAGGATGGCACCAAGACAAGTGGCTGAAAATGCCTGAAAAAACGGTCAAAGGTTTTCAAACCCACGATGCGCTCAGTGCAGTGAGCCCCAACAATCCCGTCTACTTAGCACATGCCTCAGGCCATGCCTCCTTTGTGAATCAGAAAGCTATGGACCTCGCAGGCATCACGCCTTTGCGCAGCGAAAATCCCACACAAGAAGTGGAAGGTGGAGAGGTTTTGAGAGATGAGCTAGGCAATCCCACCGGGGTATTAGTCGAGCGTGCCTCCACTTTGGTGAGCAAATTAATTCCTGAAACTACCCCCGAAAAAGACGAGGAGGCACTAACCCTTGCCTTGAAAGAACTTGCTGAAAAGGGAATCACCTCCTTTCACGATGCCGGTTCAGGACAGGAGGTNATCGACCTCGTTCAGAAGTTTCAAAAAGAAGGCAAATTGACCGCCCGCATGTACATCATGCTTACCGGCAGGCAGCCCGAATTGTTGGAAGCTTGGTATAAAAAAGGACCAATGATCGATCCCAACCATTGGGTGACGGTTCGCTCGATCAAACTTAATTGCGATGGGGCATTGGGCCCTTGGGGAGCCTGGTTGTTGGAAGATTATTCGGACAAGCCAGGCCATCGCGGCCACGAGACCTTGCCCATGTCTGTGGTGACAGAGGTCTCAGATAGAGCGCTACCGCTTGGATTCCAGGTATGTGCCCATGCCATCGGCGACCGTGCCAACCAGGAAATTTTGGACCGATTTGAAGCCGCTCTGGCCAAAAATCCAAAAGCTACCGANCATCGNTTCCGCATCGAGCACGCGCAGCACCTGCATCCGGATGATATTCCTCGCTTTGGGCAACTTGGCGTCATTGCTGCCATGCAGGCGATTCACTTGAGTTCTGATCGTCCTTGGGCCATCGGAAGGCTAGGCGAGAAGCGCATCATCGATGGGGCCTATGTGTGGCAGAAGCTCTTTCAAACCGGTGCGCGCATTTCCAATGGGACCGATGCTCCGGTGGAGCCCGTAGATCCTCTCCCATCCTTTTATGCTTCCGTGAGCCGCAAGACCCTTCAAGGACTGCCGGAAGGGGGCTATGAGGGAGATCAAAAAATGACCCGAGACCAGGCGCTCAAGTCCTATACTCTGGATGGTGCTTTTGCTGAGTTTGAAGAGAAGTTCAAAGGCTCTATCGAGGTAGGCAAAGCTGCTGACTTCACCGTGTATGATAAAAACATCATGGAAATTCCGGAGGATGAAATCCTGCAAGCCAAAGTACAGTTGACTGTGGTAGGAGGAAAAGTGGTGTATAANAAACTGTAAATGTGAAATAATTTTAGGAGCTAAAAATCATAACTAAAACAAGTCCCGTCTCTATTTTAATTAGTCTTAAATGAAAAAAATCCTACTCCTCTGTGTACTTGCGGTCGCTTCGATGACCTTAGTCCAGGCTCAAGTCCAGGCCCCAATCTCGATGTCTTGGAAAGACGTAGCCACTTGGAAATCCATGCCCAACTCTGGATTCAAACTTTCCCCCGATGGGCAATGGATGGCCTATGTGCTCACAGGTATCGAAACCGACGGGGAATTGATTCTCCAAAAAGTGGCTGATCCAAGCAGCAAAAAGTCTTTTCAAATCGGAAATACTTCCTTTGCCAGCTTTGAGTTTAGCGACAATAGCCAGTGGCTCGCCTTTAAGGAATTTCCCAAATTCTCCGAAAAGCAGGCCAACGAAAAAGCCAAAGGCAAGCCCCTCAAGGAAAAACTCCACCTGATTCAATTGGCCTCTGGAGACAAAAAGACCTTCGAGGGAATTTCAGGTTTTAATTTCACTGGTGAGGCTGCTACCCACCTCCTACTTACCCTCCCTAAAGAAGGAAGTGGAGACGCCAAAGGATCTGATCTATTGATTCATCACCTCGCCACGGGCAAGTCCCAGAACCTAGGCAATATCCGCGAGCATGCAGTGAACAAGGCGGGTACGCACCTGGCCTATGCCGTAGATGCAGCCAACTCCCAAGGCAATGGTCTCTACTTACTCACCTTGGCTAGCAATAGCGTATCGGTTTTGGATTCGGATGAGGCAGGATACCAAAGTATTAACTGGACTGAAAAAGGAGATGCCTTTGCAGCGCTCAAGTTTAAAAAAGACAAAAAATACACTCAGGAAAAAGGAGCTGTACTAGGTATAAAAAATCTTTCTAGTCCACAGATAACCCTATATGAGCCCGCTAAAGATTCTACCAGTTTTGACTCCCGCTACACCATAAGCCCCAACCGTCGACCTCTCTGGTCGGATGATTTGACTCGCCTGTTTTATGGCATCCACCCACTGGTTTTGGCTGAAAAAGTAAGCCCAAAAAAGGAAATCAATCAAGACTCAGTCAAACAGTCAGAGGTAGCGAATCTTGAAAAAATTAAGGCAGATTCCACCATCAAGTCTGTTTCAGATCTTCAAAAGGCCATTGCCAAACTCAATACCGGCGCCTCTCCCGAGAAGAAAGCTTCTGATGCAAAAAAACCAGAAATGACGATTTGGCACTGGAACGACGAGCGACTGCAGTCCCGTCAGCAAGTGATGGAAGGCATGGACAAGAACTACAGTTTCTGGGCTATGTATGACGTTGCAGGTAAAAAACATACCCCACTTCAGGACAGTACTCTACTCGAACTCAACCTCCTTCCCAACCAGCACTATGCCCTAGGAGCAGATCAGCAAGCCTACGAATTGGACAACAACCTCAACGGGCAAACCTACGATGATTATTACATTGTAGACCTAAAATCGGGAGCTAAAACCCTCCTGTTTGAGAAGTTTTACCAGCCCTCCTTCGCTTCCGTGCCACGAGCGTCTACGGATGGAAAGAAACTGCTCTATGGCAAGGATGGCCATTTTCACGTGTATGACATCGCTACCAAAACCCACAGTAACCTCACGGAGAAGCTTCCGGTTTCCTTTGTGGATGTAGAAGACGACCACAACGTGGTCAAGCCCCTCTACAATTCCTTGGGATGGAGTAGTGATAGCCGTTATGTACTCATTCGGGATGGCTGGGATATTTGGCAAATCCCCCTTTCTGCCAAGGAAACGCCCCTCAACTTGACTCAAAATGGCAAGGCTCAAAAAATTCGCTACCAGTACCGCGTCAGCCTTGACTCAGAGGAAAAGGGTATCGACTTGACCAAAACCCTGTACCTTCGCATCTATGGTGAACGGACCAAGAAAAGCGGGTATGCTACCCTTGCTCCAGCAAAAGCTGGATTGACTGCCGGTGCAAAAGTCTTGCGCTGGGAAGATGCCAATATCCAAGGCCTAAGCAAGGCGAAAAAGGCGGCAGTATTAACTTTTACCCGTGAAAATGCCAACCAGCCTACGCAAGTGTTCTTGACCGATGCTACACTGAGCACGTCCAAGCAACTTACTGAAAATACGCCCGATGCGGGCAAATATGCCTGGTCTGCAGGAGTTAAGTTGGTGGACTATGTGACCACCAAAGGAGATTCCCTGCAAGCNGCCCTAATCCTTCCNGCTGGTTATGTGGAAGGGAAGCAGTATCCTACAGTGGTGTATTACTACGAAAAGCTTTCTCAGACCCTGCACAATTGGTCTAATCCGGCCTACAGTGGAACTGGCTGGAGTCCTAGCGTCTACACCAGNAACGGCTATGCGGTGCTGATTCCAGATATCGTGTACAAAATGGATGATCCAGGAATGTCGGCTGTTTGGGCGGTACTCCCTGCAGTAGATGCAGCCATTCAAACTGGCGTGATTGATCCCAACAAGATGGGGCTACATGGCCACAGCTGGGGAGGCTACCAAACGTCCTTCTTGATCACCCAAACCAACCGCTTCAAAGCTGCAGCGGCTGGCGCACCCCTGACCAACATGATTTCCATGTATGACTTAATCTATTGGAATTCAGGTAATGGGAACATGTCCATTTTTGAAGCTTCACAAGGTAGATTTTTGGGAGGTCCTTGGGAAAATTGGGAGGCTTACGAGCGCAACAGCCCTATTTACCACGTCAAAAATGTNCAAACCCCNCTGCTGATGNTGCACAATGACAAAGATGGTGCCGTTGATTTTACCCAAGGGATTGAATACTACAATGCCCTTCGCCGCCTAAAGAAGCCAGTGATCATGNTGCAATATCTTGGCGAAAATCACGGCCTCGGCAAACTCGAAAACCGAAAAGACTATGCGGTACGGATGATGGAGTTCTTTGACCATCACCTCAAAGGNCTACCTGCACCAGCATGGATGGAAAAAGGAGTGCCTAGATTAAANTTGGGGGATCACTTAGACGAAAGAGTGTTTTGATGTTTTGAACCTAGATTTCGCACTAGACATTCCAACAAATAACTCCNCAAAAAAAATCCTCGGCTNNAGCCGAGGATTTTTTTNATGTNACAANTAGATTGGTTTCANTTTTATATCCGCAGGTTAGTCCGGTAAGGCAAAAGCCACATAGGCGTCCCCACTTTTGGTGCCCTTTCCACCTCCGCAGGCAATGACAAGGTATTGCTTTCCATTTCTTTCATACACCGCTGGGGTAGCATG
>JGI25914J50564_10000171_pt1 | contig 20297 bp, 20 predicted proteins | sample LauGreSuBDMM15SN_2_FD_50564 | JGI IMG/M metagenome (IMG submission 50564) | reverse complement strand
AATTTATCCCAAATTTATGCTTAACGATAAGGCATACAATGATTTCATGCTAAAAAGTTTTATGTTTACGACAGCATGGATAGATAAATCAGGTCTAAATAAAGATGATTATCGATTTAATGGTGCGATTGAAATTTTAGAGGGCGCATATGCTCATAAATTAGAAATTAATTTATTAGGGAAAATGTTAGAAAAAGAAAAATTTTTAAGCTTAATAGATAAGTCTATGCATAAAAAATATCTAATAAAGAAAGATTCAAGTGGTCTTTTTTTTCACCAAGGGGGTTGGGTAAATCCAATTGCTCTATGTCGCCATTTAACAAATCATTCGAATATTAAAGTAATCACAAATCAGGAAATAGTATCAATTGAAAAATTAAATGATCAATGGACGCTTAAAACTAAAGATCAAAAAAATTTCAATGCTTATCATGTTGCTATTTGCAATGCAGCGAATCTACATCAATTCGATTTAACACAACATCTCTATACAGATGCGTTCCGAGGACAAATCAATTGGGTGAATTCAACTTCATTCCAAATGCCGTCAGTCGTGATTTGTGATGAAGGATACCTATCTCCCCTCATTAGAGATAAACATATTTTTGGTGCAACCTACGCCATGAATGACTTTAATAAAGATTTAAGAATAAGCGATACAAAAAAGAATATAGCGTCCATTAAAGAAATACATCAAGGGTTTCATAAACATTGTCTAGCGCAAAAAAAAATTGCTGGTAGAGTGGCTTGGCGAGCATCTCCAAAAGATAGAAAACCCTATGTAGGTCGTGTGTTTAATAATCAAATATTTGAAAAAATGCGCATAAGAGAGCTAGCCCAAGCAGATCATCTTCCATGGTTAGAAAATTTATATATTGCAAGTGGATTTGGTTCCCGAGGGTTCACATTTGCCCCCTACTGCAGTTCTGTGCTCGCAAATTTAATTAATGATAATTTATCACTAGAAGATAAAAAAACATTAAATTATACAAATCCAGAAAGATACCGACTTAAAAAAATGAGTTTAAAAAAAGTGGCGAGCCAAATTTTTAAGGTATAAATTTATATTATGTCGAAAATATTGATTCAAGAAGCAAAAAAATACGAAAGTGAAGGGAATGTTTCTCAAGCTATTATTTCATTTAAGAAAGCCCTGCAATTAGAGCCTGAAAATTACATCATTCAATTGGAATTAGGAAATCTTTGTGCTTCTAACAAACAATTTGAAGAGGCTGCCGGCTATTTTAGAAGATGTCTATATCAGTTCAAAGATAATATAGAAATTAAAAATGCACTTTGTTTTTCTCTTACTTCATTCGGTAACGAGTATTATTTAGAATCAAATTTTCAATTATCAGAAGCTTGCTTTGAAGAAGTTTTAGAATACGAAAAAAATAATTGGGTTTACTACTACAATCTTGCAAATACACAAGATAAGCTTAATAAAATTTCTAAAGCTTATGAGAATTATCAAAAAGCTATCCAACTAAATCCGAATGATGCTGATCTTTGGAATAACAATGGCAATTCAGAACGCAAACTGGGCTATTTGGATAAAGCATTAATATCCTACGAGAATGCCTTGAAGATCAAGCCTTCTCTTTTTCATGCACTAGCCCACCTTACTCATCAAAAACAACATATGTGTAACTGGCATGATATTGACAAATATTTCCAAAAAATATGTTCTGTTGTAAACACAAATGCAGAAGCACTAATTTCACCTTTTGCTTTCGTTGCAAATCCCCTATCGTCTTCTCAAGATCAGCTAATATGTGCAAACCAATGGACACAAAATCATTTTAAAGACCGACCTTTTAAGAAAGAAAAATGGAAACAAAAAAATAAAGTACGTATCGGATATTTATCTTCAGACTTTAAACTTCACCCGCTATATTTTTTAATTCGCGATGTTATCAGATATCACAATCGGGATATTTTTGATATTTATGCATATGATGCAAGCCCACATGAAAATACCAATGAGCGAAATACACTTATTAGCTTATTTGATTTTTATAGGGATATCTCAAGCCTCAATGATGAAAAGGCTATAAGCCTTATTAATAACGATGAAATTGATATTTTTATTGATTTAACAGGCTATACCAATAATAGTCGTGCATTTATTGCACCGCAACTTAAAAATACAACGACTATAAATTGGCTAGGCTATCCAGGCTCGATGGGATTAACCCAAGAAAAACCACTTTATGATTTTATCCTGGCTGATGACTTCATTATTCCTGAAAATGATGAAAAATATTATGCAGAATCTATTTTAAGACTACCCTTTGCCTATCAGCCGAATATAGAAAATCGTTACCAATTGAATCATAAAAATCGCCAAGATTACGGCATACCCTCAGATGCATTTGTATATTGTGCATTTAATCAATCATTCAAAATTACTGAATTCATATTCAAAGCCTGGCTTACTCTTTTAGAAAAATATCCGAAAAGCATTCTTTGGCTGACAGAATCTAATAGCTGGGCAACAAATAATTTAAAAAACTACGCAGAGAGGCACGGCATTAACTCTGAGAGAATTATTTTTGCCAAACGGGTTCCCAATGAAGAGCATATTGCTCGTCACGCCTTGGCAGATATTTATTTAGATACCTTACCTTATAACGCACATACCTCAGCAAGTGATGCATTAGCTATGAATATACCTATCGTCACACTTAAGGGCAAAACATTCCCTTCGAGAGTGGCGGGAAGTTTGCTTCATAGCTTAAATTTAGATGACCTTATTACGGAAGACATTGAAAGTTATATTAAATGCGCTTCTAANCTGACTGAAGATTCAACATATAGACAAGATATTACTCGTAGACTAACAGAGGCCAAAGCAACTTCGCCGAACTTCAAGCCGCAGTTATTTGTAAAAACTTTGGAGAATATCTATCAAAAACTCATTTAATTTTTCGAAGCAAGAATAACACCAGCGATAATTAAAATTCCACCTAGCCACTCTTGAAGCGCAATAATTTCACCTACAAGAAAATAAGATGAAATTGCAGCGACCACAATTTCAAATAGAAAAAAACTAGAAGCCTCTACTGCTTTAATTTGTGTAACGCCAAATTGTACAAGTAATGTTGAAAAAAAAAGGCTTAATGCAATCACCATCATAATCATGGCATCCGCCGGTGTAAAGAAATCCAATGTTGGCATAGTGTTTCTATCAAACATAATACATATAGTAGCTACTAAGATTACACCAAGCCATATTGCGAGTGCTTTTTGGTCGATCGTCATATGTTCATGCTTCCGTGTCATAACATTTGTTATGGCAAAGCCTATACCTGAGCTAAGAGCTAACCAATCACTTTTTGAATCTAAATGAATCAGATAGCCAGGCTCCCAAAGCATAATGAAAGCACCAATAAGAGAGATAAAAATAGCAATGTAGTGCCGTTTTTGTGTATCTTCATTCAACATAAAATGCGCTAAAAAAATAGTCCAAACAGGAGAGAGGTAAAATAAAAGCATGACACGCACTACCTCTCCGTCAATAACAGCAAGCACATAACTAATATTTGTATAACCTGCGACGAGAGAGAGAAGCCAAAAATCTCTTGACCATATAGGAATCTTTTTCTTAGCAATAAAAAAATAAGGCAGCGCTATTGCAAGTGTCAAAGTAAAAACATAAAGACTGGAATAAATACCTGAAACCCCTACTTTTGCCATCAAGCGATAGGGATACCAAATAATTCCCCAGACAAGAGCACCAAAAAGTAGGGCAAAAATTGGAGGGTAAAGTTTTGTGTTCATGAGAGTCTTGCCCTAACGAAAGCTATCGCTTCATTACATATGTCGTCATTGGAAGCATCAAATAAATTAAGATTTTCCATACTCCTCATCCAAGTCATTTGTCTTTTGGCTAGCTGGCGAGTTGCAAAGACAATCTTATCGATACATTCTTTTTCTTCAATGTCCCCATTAAAGTACTCAAGAGTTTGACGATATCCCACTGATCTCATGGATGGCATATGACTCTGAAGTGTAGGATATTTTTGAAGTAAAGATCTCACCTCTTCAAATAAGCCGGCCTCTATCATTTCATGAACTCTAAACTCAATTCGCTGATGAAGAATTTTTCTATTGCTTGGCATGAGTCCTAATTTACAAACTGAAAACGGGAACACATCTTTATTTTTTGATTGATGATAAGAAGATAGAGGTTTTCCTGATGAGTAAAAAACTTCTAAAGCACGACTGATGCGCTGGGCATCATTAGGATTTAACTTTGCTGCCGTTTCTTTATCAACGGATTTAAGCTTTTCATAAAGCTTAGGCCAGCCGACTTGGCGCGCTTCTTCTTCTATAACTTTTCTAAACTGATCATCAGTCGCTGGCATTTGATTAATTCCTTTTTCAAGGGCATTAAAATACATCATAGTGCCTCCAACAAGGAGCGGAATACGCTTTCGCAATAAAATTTCATCAATACGCTGTAGAGCATCTTGTGTAAATTGCGCTACGGAGTACGATTCATTTGGCTTCATGATATTAATAAGGTGATGAGGTGCCTTTTCTAGAATGTCTTGATTTGGTTTAGCTACACCAATATCCATGTCTTGATATATTTGTGCTGAATCAACGCTAATAATTTCGAAAGGAAAGGTTTTAACAAGCTCAACAGCAAGACTTGTTTTGCCTGAAGCTGTAGGACCAATCAAAAAAAATATAGTTGGCTTGTCTATAGCCATAGTTTAAAAATTCTTAGCGATATTAGGATTGGAAGCTAAATATTTTTTTATACCAATTAAAATATTTTTAGCTAGAAGTTCTTGGTGCTCTTCATTATTTAAAATCTGCTCTTCCTTTGGGTTGCTTATAAAAGCTGTTTCCACAAGAATAGATGGAATATCAGGCGATTTAAGAACTGCAAATCCGGCCTGTTCTACATTTGACTTATGTAGATCATTAATGTCGCCCAATTGCTCCAGCACAAAATTTCCAAGTTTTACACTGTCATTGATCGTTGCTGACTGAGATAAATCGAGCAATGTCTTAGCAAGCATCGGATCTTTATCATCCAAACTTACGCCACCAATTAAATCAGACTCATTTTCTTTATTCGCTAAATATTTAGCGGAAGCTGATGTAGCTCCTCTTTCTGACAATGCAAATACAGAAGAACCTTTAGCCTCTGGATTTGTAAAAGCATCTGCATGAATAGAAACAAAGAGGTCTGCTTTTAATTTTCTTGCCTTAACAACACGTCCATGAAGAGGTACAAAATAATCATCATCCCTTGTAAGCACAGCTCTTAATTGCTCATCATCATCAATAATTTTTTTAAGTTTCCTTGCAATAGATAAGGTAATATTTTTTTCTAAGCTGCCGGCTGCCCCTCTAGCTCCAGAATCTTCACCACCATGTCCAGCATCCAAGGCAATCACGATTTTTTTGTTTAAATTTTTATTTACTTGAGTTGGTAATAGGGCCTCTTGAGATGTTTTTTCTTTTTTAATTTCTGGAGCTGTTAAGACAATCTCTTTTTTTGACGGCGTGAGATCTTTTTTTTCTTTATCTTGAACGAACGCCATTAATTCATCAACTCTTGGATACACATCTATGACCAAACGATGTTTGTATCCACCTGCAGGCTTTAGAGAAAAAATATTAATTTTAGACTCTGTTCTTAATTCAATCACGACTCGAGAAACCTGGTTATTAAACTTCGCAACACGAATTTGTTTAATATTAGGATCGCTTGATAATATTTTAGTGCTTAAATTTTTTAAATCGTCATTAAGGTCAATATCATGAAGATCAATGACCAGGCGATCTGGATTTTTTAATATCATTTGATCATTACTAATAGCTTTGATGGACTCAAGAGTTACACGCGTATACTCTCTTGCGGGCCATACACGTGCTGATTCAATCGAATTTTTTGCCCAGACGTGATTGGAAAATATCCCCAACGTGAGGATAAAAATAATTTTTAGATAATAGTTTTTAAGCATTCACTTCCTATAGTAGTGCAGCCAATCAGATGAAGATGACGGCCAAATGACTCATGGCTTAGCTCAATCGAAATATCAGGCTCCGGAAGAAAATGCCCCGCTTTTTCTGGCCACTCGATTAAACAAATAGACTTTTCATTAAAGTATTCTCTAAATCCAGAATCATCCCACTCATGCTCGCCTTTGAAGCGATAAAGATCAAAGTGATAAATCATAAATTTTTCAAAGTGATAAGGCTCGACTAATGTATAGGTTGGGCTTTTCACTTTATCCTGATAACCAAGCCCGCGAAGGAGACCTCTCACAAATGTCGTTTTTCCTACACCTAATTCGCCTTTTAAATATAAATTCATACCGGGATGTAAATGGTTCGCCATGCTTTCTGCGAAACGAAGTGTTTCACTTTCATCTTTTAAGTCATAATTAGAATCAAACATCATAGACACTACTTATATAAAAAATAATTAAAACATGGCAGACATTTGGGATCAATTAGCATTGCAAATTAAAGACTGGGGCCGAGAAATTGGTTTTAATCAAATTGGCATTGCTGATATAGACCTCAATCATACAAAAGATCATTATCTAGAATGGATTAAACAAGGGTTCCATGGTGAGATGCATTATATGGTAAAACATGGTTCTCGGCGATATCAGCCAGCTGAGTTGGTGCCAAATACCATCCGAATTATTACGGCCAGACTCAATTATCTCCCCCACTCTCACAATTCAGAAACTATTTTAGAGGATGGTCAAAAAGCTTTCATTTCTCGATATGCTTTAGGCCGTGATTACCATAAAGTGATGCGTACTAAATTAAAAAAACTTTCAGAAAAAATTCAAAAAGAAGCATATAAAACATTAGATCGATCATTTGAATTTAGATTGTTTACAGATAGCGCTCCTGTCATGGAGGTTGAGCTTGCTGAAAAATCTGGACTTGGTTGGAGAGGAAAACATACCTTACTCATCAATAAAGAGCATGGCTCCTGGTTTTTCCTAGGTGAGATTTATATCAATTTACCCCTACCCGTTGATAAAAAAGTAGAAAATCATTGTGGAACATGCACAAGTTGTATCGATGTATGTCCCACCAAAGCTATCGTAGGGCCTTATATGCTTGACGCAAGAAAGTGCATTTCATACCTCACTATTGAACATAAATCCTCTATACCTTTGGAATTTAGAAAACAAATTGGCAATCGTGTTTATGGTTGTGATGACTGCCAATTGTTTTGTCCTTGGAATAAATTTGGCCAAATAACTAAAGAGGAAGATTTTAAAGTNAGGCACGGTTTAGATGATATTGAGCTTGTGGAATGCTTCTTATGGACTGAAGCAGAGTTCATCAAATACATGGAAGGTAGCGCAATCCTTCGTATTGGTTATGACCAGTGGTTGAGAAATATTGCGATAGGACTTGGGAACGCTAAAACATCTGAAACTATCGTGAATGCTCTTAAAGGAAGATTAAATGAAGCCTCTCCGCTTGTGAAAGAACATATATCCTGGGCACTTGCGCAACATAATTTTCATATGAATTAAGTATGTCTTTGCTATAATGAGCGGCTATATTGAAATTTTCATCATTAAATCCTTGAGTTGAACGTTATACATGTCGCAAATTAATCAGTCGCCTATCTGGCAAGCGCTAAATCAACATAAAAAAGATATCGAACCCATTTCACTCCGCGAGATGTTCAAATCAGACGCTACTCGGTTTGATCAATTTCATATTCAGTTTAATGATTTACTTCTAGATTATTCAAAACATCTGATTTCAAAAGAGACGATCAACCTCTTAGTTAAGCTTGCAAAAGAAGCTGATATAGAAGGTTGGCGAGATCGTATGTTTAAAGGTGAAAAAATAAACTCCACTGAACATCGTGCAGTGCTTCATACAGCACTTCGTAATCAAAATGAAACACCTATCATGTCCGATGGCGAAGACGTCATGCCTAAAGTTAAAAATGTACTCAAAAAAATGAGACGTTTTAGCGAAGAGGTAAGATCAGGTCAATGGAAAGGCTTCACTGGTAAAGCAATTACGAGTGTTATTAATATCGGCATAGGCGGTTCTGATTTAGGTCCTGCTATGGTATGCCAAGCCTTGAAACCTTACGGCTCAAAAACTATTACACCCTATTTCGTTTCTAACGTAGATGGTGCTGATCTTTCCCAGGCATTAGAAAAATGTGATCCAGAAACAACACTTTTTATTATTGCCTCTAAAACATTTACAACGCAAGAAACAATGACCAATGCATATTCAGCAAGGGATTGGCTTCTCAAGGCTGCAAAAGATAACCAACATATTAAAAAGCACTTTGTTGCATTATCTACAAATCAACATGTCGTATCGCAATTCGGTATCGACACAGAAAATATGTTTGAGTTTTGGGATTGGGTAGGCGGTCGTTACTCTCTTTGGTCTGCGATCGGGCTTTCTATCGCGCTATATATTGGTATGGATAGCTTTGAAGAGTTACTTAAGGGTGGATTTGAAATGGACGAGCATTTTAAAACAGCGCCCATACAACAGAACATTCCAATNATGATGGGATTGCTAGGTATTTGGAATATTAATTTCTTCAACTTTTCAACCCATGCGATCTTAGCTTACGATCAAGGATTGTCAAAACTCGCACCTTATCTTCAACAAGCAGATATGGAAAGTAATGGTAAATTTATCAATCGCGATGGCGAGCACATCGACTTTCATACAGGCCCTGTGCTCTGGGGTGAGGTCGGCACCAATGGCCAGCATGCTTTCTATCAACTCCTGCATCAAGGTACTGAAATCGCCCCTGCTGATTTCATCATGCCTATAGAATCCCATTATAAGATAGGTAAAGACGGTGATGAGCATCACAAAATCTTGCTTTCAAACTTTATTGCGCAAACACAATCCCTCATGCTAGGGAAAACATATGATGAAGCGCGAACTGAGATTGAAAAACAAGGCTTCGAAGGGGAGGATATTGAAAGCTTTATCCCCCAAAAAACATTTGAAGGTAATCGGCCCACTTCATCCATACTTTTTCAAAAACTAACCCCAAAGACTTTGGGTCAACTTATTGCGATGTATGAACACAAGATCTTCACCCAGGGCATCATATGGAATATCAATTCATTTGATCAATGGGGTGTGGAATATGGCAAGCAAATTGCAAAACAAGTTTTACCTAAACTGTCTGAAAAAACACCTACACATGACTTTGACAGCTCTACAAATGGATTAATTAATTACATTAAAAAATATCTATAACCTATTGATATTATTTAATAATNAATTTTTGATTTAATATAGCTGTTCGTAAAGATTCATTCATAGAAGAGCCTAAGCTTGCACCAAATTTACGTGCAAAACGNTCAGCAAAACCTTCGTAAGTCGTGAAATCAACTACCTCTTCAACTTTAATAATTTCACGCGCAACATAATCGTAATTACCAAAACTGTCAGCTAACCCTAATTTTATTGCAGCCTCACCATTCCAAAAAAGACCACTAAATGTGTCTGGGGAGTCTTTGAGTCTATTACCACGGCCATCTTTTACCACTTGGATAAATTGTTGGTGCACCTGATTTAGCATTTCTTGAACAAAAGCTTGTTGCTTTGAATTAACTGGAGAGAAAGGGTCAAGCATGGCTTTGTTTGAGCCTGCTGTCATAAGTCGTCGTTCAACCCCTACTTTCTTCATGGTATCTGTAAAACCAAAGCCATCCATAAGGACGCCAATAGAACCTACGATACTCGCTTTATCCACAAAAATTTCGTCGGCAGCCACAGCAATATAATAACCACCTGAAGCACAGATATCTTCTACTACAGCATAAACAGGAATATGGGGATGTAATTTTTTTTGTCGTTTAATTTCATCATTAATCATTCCTGCTTGAACTGGACTTCCGCCTGGGCTATTAATTTTTAAAATAATGCCTTTTGTGCCGCGACTGTCATAAGCCCTTTGTATGCTCTCGAAAAAGTCTTTTGCATTAACCTCATCCTTTTCACCTATCACGCCATTTATTTCAATCAATGCAGCGTGGNTGCTAGAGCCGCCTTTGGTATGCGTAGCGCCAAATGCAAAAAACAAAAGCACAAAAAGATATAAAAATGTAATGGATTTGAAAAAAATACCCCAGCGCCTTGCAATTTTTTGCTCACCTAAAGCTGAAAGCGCAATTTTTTCTAAAGCCTCTCTTTCCCAATGCGTATTTGTTTTGCTTGTCGTTTTTTTTCTNACTGCCATTTGCTATGCTCCATAAATGCTTTAAATAATTTCAACACATAATACATTGTTTGATTCTGTTACATTTAATTTTTGTAAAGCTTCACCGCGACAAGGACCTGAAATACATTCTCCAGAAGCAGGATGGTATATGGCGCCATGCGTAGAACATACAATCCATTCTTTTTGGTCATCCATAAACTCATTGGGCTTGTAATCAAGCTCAATTGGCATATGCCGGCATTGATTAAGATAGGCATGGTACTTGCCTTCAAAAAGAACTACAAAACCTGATTGCGTTGCAGAGGCTATTTGATATTCAAATTTAACGGTTGAGCCTTCACCCTGAAAATCTTTTTTATCTATTTCAATTTTTACGTTTGCACTCATGACAACAAGAAATCTACAACTTCATTAAAAGAGTCAAAACAAGCCAAAGGCTCATAACTCAACAACACGTCTTTAGGCTGAGCTCCGTAAGTCACTGCTATAGTTTGAATATGTGCATTCTTTCCCATTTCAAGATCGTAGTGAGTATCACCTACAATCACTGCGCGGTTAGCTGGAATCTGAGTTTCTTCTAAAATAGCTTCTACCATATGAGGATGGGGTTTAGAAAAGCACTCATCGACAGTTTTAGTTGATAAAAAATATCTATTTAATTCAGTATCTTGCAACGCAAACTTCAACCCTTTTCTGCTTTTACCTGTAGCAACAGCGAGCTTACATTTATGCTGATAAAGTCGCTCAATACCTTCTTTTACCCCATCGAAAAGATATGAATTGCCTTCATTTGCATGATAATGCGAGCGGTAACCTTCAGCCACTTTCTCTAATAATTCAGAGGATAAATGAGGAAACAATTTAAGTAATAATTGGTTTAAGCCTAGACCCAAAGTTTTTAAAATTAAAGCTCTGGGGGGTGCTATAACACCAGCGCCTTCGGCTGCTGAAATAACGGCATCCACAATGATGCCTGTCGAATCTGCTACAGTGCCATCCCAGTCTAGAATTACTAAATCAAAACGTGGTGATTTCATATAGCTTGCTGACTTAAAAATGCATCAAGTTCCCGTGGCAAAGGGGCTTTTAACTCCAAAGGCTCCTCAGTTAAGGGGTGTTTCATTTTCATAGAGAATGCATGAAGAAACATCCGTTTTAAGCCCTTTTTTTGGAGCACCTTGTTTAAGGAAAAATCTCCATATTTATCATCTCCTAAAATAGGAAAGCCTAGATGCGCAAGTTGAACCCTTAGNTGATGGGTTCTGCCAGTGATAAGCTTAGCTTCAAGGAGGGTGTAAGGCCCTAAAGATTTTTTTAAATAGAAGATGGTTTTGCTCATTTGATTTTGGCTATCATCTTCATCCTCAGTCACATTGACACGCCTCTCGCCCCCTTGGGTGAATGTTTTTTTGAGCAAAAGTTCGACTGTTTTTTTGGGGTCAGTCCACTCTCCCTCAACCATCATGGTATATTTTTTTTCAATGCGATTATGTCGCATCATGTCGTGCATATTCACGAGCGCCGACCGCTTTTTAGCAATCAATAAAATGCCGGAAGTTTCTCGATCAATACGATGAACGAGCTCTAAAAACTTAGCCTTAGGTCTTGCATGACGAATCAGTTCTATAACACCAAAGTTGAGGCCACTGCCACCGTGGACAGCATAGCCACTTGGCTTATTAATTGCCAATAACGCGTCATCTTCGAAAATAACATTTGTGTCTAACCAAGCCGTTTGTTGTTGTTTGGGCTCAATAACATGTGGCGCTCTTTCTCCTTCAACAGCGATAGGAGGGATTCTTACTTCATCATCTATTTGAAGACGATAAGTGGTATCGACTCGCTTTTTATTCACTCTCACCTCGCCGCTTCTAAGGATTTTATAAATATGGCTTTTAGGCACATTTTTTAAAATTTTTAAGAGAAAGTTATCGATTTTTTGTGTTTCACTTGCTTCGTCCACAATAACAAATGTGGCTTTTTCATGAGAAAAAATATTTTTAGTGTTTGTGTTTTGCGTCATATTTTGTTTAATTGGGTTTATACCCTATACTAGATGTGTTCAGTCTCTCTTAATCAATTGAATTGAAGAGATAATTTAAGCTGAATTATACCGTGACAACAAATTACTAAGGCTTTTTCCGCTCGCCTTATTTTAAGTAGCGGCCTTGAAACAAGGTTTAAAAATTTAAAGAATATTTTAGTTTTATTGCACATGTACATAACAAAGATTCATAAATATTTTGCTCAACAATCTTACAAATAAGATCTGTGACTAAGTAAATAATTTAAAAAAACTTTTTGAATAGAAAAAGTTTTAATTTAAGAAATACTAACCTTCCTTAAGGTTAGATGTGCACCTGAATAGCTGAAATACATTCTTTATCTTAAAACCTACTTGTAGGAGTTTTAGATAATGAAACGTATGCTTTTTAATGCAACCCAATCAGAAGAATTGCGTGTTGCCATTGTAGATGGTCAAAAATTAATCGATCTTGATATTGAACGTGGAAGTCGCGCTTTAAAGAAAAGTAACATCTATAAAGGCATTGTGACTCGTGTAGAACCTTCACTTGAAGCTGCTTTTGTAAACTATGGTACAGAGCGACATGGCTTTCTTCCCTTCAAAGAAATTTCTCCGCAATATTTTAAAGATGCAACTCAAAATCGCCCTCGCATTCAAGACGTTATTGAAGAAGGTCAAGAAATTATCGTTCAGGTCACAAAAGAAGAACGAGGCAATAAAGGGGCTGCACTTTCAAGCTACCTTTCTCTTGCAGGACGATACATTGTATTAATGCCAAACAATCCTGATGGCGGAGGCGTTTCAAGACGTGTTGAAGGCGAAGAACGTAATGAATTCCGCGATCATATTTCAAACTTAGATATTCCAGAAGGCATGAGTGTCATTGGTCGAACAGCAGGCGTGGGTTCGTCTCTTGAAGAACTGCAATGGGATTTAAATTATTTAAAGCAATTGTGGACAGCAATTGCTGAAGCATCCCAAGGTCAATCAGGCGCATTCCTGATCTATCAAGAAGGCAATCTTGTGATTCGCGCCATCAGAGACTATTTCCATCCTGAGATAGGTGAAATTCTTATCGATACGCAAGAGATCTATGATCAAGCCACACAATTTATGAATCATGTGATGCCAAATTATGTAGACCGCGTAAAACTCTACGAAGATGAGGTTTCTTTATTTTCCCGCTTCCAAATTGAACATCAAATTGAATCTGCTTTTTCAAGAGAAGTTAGATTACCTTCCGGTGGCGCTATTGTGATTGATCATACAGAGGCTCTTGTTTCTATTGATGTGAACTCATCAAGAGCTACTAAAGGAAGTGATATTGAACACACCGCATTTAATACCAATATTGAGGCTGCTGAAGAAGTGGCTAAACAATTAAGGCTTCGCGACTTGGGCGGTCTAGTTGTAATTGACTTTATTGATATGGAAAGCCAAAAAAATCAACGTGAAGTAGAAAATCGATTTAGAGATGCGCTTCATCACGATCGCGCAAGAGTCCAAACAGGCAAAATTTCGCGTTTTGGATTGCTCGAGCTTTCGCGTCAACGACTTCGTCCAAGTATTGGCGAGTCAAGTAATAGTATATGCACTAAATGTAATGGCACGGGCTCAATTAGAGATATTCAATCATCAGCATTACATATTCTTCGTATGATTCAAGAAGAAGCAATGAAAGAACATAATGCAACTATCTCAGCTCAATTACCAATTGAAGTTGCTACATTCCTTTTAAATGAAAAACGTTCAGATATCTTTAGTCTTGAACAACGCTTAAAAGTTGAAATTATATTAATCCCTAACAAACATCTTGAGTCTCCAAATTATTCTATCTCAAGCGCCAAGCAAGAGGATCTTGCAAATCAATCTAAGCCAAGCTATCAAATGATGGAGTCACTTAACGAGGGCAATCAAGTCTTAAATTATAAACAGGCATCTAATGAACCAAAACAAGAGCCTTTAGTAAAAGGTATCATTCCTGACACCCCTGCTCCGTCAGGATCAGGCAAGCCAAATAAAACATTATTTGGCTTCTTTAAAAATCTGATTGCTGGTGATGATGAAAGCACTGGAAATTCTAGTGAAGAAAAAACGGAAGTTTCTGAAGCAACAGAAAACAATCGTCCAAGACCGCAGCATAATAATCGAGGACGTAATAATCGTAATCAGAAATTTAAACAGCACAATAAAAAGCAACCTCAAGGAGAGATTCAGCCTTCTGAAACGGATGTAAGTTCAGCTTCAGAAAAAGTAACTCCTCCAGTTTCAAGACCGAATCAAGATAATAATAAACGAGGAAGAAACAATAATCGCGGACGATTTAATAAAGATCGTGGTGCGAGATCTAATCAGGGTCCAAATGATTTTGAGAAAAAAGCTTTAGCATCTCAAGAGGCACCCATTTTGAATAAATCTGCTGCTGAAGCAAGACCTAGTCAAGTAACAAAAACAGAGTCTAAGCCAATTGAAGCATCGAAAAAACCTGCTCCTCCCAAGCCTAGAAAAAAAGTAGAAGAAAAGCCAGTTGACCTAAAGGCAATCGGTCTTGAGCTTGTAGAAACAAAAGCTAAATCAAAACCTAAGGTTGCAAAAGAAGTAGAAGAAAAGCCGAAAAAAGTAGCGCCAAAGAAAACAGCTGCTTGGCAAAAGAAAGAAAAAGCTAAAGATGAGCCTATCGTAATGGTTGAAACAAAAGCTGCAAAGAAAAAATCTACTAAATAGATTGTTTAATGAAGCTTACTGATAACCAACCAAGGTAAGCGATTAATACTGACCCAACGACATGAAGCGCAATAAGAGTGAGTGAGGCGACAAGCTCATTCTTTTGCAGTAACTGAAAAATCTCAGCAGTAAATGCAGAGAATGTAGTAAGTCCCCCTAAAAAACCTATATTAATAATAAGTTTCAAATCTGGACTTAAGTCACTAAATAGTTCAAAAGCCCCCATCGATATCCCCATTAAGTATGCGCCTGCAAGATTAACTGTTAATGTGCCCATCGGATATATCGGATGAAGGGTATTTAATAAAATACCTATGCCCCAACGACTCCATGCGCCCATAGCTGCAGCAAAACCTATATATAGAAAATTTTTCAAGATAATTTTAAGAAATGCTCTCGATAATATTTTAATTCGTCGATCGAATCATATATATCCGATAAGGCTTCATGTTTGCTTGTTTTTTTAAAGCCTTGATAGAGCGTGGGTCTCCATCGACGTGAAAGCTCTTTAAAAACACTGACGTCTAGATTTCTATAATGAAAATAACTTTCCAAATTGGGCATATGCTTTGCCATAAAACGTCGATCTTGACAGATTGAATTGCCGCACATCGGAGATTTATTGGGTGCAATATGTTTTTTTAAGAATTCAATGGTTGCTTCTGAAGCGTAATTTTCATCAAAAGACGACTTTTTAACTCTTTCAATCAACCCTGATTTTGAGTGGGTAGATTGATTCCATGTATCCATACCATTCAATATCTCATCTGTTTGATGAATAACAATGACTGGGCCTTCTGCAATAATATTTAAATGGGGATCAGTCACCACAGTTGCTATTTCAAGTACTTTGTCGGTCTCGGTATTAAGGCCGCTCATTTCCATATCAAGCCATATTAAATTATCGTCCGAAGAGCTCATCATGATTTCCATTAAAATAATACTAATTGAGTGAAACAATCTACAACGCAAGATTGTTTTCATACAGAATACTAGAATATTAACTTAATTCAGAGACATTATGGACGAAATACTACGCAACACCTTTATTGCTGTTCTTACTTTAAGCACAGGCATTCATCTATGGCTTGCGCGAAGACATATTAACTTTGTATCCAATCATAAGAACAAAGTCCCTGATGCGTTTAAAAAAAATATCACCCTTAAAGATCATCAAAAAGCTGCAAATTATGCAATCGCAAAAAGTGAATTAGGTTCAAAAGATACAATCATCCAAGCTTCATTGCTTCTTCTTCTTACTCTAGGAGGATTGATTAGTGCGATCTCACATCTTTTTGATTCAATTTCATCGCCCCTCTTAAAAGATATTGCACTAATCTTGAGNGTCATGCTTGTTACCAGTCTGATTGATCTACCTTTCAATTACTACAAAACATTTAAGATTGATGAAGCATTTGGTTTTAATCGCATGACAAAGAAACTATTTTTTTCAGATCTTTATAAGCAGATGATTTTAGGCTTATGTCTTGGTCTGCCTATTTTATTTGTTGCATTATGGATGCTGCAAAATGCTGGGGCCTATTGGTGGTTTTATCTATGGGCAGTTTGGAGTTTATTTAATCTTTTAATTCTTGCAATCTACCCTACTTGGATCGCTCCTTTTTTCAATAAGTTCTTACCTCTCAAAGATAAGACCTTAAAAACTAAAATTATTGCGCTATTAAAAAAATGTGGTTTTAAGTCTCAAGGATTATTTGTCATGGATGGATCTGCAAGAAGTAACCATGGAAATGCTTATTTCACAGGCTTTGGCAAAAATAAACGTATCGTATTTTTCGATACGCTTTTAGAACGTCTTAATCACAATGAAATTGAAGCTGTCCTGGCTCATGAGCTTGGGCATTTTCATCACAATCATGTTAAAAAAAGAATTGTAATGATGTTCCTTGTAAGTTTTATTGGCCTTGCAATTTTGGGCTATCTAAAAGATCAAACATGGTTTTATCATGCGCTGGGTATTAGCGAGCCAACAAATGGTAGCGCCTTACTTCTTTTTATGTTGGTTGGCCCCACTTTCATTTTTTTTATAAGGCCTATCATGGCATTCTATTCAAGGCAAAATGAATTTGAAGCTGATCGCTACGCTAAAACTCACTCGAGCGCAAAATATCTTAAAGAGTCATTAGTTAAACTTTACCGAGATAATGCATCAACTTTAACGCCCGATCCATTATATTCGGCATTTTATGACTCTCACCCCCCTGCATTACAGCGTATTGCAAGACTGTAACATTTCAAGGAAGCTTTTTTAACAGCACCAATGGTAAAATGTCGTATACCTTTATGGCACAGCGCTTATAAAAATGGATATTACAACACGCCTAGAATTTGATGCGGGGCATCGCATACCCAATCACAAAAGTAACTGTAAAAATCTACATGGTCATCGTTACGCAATTGAGGTCACGGTTACGGGCCCTATTCATGACGACAGAAAAAGTTCAGACTTTGGTATGGTGATTGATTTCTCTGATGTAAAGCAAATCATTAAGGATTTAGTAGTTGAGCCTTGGGATCATGCGTTCATTGTTTATCAAGACGATAAAGAGATTGTGAATTTTTTAAAAACACTACCAGATCATAAAACCGTTATATTTCCAGTTGTACCAACAGCAGAAAATATGGCATCAGAAGCTCACCGAATTTTAAATAGTGAATTTAATAAACGCTTTGATGGCCAACTTAAAATAAAACAAATTCGTATGTATGAAACGCCCAACAGCTGGGCTGATGCTATATAACTCAGATTACCAAATAAGCTTTTTTTCGCCTTTCATTTTATTCAAATAAGCTTCGTGACTTTTAAGCTCTTCGTCACTTGCTTTAAGAACAAAAAGATTGGCGGGGCGATGAGTATTTTTTTCTCCTGCAATATCTGTTCCGCTATATTGAAAATCAATCATTAGATCTTCTTGTCCGCGAGTCATAGCAAGGTAAACTTCAGCTAAAAGTTGTGCATCCAGCAAGGCACCGTGGAGACTTCTTTGCGAATTATCTATATTATAAAAACGGCATAAAGCATCTAAACTATTTCGCTGGCCTGGCCTCATATCCTTTGCCATTTTTAACGTATCAATAATATTAGCGACCACGTTTTCAATAGGCTGTCTTTCGATTAGTCCAAGTTCCATATTAATAAAACCCACATCAAATGGCGCATTATGAATAATCAGCGTTGTATCTTTTATGAATTCAATAAAATCAGAAGCTATTTCCGTAAATTTTGGTTTGTCTTGCAAGAAGTCTAGAGTAATACCGTGAACTTCTTGAGCTGCAGGATCTATTTCCCTGTCTGGATTCAAATAAAAATGAAAAGAATTATTTGTGGGTCGGCGATTTACGATTTCAACCGCTGCTATCTCAATAATTCGATGGCCCTGATTTGCATATAAGCCAGTTGTTTCTGTATCTAAGAAAATATGTCTCACTATAACCCTTTCAATAAGTTATCAACGCCCTGATTTGCTAGTTGATCAGCTTTCTCATTTCCATCATGACCTGCGTGCCCTTTAACCCAAAGCCACTCAATAACGTGCCCGGAAGCCAATTCATCAAGTCTTTGCCATAAATCTATATTTTTGATAATTTTCTTACTGCTATTTTTCCAGTGATTACGTTTCCATGTATGGATCCACTCCGTAATTCCTTTTTGCACGTAAGTAGAATCCGTGTATATTTTAATCTCTGAAGTCTGCTTAATGATTTCAAGGGCTTTAATTACAGCTAATAGCTCCATACGATTATTTGTAGTATCTTTTTCACCGCCACATATAGATTTCTCATTAGCTCCAGAGATTAATAATGCACCCCATCCGCCGTCTCCAGGATTACCTCTGCAAGCACCGTCTGTATATATGGTAATTGCAGGCTTCATCATTTGACTTTGAAAGTTCTGGATTTTTGTGCTGAATACACCGGCGCTTTAATCAATTTCTTTTTCCATGAAGGTTTAATAGTCGTCATACCATGCACTCTCTTTTGTATAACAAGAAAATAAAAACCTCCCAACATAGGCCACCATCGATCTCCTAGTTTCTCTATAGCATGTATTTTTTTTAACCATGATACTTGCTGAATAGGGGGAACATAACATCCCATTTTCCCTTCAGCCATTTCTAATCCCACAATAGGAAGCCATTCTTTAATTTTACTAAGTGATATAAATTTTGTATTCCAAGGGTAATCAATATCAAAACTTAAAAGTCTTTTTAAACCCCATAAGCTCGCTGGGTTAAATCCAGTAATGATGAGACGCCCTTCCGGCATAAGAACTCGATGGATCTCTTTAAGCAACTCATAAGGCTCGACCATTTGCTCAAGTATATGGGGTGCGATAAGTAAATCTACCGATGCTTCATCAAAAGGTAATGCATCGTTCGACGTCATTAAATCAGCGTGATTTGAGTTTAATGAAAACTTATTTTGGATGCGTGATTGATCTAGAAAGTCAATATCGAAATTACCCATTTGAATCGCATAAAATCCAAACGTATCCATGACCACAGGATTTATATAATCATATTCTAACGTAAGTAAATATTGGCCTAAGGGGCTTTTAAACCATTCTTGTGGTGAAATTTTAGGCATAAATGTATCTTATAATGATCGAAATACTTTACTATGAATACAAATGACAGGCTACAAAGAAAATCAATTAATTCATATAGATCCCATTGAAGCCTTTCAAGATAATTATATTTGGTTAATTCATAACGATCAAAATAGTATTATCGTTGACCCAGGTGATGCTAAGCCCGTCNTAAGNGCCTTGGAGAGAAAAAAACTAAATCTAGTCGCTATTTTAATCACCCATCATCATGCCGATCACATTGGCGGTGTTATCGCNCTTCAAGAGAAATATCCACATATAAAGATCTTTGCGCCACAAAAAGATAAATATGACTTTGTCAATATAAGCCTTAAAAATGGGGACGAAATTAATATTCCGGAGCTTCAAATAAACTATAAAATAATTGAAATTCCTGGGCATACCCAAGGTCATATCGCGTATTACGATATGAAAAACCTTTTCTGCGGCGATACACTTTTTGCCTGTGGTTGCGGAAGAATATTTGATGGAACCCATGAGCAAATGTATAACTCGTTAAAAAAAATTAGCGCACTACCCAAAAGCACAAAAGTTTATTGTGCGCACGAATACACTAAAAAAAATATTGCATTTGCCTTGTCCCTTAATCCAAATGATGTAAATCTCAAATCAAGAGAAAAACTTCTATCTAATGTAAAAAATACGATTCCATCCTCTCTCGAGGAAGAATTAAAAACAAACCCTTTTTTAAAATG
>JGI25914J50564_10000169_pt1 | contig 20300 bp, 18 predicted proteins | sample LauGreSuBDMM15SN_2_FD_50564 | JGI IMG/M metagenome (IMG submission 50564) | reverse complement strand
AAAATGCATACCAATGCTTTATCAAGAAACCAAAATAGCTACGTATTTTACTATAAAGACGTTTTGGACATTCTGACGCATCCTTTGGTGGAACCTTATGCAGAATCAAAACAGTTGGTGAATGTTATTAACCAAAATAATTATACGTTTTTAACCCATAAAAAGGTCTTAGAACTTCATCCCGCAAGAAATTTCCTTTTTGACTTATTATTTCAAAAATGGGAAAATGGTGCAATTTCAGTTTTAGATTCCATTTCAAAATTACTCCATTTACTAAAACAAAATCTTGGAGATGAAAATGAAGATGAAAAAATAACAAAAATTTTTATTTATTCGATTTTTAAGACCATCAATAAATTGATCAATTATTATTCCAACCAACCAAATATTGACAAAATCGACACGCTTTATGCTATTTATAAACAAGTAATTGAATTAGCAGAAGTTTCATTTGAGGGCGAGCCACTAAACGGTTTGCAAATTATGGGTGTATTAGAAAGTCGGGTTTTAGATTTTGATACCGTAATAGTTACTTCAATGAATGAAGGGAAATTTCCTGCTGGAAAATCCAATAATTCATTTATTCCGTATGATGTGAAACGCGAAAATGGATTGCCAACATTCAAAGAAAAAGATGCGATTTANACNTATCATTTTTACCATTTGCTGCAGCGTGCTAAAAACATTTATTTGATTCACAATACAGAAAGTGATGGTTTTGATGCGGGCGAAAAGTCGCGTTTTATTACTCAGCTAGAAGTTGAAAAACAGACAAATCATACCATTACCACGCAACTTTATAATGCAACTTTACCCGAAAAAGCAAGTAGAGCAATAGAAATTCCAAAGTCAGAAAGCGTAATGCTAAAGCTTAAAGCTATTGCCGAAAAAGGATTTTCGCCATCGGCTTTGGTAAGTTACATTAGAAATCCTATGGATTTTTATTTTCAAAAGATTTTATACATTAAAGAAGTAGCTGAAGTAGAAGAAAATATTGCTTTAAATACTTTGGGCACCATTATCCACGAAACATTAGAAGCCCTGTTCACGCCATTTATTGGCAAATTCCTATTAGAATCGGATATTTTAACTTGCTTCAAACAGCTGGACGATGAGGTTTTGAAACAATTTAAATTGATTTATAAAGAGGGAGAAATAAAAAAAGGAAGAAACCTATTGGCATTTGAAGTTGCCAAACGCAATGTTTTTAATTTTTTGAAACTTGAATTAGAACTAATTAAAAATGGTGATGCGGTAAAAATTCTATATTTAGAAAAAAAATGTGAAGCCGTCTTAACTCATCCAAACTTACCATTCCCTGTAAAAATAGGTGGGAAAGTAGATAGGATCGAAGAGCGCAATGGAGTAATCAGAATAATTGATTACAAGACCGGTAAGGTTGAAAAAAAGAACCTTGTTTTGAAATCGTGGGATAAATTAACAGAGAATTTAAAAAACGACAAGATAATTCAGATTTTGGCCTACGTTTTCATGTTTAAAAATGAAATTCAGGGTAAACCGATACAAGCTGGGATTATATCCTTTAAAAATTTAAAAAGCGGCTTTTTCCCATTTGAATTCAAAGAAGGAAAAGAAGGAAAAACAATAATTGACGATGAAGTAATGGACGCTTTTTTAGAACAAATTGTATTGCTCCTCAACGAGATTCTGGACCAGAATATACCTTTTATTGAAAAAACTTAAGTTATACTTTTTTAATAAAATCTAAAAGCACAATTAAAAGCGCTTCTCGATTTTCAATATGGCTCATGTGTCCATCAGGAAAAGTTACTAATTGTACATTTGTTTTTTCTATTTGATCCATCGTGTCTTCATAATTCAAAACAGTATCTTTTTTTCCTAAAATCAACATTTTAGGATAATTCGCAAAATGTAAAAGTACTTCCCGGTCATTACGGATTTTCATTCCTTCTTGCGCTGCAATTATTCCCTGAAGAGGAGTTTTAAGCGCCTCTTTTTTTACATTTTCGATTTCATCAATAAGTAAAATTTGATTTTCTTCACTAAATAAATTGGCAATTGAAATTTTTACAAAAATGACATAATTTTTTTTCACAGCCTGAATGGCCCTATCACGATTTNGNTTCTTTTCAGCATTATCTGCGCGCGATGTTGAATTCACCAACACCAAACTTTTTACATGCTCTGCATAGCGTTCGGCGAAAGCCAACGCGACATATCCGCCCATCGAGTGGCCAATTAAATTAACTTTTTTAATCTTTAGGTGGGTTAAAACCTCCGCAACCATATCTGCTTGTTCTTCCATCGAATGCACATATCCCAAACATCCAGATGCTCCGTGACCTAATAAATCTATGGTTATAATCCTGTTTTTTTTTGAAAATTCGGGCACAAAATAATCCCACATTGAACTATTTTCTAAATAACCATGAAGCAGCACAATTGCAGTACCTTTTCCAACATCATTGAAATTTATTATGGTATTTTTAAAAAGAAGTTGTTTCAACTGGTATATGTTTGAAGGCAAAAATAGGTATTTTTTTATTCATGTATTTCTAAAAACAATCTGATTTTTAGAAACTTTTGGCAATTGAATTAAATAAAAAAAGGCAATTCGTTTGAATTGCCTTCTTATAAAAATATTTTATACTATTCTATTTCTGATACTCGTAAAGTGTTCACCATTCCTTTGTTTGCAACTGGCATTGCAGCTAGGTTTATTAAGAAATCGCCTTTGTCTACAAATCCTTTTTCTCGTGCAATTTCATTGACGTCAGTTACAGTATCATCAGTGCTTACAGATTTATCATAAAAAAAGGACTTCACACCCCAAAGTAAATTGAGCTGTGTTAATATAGCTTTGTTCGATGTAAAAACCAAAATATGAGCAGATGGTCGCCATGCCGAAATTTGAAATGCTGTGTAACCACTATTGGTTAGCGTGCAAATCGCTTTCGCCTTAATTACATTGGCCATTATGGCGGCATGATGACAAATTGATTTTGTTATAAATCTTTTCGTTCTAACTTGAGGTGTATTTTGAGGCACTTGAATTAGCGGAGAATCTTCAACAGCTTCAATAATTTGTGTCATTTTTTCAATAACTTGAACTGGATAATTTCCAACAGAAGTTTCTCCCGAGAGCATTACGGCGTCAGCTCCATCCATCACAGAATTGGCAACATCATTTACTTCAGCTCGTGTAGGAGTAAGACTAGTAATCATTGTTTCCATCATTTGTGTCGCAATAATCACTGGAATTCTTGCTGTTTTGGCGCGATTTACTAATTTTTTCTGAATCAAAGGTACTTCGTGCGCAGGTACTTCAACACCTAAATCTCCTCGAGCAACCATCAAACCGTCGCAATAAGCAACAATTTTATCAATATTTTCAACACCTTCAGGCTTTTCAATTTTTGCAATNATAGGAATTTTGTGTTCTGAATGCNTGGCAATTAATTCTTGCAATTCGATCAAATCTTCTGCAGTTCGAACGAACGAAAGGGCAATCCAATCTACTTTTTGTTCGATGGCAAAAATAGCGTCTCTAATGTCTTTTTTAGTCAAAGCAGGCAAAGAAACCTTTGTATTAGGGAGGTTTACTCCTTTTTTCGATTTTAAAGGGCCTCCTTGAATTACCCTACAAACNACTTCGGTAGTTCCGTTGGTTTCTAAAGCTTCAAACATCAATTTTCCATCGTCTAAAAGAATTTTTTCACCAGGATTTACATCTCTTGGGAATTCTTTATAATTCATATACACTCTTTCCGCAGTTCCTGGAACATCATCAGAGGTTTGAAATGTAATAATATCACCAGGATGTACTACTACATCTTCCGTCATCACACCTACTCGCAATTTTGGCCCTTGTAAATCGCCAAGAATAGCAGTGGTATAGCCAAACTCTTCGTTTAAACCTCTAATTAAATCAATTTTCGATTTAACATCATCGTAATCTGCATGAGAAAAATTGACTCTAAAAACATTTACTCCAGCGTCTATCATGTCTTTCAAGACTTCTTTTGTACTACATGCAGGCCCAAGGGTAGCTACAATTTTTGTTTTTTTGTTTGTTGGCATTTGTTTAAAAAATTAAATTGTTTTTTGATTTTATATTGTTGACCTCAACTTTATATGCAGTTGAAATTCGTTTAATGTCTAATAATTTACTAATCGTTTCTTCAAGTGCCGCGTCGGTCTGATTGTTCTCTATTTTTAAGAAATAATCTACTTTTTTTAATTCTGGCAATAAATAAACTTTCGTCTCAATTTCTACTATTGAATTTAGAAATAGCGTTTGATTTTTTGTTTTTTCTTTAGTTATTATTTCATTTTTGTTTTGAATTAAAGTCCAAAGTAGGTCGTTTGAACTATCATCGAAAACAAATTTAGAAAATAACACTTCTTCATTTTTAGCTTTAACAATTATTTCTTCTTTGCACTTACTGAGCATTATCGGCAACTTTTGATTGATAAAAAAAGCCATTCTATAATCTTCAAGTGTGGAATGAATAGCAATTAATACGTAATCAACTGCATCAAACTCATCTAAATGTAATTTAATTAAAGCCATTGAAATTAAATAAGCAGTAAATATAACATTTCTAATTGAGAAAAAAGTACTATATCACGCGTGATTGCTCGAAATCATCAACGAAATCGTTATAGTTTTGAGAAAATAATAGTAATTAAAATATAACTACGATTTGAACGTTCAAAAAGGCGTTGAACAAAAAAGGCTTGCAAGTGCAAACCTTTTTCAATTACTCCCCCGAGTAACCAACAAAATAAAAAAATATTAGTTTAAAAACTATAACTCACGCCTGAATATAATCCTATGAAGTAAGGCTTGAAACCGCCAACATCATTTGAAAATGTATTGATTTGGTATTTAAAAGTTGGTTCTAATTTCGCCTCAAAAGCTTTAAAAAACTTGTATTTAAACCCAACACCAAAATTAGTGCTAAAATGAATACTACTCAAATTTGTCGCTTTCCCTAAATCTGCCATCATGTTTGTTGAAGAAATATAAACATTGTTTTCCGTCAGAAAAAGTGTACTTAATCCACCTATTAAATTAATGCCAAATTTTTTGTTTAAAACCGTGTAAGACATTTCTAACGGCACTTCTAAATAACCCATTTTTTGGTTTAATTGACCTTCGTTAAATTTATCAATGTCTTGTTCAAAAGGCATTAAATTTTGAATAGAATTGTCTCGATTAGTTATATACATTGGAGTTCCATTACTAGAGTTTGCAATATTTTTTAAAGATTTCGCGCCCAAACCCGCTTGAAAAAAGACTTCCTTAGTACTGTAAGCAAGTGTAAGTTTGTTAATTCCCGAACGGACTTTTATTTTTTTACTTACAGCATAATTTACACCTAATCCTAAACTCAAATTATTCTCATAAGTTTTTTTATTTTCTGCAAATTCATTGTCAATTGGCGAGCCATTGTTAGTTGAATTAAAATAAATAGGGGCAATATTCGAAGTGATTTGCCACCTATCTACTTTAGTTTTTGCAATTTTTTTCTTCTCTTCTTCATTTTTTTTAAGCAATTCTTCCAGCGCATTAGGCACAGTTTCAACTTTCGTAACCGCATCTAATTTTTCGTTTCCGAGTTTTTCTTCGGTAATATTTTGAGCTAATTTGTCTGTATTTTGGACTAATTTATTAATGTCAATAATTTGGTTTGGCCATTTATTTTCGTCTTTTAACTTTGACGCTGTAATTTGATCTTCATAGGTAATAATGTTCTTTTGATTTTTAGAATTAAAATTATTTTTAGATTTTTTGTTTTTGTTCAAAGCATAAACGTCCTTTTCTGTTTTCTTAATTGAGATATTTGAATTGATTATTTTTTTGGCAATTTGATTTTTTTGATTGCTTTGCTTTTGGGAATTTTCAACTTTGGTTTTTAATGAACCACCTTTTTTTTGTGCAATTTCATTATCTGAATTGTTGTTTTTATTTACAACAACATTATTAAAGCTGTTTTTTTGATTGACTATGTTTTTATTAGAACTTTCAGTTGTTTCATTTTTATTGGAATTTTGTTTGCTTTGCTCTTTCTTTAATGCTTTGTCTTCTAAAACTACTTTGTTAAGATTGTCGGTTTTGCCAAAATAATTATTAAAGCAAAATGTCCCAATTAACAAGGCCGCAGCAATGCCTGACAATTGAAGCCAGAAAGGAATTGCTCTTCGTTTGTTTTTTTTGTTTTGCATGTTTGCCTCAATGTTTTTCCAAACCATTTCACTAGGTTCGACTTCAAAGTCTTTGAATTTTTCTTGAAAAAAGTGATCTATATTTTTTTTATCGTTCATTTCGATGATGGTAATGTTTGTTTTGCTCTAAAAGTTTCTATTTTTTCTTTTAAAATTATTCTTGCTCTTGCTAAATTGGATTTTGTTGTTCCGGTTGTTATGTTAAGCATTGCTGCGATTTCTTGATGAGAATAACCATCCAAAACATATAAATTAAAAACCAATTTGTATCTGTCTGGTAATTCTTGAATAATTACCATCAAATAATCTAATGAAATTGCTTCGTCATCAATTTCGACTACTTCCTCTTCAAAATCTTCGTCATTCACTATTTCTAAGAAACGAACACCTCTAAATTTTTGAAGTGCATTGTTTATCATTATGCGTTTTGCCCAGCCTTCAAATGAACCTTTGAATTGAAACTGTTCAATTTTGTTAAAAATTATTAAAAAACCATCTTGTAAATTATCTTGCGCATCGGCATAATTACTAGAATATTTAAGGCAAACTCCAAAAAGTTTAGACGAAAACAATTGGTACAATTGTGCTTGTGCATTAGGGTCATTTTTTTTACAATCGATAATGAGTTGTTCTAAACCCACAGTTTTGATTTTTTCTTGATTAATTTACAGGAATTTCAACTTCGTGAAAAAGATCATTTCCCGCTTCATCTACGCCTTTAAAAAATTTAAAAATATAGCTTCCGTTGCTGGTTACATAAAAGTTAAATGACACTTCTACGCTTGTAGTATCAGCGGCGCAAGTAGTGTTTTCAGAAACCAATGTTTGTACAGCAACAGTTCTGATATTTAGGTTTTTTTCGTAATAAAATCCTTGAAATTGGTGACAATTTGTACCTTTTTTATATTTCATTTTTATCGGATAAGTTGCTCCTAAAACAAAACTTTCAGGAACGGTATAACTTTCGATTGGTAAAATCTCATAGTGGTATTTAGGACGATTATCTTCAACCGTACAGCTGTAAAGCATTAAAAGCGCAACAAAAATTAGTGTAATTTTTTTCATTTTTTATATTTAGTTTTTGTAAGATGTTTTTTTAATTAAAAGGTTGCGTTGAAACCAAAAAAAACCCGAAAAGTTCGGGTTTTAAATTTATGCGTCGGCCAATGCTTTGATGTGCGCTTTGATTCTGTTTTCAAGCTCATCTGCCATTTCTGGATTATCTTTAATCAAACCCTTNACTGCATCACGGCCCTGACCTAGTTTTGTTTCACCATAACTGAACCAAGATCCTGCNTTTTTTATAATTTCAAACTCAACGGCCAAATCTAAAATCTCTCCTGTTTTAGAAACGCCTTCGCCATACATAATGTCAAATTCTGCTGTTTTGAATGGTGGAGCGACTTTGTTTTTAACGATTTTAACTTTTGTTCTATTTCCAATTACGTTGTCGCCATCTTTAATTTGTGACGAACGGCGAATGTCGATACGGATTGAAGCATAAAATTTAAGTGCATTCCCTCCAGTTGTAGTTTCAGGATTTCCGAACATTACACCAATTTTTTCTCTTAATTGATTGATGAAAAATACAGTACAATTTGTTTTACTGATAGTTCCTGTAAGTTTTCTCAATGCTTGCGACATCAAACGGGCATGTAATCCCATTTTAGAATCACCCATTTCTCCTTCAATTTCACTTTTTGGAGTAAGCGCAGCAACCGAGTCAATTACCACTATATCAATTGCTCCAGAACGAATTAAATTTTCTGCAATTTCTAATGCTTGCTCCCCGTTATCTGGTTGGGAAATAATTAGATTCTCAATATCAACCCCTAACTTTTCTGCATAATTTCTATCAAAAGCATGCTCAGCATCGATAAAAGCAGCTATTCCACCGGCTTTTTGAGCTTCTGCGATTGCATGTAAAGTTAAAGTTGTTTTTCCAGAAGATTCTGGTCCATAAATTTCAATAACACGACCACGTGGATAACCATTTACACCCAACGCCAAATCAATACCAAGCGAACCAGAAGAAATCGATTCCACTTCTACAATGGCTTTGTCGCCCATTTTCATTACTGTTCCTTTTCCGTAAGTCTTATCTAACTTATCTAATGTAAGTTGGAGTGCTTTTAACTTTGCTTCTTTTTCGGAGTTTCCTTTTTCCGCAATTTCTTTTGCCGCCATATATTTATAGGTATAATTTTTAGTAAAAATACTTATTTTTTTTGAACAAACAAAAACTGTTTTGAAATTCAGTGCCATGCGGTATTTATTATAAAACAAATTCAAATTTTAACAATAAATATATATTTCCTATTTTTGCAAACTACTTTCAGCACCAATGGAAAAAATCATTTCTTATCCCATCTCCATCGTCAGCACATTGCTGTTTTTGTTGGCATTAGTTATTTTTCAGCCAATTCAATGGCTTTGTTTTTATTTATTTGGCTATCAAGCTCATAAAAAAAGCGTTGATTATTTGAATTTGATTTTGATGAGAATTGCACATTTACTGGGGAACACCTATGAATTTAATAACCGAGACTTGATTCCAAAAGGGGTGCCTGTTATTTTTGTAGCCAATCACCAAAGTTTGTTTGACATTGTTGGAATGATTTGGTTCCTGAGAAAATTCCATCCTAAATTTGTAAGCAAGAAAGAACTAGGAAAAGGAATTCCGAGCATTTCTTTCAATCTCCAACATGGCGGTTCTGTTTTAATTGATAGAAAAGATCCAAAACAAGCCATTCCGTTAATAAAAGGATTGGCTGAATATATCGAAAAAACCAATCGTGCGGCAGTAATTTTTCCTGAAGGGACACGAACTAAAAATGGTCAGCCAAAAGAATTTGCTCAAACAGGATTAAAAATTTTATGCAAGCATGCGCCAAGTGCTTATGTCGTCCCAATAACAATAAACAATTCTTGGAAATTTGTTAAATACGGTTTTTTGCCTTTTGGTTTAGGAAATCGCCTTATCTTTNCGGTCCATAAACCTTTGGCTGTGAAAGATTATGAGTTTGAAGAATTAATTAAAATAACAGAACAAACCATCGTCAATGCAATAAAACAATAAATCAAATTTTAATTGATTTTAACCTCTAAAACAATAATTAAAAAATGTCAATAAAAAATATTCGTCTCGAAGTAATGCAATTTCTAGAAGAAAAAGTAGAAGGATTTGTCGATCAATTTTTAATCCCAGTTGAAAAGATTTGGCAACCTACAGATTTTTTACCTAATTCAGAAAATGAAAATTTCTTTGAAGAAGTAAAAGAATTAAGAGAAATCGCTAAAGATTTACCATATGATTTTTGGGTAACCTTAGTTGGTGATACAATAACAGAGGAAGCACTTCCAACCTACGAATCGTGGTTGATGGATGTCGATGGAGTTGGGCAAGTAGAAGCCAACGGTTGGTCGAAATGGGTGCGCCATTGGACAGGTGAAGAAAACCGTCACGGTGATTTGTTGAACAAATATTTGTATTTGTCTGGTAGAGTAAATATGCGGGAAATCGAAATGACCACACAACATTTAATCGCCGACGGATTTGATATTGGAACTGGTCGCGATCCTTATAAAAACTTTGTTTACACCAGTTTTCAAGAATTGGCAACATATATTTCTCACAACCGCGTTTCGCAATTAGCTAAGTCCTATGGCGACAACAAATTGGCTAAAATTTGTAAAATGATTGCAGGTGACGAAATGCGTCACCATCATGCTTATAGTGAGTTTGTGACCCAAATCTTCAAAGTNGANCCNAGCGAAATGCTTTTGGCGTTCAATTATATGATGAAACAGAAAATNGTAATGCCCGCACAATTTTTGAGAGAATCAGGCGAAAAAATTAGTTCTGCTTTTCTAAATTTCTCCGATTCAGCACAGCGGATTGGTGTTTATACTGCCAATGATTATGTGGAAATCATGCAAAAACTTATTGAAAAATGGGANATTGAAAATCTAACAAACCTAACAGATGAAGCAGAAAAAGCCAGAGATTATTTGATGAAATTGCCAGCAAGAATGGCAAAAGTATCAGAAAGGTTGGTCATTCCCGAAGAATCTCAAGTTTTTAAATGGGTTCAGCCTGCTTTGGTGAGATAAGATTTGACAAGTTTTAATATAAATGTTGATTTTGAAAGTGATTACTTTTTGAATCAACATTTTTTAATTTTTAAAGATGAGGAACGATATTTTAATTCAAAACACNATCGAATTTGTTAAGCAACAACTTCAAAATGCNGAAGGTGGTCATGATTGGTTCCATATTGAAAGGGTTTATAAAAATAGTTTATTGATTGCGAAAGAAGAAAATTGCGATTTATTGGTAGTGCAACTTGGTGCTTTGTTACACGATATTGCGGACAGTAAATTTNATAATGGCGACGAAAATGTGGGTCCAAAAACAGCAAGAACTTTTTTAGAAAATCAGAAAGTAGAAGAAAATATCATTCAAAATGTAATTGATATTATAAAAAATATTTCTTTCAAAGGTGGTAATTTCAACAAAAACTTCACTTCAATTGAACTTGAAATTGTACAAGATGCTGATCGTTTAGATGCTATTGGCGCAATTGGAATTGCAAGAACATTCAACTACGGCGGATTTAAAAACAGGGCGATTTATGACCCAAATGTTCCTTCAAATCTGACAATGACCAAAGAAGAATACAAAAATAGCGAAAGTCCTACATTGAATCATTTCTACGAAAAATTGCTACTCAAAGACAAAATGAATACCCCAACTGGGAAAAAATTAGCTGAAAAAAGACACGCATTCATGCAGTTATTTTTAGAAGAGTTTTATACAGAGTGGAATGGCGATAAATAGCCGATTACTCTGCAACAGTTAATTCTAAATTAATTTCTTTATAATCAATTAGTTTGTGCTCTACTTTATTGCCTGAAAGTGCAATTTCACTTCCTTTTGTGATTAAACAATTTTTATTAAAAAATAAATTTTCATGAGATTCAAACGGATGGAGGCAGCAAACTTTATACGCAAAAAATAAATTCAATGGCATTTCTTTATATTCAAATTGAACATTCATTTCGCTACTTCGTTTTTTAGCATTTTTATAGACGTTCAATTCCATTTTTTTCACTTCTTCTGCTGATTCAATTTCTTTGACATCAAATACATAATCTGCAAAATTTGGGTTTTTTAATGATTCATGCTTTTTTGTAAACTGAAAAATAAAATTGAATTTTGATTGTCCATTCACCTTTTTTTCTTCCACCTTGAAATGATGTGATTTTAGGTTTTTTATATCATATAAATTTGCTTCTAAATTTCCTTTTTCATTATAGAGAAACAAAAAATAACTATTATTATTGGAATTTATAAAACAAGAATTCTCTCTAACTGTACCTAATGACACTATTTTATTAGAGTAACACGCAAAACTATCAAAAGTGAAAGTTTGTGCTTTCAATAAATTGAGGTTTAAAATAAATAGCAACAATAAAATTTTCTTCATAATTATAGTTTTTTANGATGATTATTTTATTTTCAAATANGGTTTTATCTCNTCAAATGTAAAAAGCAATTCTTGTNGACCTTGCGCATAAGAAGCACATTCATAAGTGTTGTAATGCAAAAGCAAACCATTTTCAATAAAGAAGAAATTTATCGGCAATTGAAATTCTTCGTCATCAAACATAAAACCAGTGGCATTTATTGGTGCATTTTGTGGAATTTTATATTTAATTCTAAATTGCTTTTCTGCGAAAGTTTTAAAAACATTTACATCATTGAAGAGATCTTTGTTTTCAATTGTTTTTCCATTACTTGGATTAAAAATCAATGAACGAATGCCTTGATAACCATGTGCTCCTCCAGTAAAACTATAATGTTTCAATTCAATATTTAAAATAGAATCACTTTGGTATTTTACAATTCCTTCGATTTTGGCCTCCCAACCAAAAACATCTTTTGGGTTTTCTTTTTGTATATCTTCATACGCTTTTATAAATGCAGTCAAAACGCCATCATAACCGGTAGAAACATCGGGTTTGTCTCCAAAATAAATGATTTCTTTCACCACAGAAAAAACTTTTTTGTTAATGCTATCTGCAACGATGGGCAAATTTTCAGCAAACGGAATCNTAACAATCACTTCAGGACAANCTTGCTTGCATGGCAAANTTGTTTTCTTTTNATAAATTTTGTCTGAAAAAGTCAATTCGTTTTTGCAACTAGACAACAATAGAACTGCACTGAACAATATAAAAAAATGCTTCATAAAAAGTTAATTTATTTACAAAGGTAATTAGTTGCGTTTTGGTTTAAAGAAATTAAAAGGTAAATTTGTAAACTATTAGTAATTATTTTATCCAAATGAAATTCAATACAAAAGTTATTCACGGCAACCAACACCACGACCCTTCGACTGGTGCAGTTATGCCACCCGTTTATCAAACTTCCACCTTTGTTCAATCTAGTCCCGGAAAGCCACTAAACCCAGATTATGAATATAGCAGGGCAGCAAATCCAACACGTTCAGCTTTAGAAAATGCTTTGGCTAGTATAGAAAATGGCGTTAGAGGTTTGGCTTTTTCTTCTGGATTAGCAGCAACCGATTGTATTTTGCGTTCCTTTAAAGCTGGAGATGAAATTATTGCAATGGACGATTTGTATGGTGGAACCTACCGAATGTTTACGAGAATTTATGCCGATTCTGGTATAAAGTTTCATTTTGTAGACATGACCAATTTAGAGCAATTAACATCTTTGATCAACGAAAATACTAAATTGGTTTGGGTTGAAACACCGACAAATCCGTTGATGAAATTAGCTGATATTGCAGCAATNNCAAAAATTACAAAAGACAAGAAAGTGCTGTTCGCAGTGGATAATACTTTTGCAACGCCCTATTTACAAAAACCACTAGATTTAGGTGCTGATATCGTAATGCATTCTGCCACCAAATATTTAGGAGGTCATTCTGATGTGATTGCTGGCGCATTGATTGTTAAAGATGAACAATTAGGCGAACAATTGCATTTTCAGCAATTTGCCACAGGCGCAACGCTTGGTCCAATGGATGCCTTTTTGGTTTTGAGAGGGATAAAAACACTGCATTTGCGTGTACAAAGACATTGTGAAAATGGAGAAAAAGTGGTTGAATTTCTTGAAAATCATTCAAAAATTAATACGGTCTATTATCCAGGTTTGCCTAATCATCCGCACCATGAAATTGCAAAAAAGCAAATGAAAGGCTTTGGCGGCATGGTTTCATTTACTTTTAAGTCTGGTAAAAAAGAAGATGCTATTTCGTTTTTAGAGCAATTGAAAGTATTTACTTTAGCAGAATCNTTAGGCGGAGTTGAGTCTTTGGCCAATCATCCTGCGTTGATGACACATGCATCGATTCCGGAAGAAAAAAGAAAAGAAATAGGAATTACAGATGATTTGGTTCGTTTGAGTGTTGGCGTTGAAGACATTGAAGATTTAATTGCCGACTTAAATCAAGCGTTAGCTTAAATTTATTCCAACCGGTACAATTTTCTAGAAATAAAAAATCCCAATTCTGCAATTAGAATTGGGATTTTTTATTTGGAATTTATCTTAATTTTAGTCGACTAAAATGATGATTTTGTTGTCTTTCATTTCTAAAGTACCAGAATTAATAGAAAGATTGAATTTTTGATCATTACCTTTTACAAATTTTGCTTCTGCTTCTTTAGAGAAATTAAAATTATTTGAAGCGATTTTAATTTCACCTTTAGTCAAAATAGAAACTATTGGCGCATGGTGGTTCAAAATTTGGAAACTTCCGTCCACTCCAGGAATGGTTACTGATGTAACTTCTCCTGAATATAATTTGCTTTCTGGCGATACTATTTCTAATGTCATATTTTTTAGTTTACAGTCGCAGTTGCAGTTTGCAGTTTGAAAACTGAAAACTGAAAACTGACTACTTTTTTATGCTTCCGCTAACATTTTTTCTCCTGCTTCGATTGCATCTTCAATTGTTCCTTTAAGGTTGAAAGCTGCTTCTGGAAGGTGATCTAATTCTCCATCAATAATCATGTTAAATCCTTTGATGGTATCTTTGATGTCAACTAAAACTCCAGGAATTCCTGTAAATTGTTCTGCAACGTGGAATGGTTGAGACAAGAATCTTTGTACACGTCTTGCTCTAGAAACTGATAATTTATCTTCTTCAGATAATTCTTCCATTCCTAAAATGGCAATAATGTCTTGCAATTGTTTGTATTTCTGAAGAATTTCTTTCACTCTTTGGGCACAGTCGTAATGAGCATCACCTAAAATTTGTGGTGTTAAAATCCTAGAAGTAGAATCTAACGGGTCAACCGCTGGGTAAATACCTAATTCAGCAATTTTACGCGACAATACTGTTGTTGCATCTAAGTGAGCAAATGTTGTTGCTGGCGCTGGGTCAGTTAAATCATCCGCAGGAACGTAAACCGCTTGAACAGAGGTAATAGATCCTTTATTTGTTGATGTAATTCTTTCTTGCATAGCTCCCATTTCGGTTGCTAAAGTTGGTTGATAACCTACCGCAGATGGCATACGACCTAAAAGCGCCGAAACTTCAGAACCTGCTTGAGTAAAACGGAAGATATTATCAACGAAGAAAAGTACGTCTTTTCCTTGGTCTGAACCTGCTCCATCACGGAAATATTCTGCAATTGAAAGCCCTGATAATGCCACACGAGCTCTCGCTCCTGGTGGTTCGTTCATTTGACCGAAAACGAAAGTAGCTTTTGACTCTCTCATTCCCATCATATCTACTTTAGATAAATCCCATCCGCCTTCTTCCATAGAGTGCATAAAAGCATCTCCATATTTTATAATGCCAGATTCTAACATCTCGCGCAATAAATCGTTTCCTTCACGGGTTCTTTCTCCTACTCCTGCGAATACTGAAAGTCCACCGTGTCCTTTTGCGATATTGTTGATTAATTCTTGAATCAATACTGTTTTGCCAACTCCGGCTCCACCAAACAATCCAATTTTTCCACCTTTTGAGTAGGGTTCAATCAAATCGATTACTTTAATTCCTGTAAATAAAACTTCTGATGAAGTTGATAAATCTTCGAATTTTGGAGCTTGACGGTGAATAGACATTCCGTTTTCACCAGTTTTTGGCAATTCTCCTAAACCATCAATTGCATCTCCAATTACATTGAACAAACGACCGTAAACATCTGGACCAATTGGCATCTTGATTGGGTTTCCTGTACCAACTACTTCATAACCACGACTTAATCCATCTGTTGAATCCATGGAAATTGTACGAACGGTGTTTTCTCCAATGTGAGATTGTACTTCGAGAACCAATAATGTTCCGTCTTTTTTCGTGATTTCTAACGAATCATAAATTTTTGGAAGTTCAACATCTTTACCGTTGAAAACTACGTCCACAACTGGACCAATGATTTGAGCAACTTTTCCTATTACTTTTGACATTACTTATGTGTTTATTAAATAGCTATTTAGGTTTGGGACACAATAGAATTAAAACCTCTATTTTTCCGAGTGCAAAGATAATTTTTTAAAATATAAAATCAATAATTTTCAAATAAAATTATTTATAAATTTTATCAACTTGGTTGTTTTTGGTTTATTTATTCTTCTATTTAGTAGCGGATGCTGATTTATGAAATTATTTTATTACTTAACATTAATTAATTGGATTGATTTAATGTGTTTTGAAGTTTAAGGTTTTGCATTTTAATCCTTACTTTTGAACGAATTAAAAACTGTTTGAAACCATGCAAAACCAATCTATAAAAATTCTTCATATCGATAGCAATCATAAGGTTTTGATGGAAGAATTGCAGAATTTTGGATTCACCAACCACGAAGATTTCACGGCTTCTAAATCAGCAATAGAAGAAAAAATACAGCACTATCATGGAATTGTAATCCGCAGTCGATTTAAAATTGACAAAAGCTTTCTTGACAAAGCGGTCAATTTGCAATTTATCGCAAGGGTGGGCGCAGGTCTAGAAAGTATTGATTGCGACTATGCAAAAGCCAAAGACATAACTTTGATTGCTGCCCCTGAAGGCAACCGAAATGCCGTTGGAGAACACGCTTTGGGGATGTTGTTATCGCTTTTNAANAACCTCAACAAAGCCAATAATGAGGTAAAATCAGGCAAATGGTCGCGAGGAAATAACCGTGGACATGAGCTTGAAGGGAAAACCGTTGGAATTATCGGTTATGGTAACATGGGAAAGTCTTTTGCTAAAAAATTACGAGGATTTGATGTAGCCGTTTTATGTTATGATATTTTAGAGGATGTTGGAGATGAAAATGCAAAACAAGTAGGTTTGGTTGAATTTCAAGAAAAATGTGATGTTGTAAGTCTTCATACACCTTGGAATGAGTCCACCGATAAATTGATTGACGAAGCTTTTATTAACGGATTTTCAAAGCCGTTTTGGTTTTTAAATACAGCTCGTGGAAACAGCGTAGTAACCGCAGATTTGGTGAATGCCCTACAGTCAAAAAAAATACTAGGCGCAGGTTTGGATGTTTTAGAATATGAAAAGGGTTCTTTTGAAAATTTGTTTTTAGATACTGAAATTCCAGCTGCTTTTCAATATTTGCTTAGCGCCGATAATGTTATCCTGACGCCGCATATTGCTGGTTGGACTTTCGAAAGCCATGAGCGATTGGCAAAAGTGATTGTCGAAAAAATTAAAGAAAAATATTCATTGTCTGAAAAAGATATTGAAATTGAAAATACGAAAACAACATCAGAGGTTCGGGTTACAGGAATTGGTGGGTTTTTCTTTAAGTCAGAAAATCCAAAAGAATTAATGAACTGGTACAGTAAGCATTTAGGTTTAAAAACGGATGATTATGGTTCAACTTTTTGGTGGAAAGACAAAAACGGCAGCGATTGTTGCACGCAATGGTCACCTTTTTCAGATAAAACAACTTATTTTGAACCTAGTCAAAAGGCATTTATGCAGAACTTTAGGGTGCAAAATTTAGAAAATTTATTAGCTCAGTTAAAGACAGAAAACGTAAATATTATTGGAGAAATGCAAACTTTCGATTATGGAAAATTTGCATGGATTTTAGACTCAGAAGGAAATAAAATCGAACTCTGGGAGCCCGTTGATAGTGTGTTTCTATAAACATCAATAGACTTACATCTCAAATTCGTCTGTATTTTGTTCTTCTGTATCGGTTGAATCTACCTCTTTTTTCAATCCTCCGTAGCAATCCACTTTGATTTTTAAATCTTTTGGCCTTTCAAAATCTTCACGAGAAACGGTTAGACTTGGGTCGCCATAGCATTTTTTCATAAATATCGCCCAGATTGGCAGTGCCGCCGTTGCTCCTTGACCATAAGTGATTCCTTTAAAATGCGCAGATCGGTCTTCGTTACCAACCCAAACACCGGCAGCCAAATTGGGCACCATTCCTACAAACCAACCATCAGATTGGTTTTGGGTAGTTCCTGTTTTACCAGCAATTGGATTTCTAAAAACGTACGGATAACCTGTCACTCTATTATAACCATTTCCACCTCCTTCGGTTCTTAGACGCGCACCAGATCCTGATTCCGTAACTCCTTGCAATAATTTTATAACAGCATAGGCAATGTCTTTGTCTAATACATCATGAGAATCCGGAACGGTTTCGTACAAAGTATTTCCGTTTTTGTCTTCAATTTTTGTAATCACNTGCGGTTTGATATAAATACCTTTGTTGGCGAANGTNCTGTAAGCCGCGACCATGTCTTCAACNGTAATTTCTACTGCGCCTAGTGCTATCGACGGTTGTGCTGGAATTTCTGATTTTATACCCAATTTATGTGCTAAATCTACTACCGCTTCTGGTCCAGTTCGGTCAATTAATTTTGCAGAAACTGTGTTGATTGAATTTGCCAAAGCATATTTGAGCGTTACTAAGCCCATAAATTTTCCGTTCGAATTATTTGGCGTCCAAGTTTCTGTAACATTATGCCTTCCTTTCGGGATAGAAAAATTAGAATCGATAATGGAATCGCAAGGTGACATTCCTAATTCTTTAATAGCTGTTGCATAAACAATTGGCTTAAAAGTAGAACCCACNTGCCTTGCGCCTTGACCAACGTGGTCGTATTGAAAATGTTTGTAATTGATTCCGCCAACCCATACTTTTACATGTCCTGAGCTAGGTTCCATTGCCATCATACCCGATTGTAAGAAACTTTTATAATAACGAATCGAATCGTTTGGCGTCATAATGGTATCTTTTTCGCCTTTCCAAGTAAAAACTGTCATTTTTGTTTTAACATCAAATGACTTTATAATTTCTTCGTCTGATTTGTCTGATTCTTTCAAAACCCTCCAGCGCTCAGAACTTTTTTGAGCACGGGTAATCAGTTTTTTGGTTTCGTCATCAGAAATATTAACGAAAGGCGCATTTTTATTCTTTTTTTGTTCCGTTTTAAATTCTTCTTGCAAGTTTTTCAAATGTTGCGAAACTGCTTCTTCGGCATACGTTTGCATCCGAGAATCGATAGTAGTGTAAATTTTCAGTCCATCCCGATAAATATCGTAATCCGAACCATCAGGTTGTTTGTTTTCTTTGACCCAAGTTTTCATGAAATCGCGTAAATATTCTCTAAAATAAGTCGCAATTCCATCTTGATGACTTTCTGGTTGAAATTTTAACGCAATCGGCTCTTTTTCAAAAGTTGCTTTCTGAGACTCGGTAATTATCTTGTTTCTAACCATCTGACCGAGCACAACATTTCGTCTTTGTCGCACTCTTTCCGTTCGACGAACAGGATTGTACAAAGAAGGGTTTTTCAACATTCCTACCAACATAGCACTTTCATCGATAGATAAGTCTCTTGGTTCTTTCCCAAAATAAACCTTGGCTGCAGAGCGAATTCCAACAGCTGTATTGACGAAATCTGCTTTATTAAGGTACATTGCAATAATTTCATTTTTTGTGTATTGTCGCTCTAGTTTGATAGCAATAATCCACTCTTTTGCTTTTTGAATCATACGCAAAGGCAAAAAGCGAGCACCTTCACCATGGAATAATAATTTTGCTAATTGTTGTGTTAAAGTACTTGCTCCACCATTCGCTCCAAGTTTTATGGCTGCGCCAAAGGTCCGTCTTCCGTCAATTCCTGAATGTTCATAAAAACGTTCGTCTTCGGTTGCGACCAAAGCTTTGACTAAATGCTGAGGCAAGTCTGAATATTTTACAGAAGTCCGGTTTTCATTATAAAATTTACCTAAAACGACGCCGTCAGAAGAGATAACTTCGGTAGCAAGGTTTGAATTTGGATTTTCTAATTCTTCAAAAGAAGGCATCGAACCCAGCAATCCCCATGAAGCAAAAAGGAAAAACACGATTGTTCCACCAAGTGAATAAAAGAAAACTTTCCAGAATTTTTTTCTGTAATATGCTATATCTTTTATTGGTTGCTGTTCATTTGTTTTTTTGATTGCCATAATTTTATTCTATTGATTCGATTCTAAAACCTACTTCTGTAACGCCTTTTAAATCTGAAACGCCTTCAATTTTGCCGGTTTTTCTTACTGCTTGTTGAATGCTAATTTTATAATTTCCTGCTTTTGCAAAACGCACTTTTTCTTTATAAAAAAGTTTATTTTCTTTGATATCTGCAAATCCATCTCCNATTAACGTTCCGTCTGCGTTGGCCATTTCGTATTGCAAAGTATCTTTTCTGACCAAACCATCGGGTTGCTGCATCGAAACAATTAAAAACAAATTACTAAATTCATAATCGTCATTGTTCCTGATGTTTACAAACAAATTGTAAGGTTTAAGAGTGTCCATCTGATTGAAGTTAAAACCCACAATGCTGTCTTTTTTCCAACTTTCACCAACGGTTTTATACTCGTCAAATACCCTTTTTTTGTCGCATGAACAAAAAAATAATACTGTCAAAAGCAATAAAATACTACTCTTTAGTTTCATTGTTTTTATTAGGAATTATTTTGTTGTCAACTGGTTTGTTTTCAGTTACTGGTTTATTTTGATTAGGCACAATTTTGTTGTTTGGATTCCTGTTTGGATTGTTCGGATTTTTGTTTGGATTTGGATTGTTGTTTTTGTTTGG
>JGI25914J50564_10000166_pt1 | contig 20433 bp, 25 predicted proteins | sample LauGreSuBDMM15SN_2_FD_50564 | JGI IMG/M metagenome (IMG submission 50564) | reverse complement strand
TTAAAGAAATTACTTTTTGTTTTGACTAAACACCTATGAAAAAATTATATACTCTACTCTTAGTATTGCTTGTTTTACAAAGCCAGGCACAAATAGAAAATCCGGTAAAATGGAGCTTTAGTGCACAGAAAACTGGCAAAAACGAAGCGAATGTGCAAATTAAGGCTACTATCCAAAAAGGCTGGCATCTGTATTCTCAATTTATAGAAGATGGAGGACCTATTCCTACCTCCTTTACTTTTAGCCCCTCTAATGACTACCAATTGCTGGGAAAGGTGAGCGAAAGCCCCAAGGCTGTTATAGCTTTTGACCCCAATTTTGGGATGAAAGTAGCATGGCACGAAACCCAGGTAACCTTTACTCAAAAAATAAAAATCACCAGTGCTAAGTTTACCCTGAAGGGTGTGTTGGAGTATACGGTTTGTAATGACAACAAGTGTTTACCTCCTACTGAACAAGAATTCAGTATTCCCGTTAACGTGTCTGAGGATGCCTCGGTTGCCCCAATTGATGCACCCAACCCCGGTGCAGTAAACACCAGCCCTAAATTAGAAGAGCCAAAGACCATTGCCAATCCCGAAAACAGCGATTCTCTTTGGGGAATTTTTATAGCCGGTTTTTTAGGTGGCTTAGCGGCGTTTTTTATGCCTTGCATTTACCCCATGATACCACTAACTGTTTCTTTCTTTACCAAGAAATCTGGTTCTAGGGCTAAGGGAATTCGCAGTGCTGCCCTTTATGGTTTTTTTATTGTGGCCATATATGTGAGTTTAGGCCTGGTTATTACCCTGCTATTTGGCACTTCGGCCTTAAACGAAGCGGCTAGTAGCGCCACCTTTAACCTCTTATTTTTTGGCTTATTGCTCATTTTTGCACTTTCATTTTTGGGTGCTTTTGAAATCACCCTGCCGGCAGCATTGGTTAATAAAATGGATGCAGAATCGAACAGAAGCGGCTTAATCGGTTTGTTTTTTATGTCCTTTACATTGGCACTAGTTTCTTTTTCATGTACCGGTCCCATTATTGGCACGCTGTTGGTAGATGCAGTTTCTAAAGGAGCCTACCTGGGTCCAGCTATGGGAATGTTTGGTTTTTCGTTAGCGCTAGCCATTCCATTTACGCTATTTGCCATTTTTCCGTCTTGGTTAAAAGAAATGCCAAAATCGGGTGGTTGGTTAAATACCGTAAAAGTTTCTTTGGGGTTTTTAGAATTGGCCCTAGCCTTTAAGTTTTTATCTAACGTAGATTTAGCCTACCATTGGGGGATACTTAATCGTGATATTTTCTTGATTATTTGGATCGTGATTTTTGCCTTTTGGGGGTTATACCTCTTGGGTAAAATTAAATTAGCACACGATAGCGATTTAACCTTTATCTCACTAAGCAGACTACTATTCGCCATGTTAATATGGGGTTTTACCCTGTATATGGTTCCCGGTTTGTGGGGTGCGCCACTTAAGGCCATTAATGCGTGGTTGCCACCGGCAAGTACCCAAGAATTCGATTTATATAGCAAGCAATTTACCACCACAACTACCACTGAATCTGCTACTAAGAAATACGCCAACCTGTTTCATGCCCCCTACGGTTTAAATGCCTATTACGATTATGAGGAAGGATTGGCAGCTGCAAAACAACAAAACAAACCCATTTTACTAGATTTTACCGGATGGAGTTGTACCAATTGCCGCAAAATGGAGGCAAGTGTTTGGGCTGATGCCGAAGTATTGAAGCGATTAAAAAACGATTATATCCTTATCTCTTTATATGTAGATGATAAAACAGCATTGTCTAAAAACGAAAAGTATACCTCTACATTTAGCGGTAGAACTATTAAAACCATCGGTCAAAAATGGAGTGATTTTCAGGCCAGCACTTTTGGCACTAATTCTCAACCTTATTATGTATTGCTTGATGCTGAGGGCAAACAATTGGTGGCTCCACAAGCATTTAATTTGGATATTAGCAATTATATCCGTTTTTTAGATAGCGGCAAATCGGCTTTTAACAAAAAATAAGCATGAACTCAATTAAGAAAATAGGGGTTTTTACCTCAGGGGGCGATTCCCCGGGTATGAATGCAGCCATTCGGGCTGTAGTAAGAACCGGATTGTATTACAACCTCGAAGTGGTGGGTATTATGAGAGGCTACGAGGGCTTAATTACTGGCGAAATTATTCCGATGGATCGCAAGTCGGTAGCCAATATAGTACAACGTGGCGGCACCATTTTAAAAACTGCCCGTAGCGATGATTTTAGAACTGTTGAGGGCCGTAAAAAAGCTTTCGAAAATGTGCAAAAGTACGGAATAGATGCCTTGGTGGGCATTGGCGGCGATGGTACCTTTACCGGAGCCAGTATTTTTATCGAGGAGTTTGATGTACCCATCATGGGTCTTCCGGGCACCATTGATAACGATTTAATAGGCACCGACTTTACTATTGGTTACGACACCGCCATCAACACTGTGGTGAATGCGGTGGATAAAATTCGCGATACTGCCGAATCGCACGACCGCTTGTTTATTGTAGAGGTTATGGGCCGAGATTCTGGCTTAATTGCTTTACGCAGTGGCATTGGTACAGGTGCAGAAGCCATTTTAATTCCAGAAACCAAAACCGATATTACTCATTTATTAGAACGATTAGAATCGGGTAGAAAAGATAAATCTTCCAAAATCATCATTGTGGCCGAAGGCGATGACGTAGGCGGAGCTTTTGTGGTAGCAAAGGCGGTAAAAGAAAAATTTCCGAGCATTGATACCCGTGTGTCTATTTTAGGCCACATGCAGCGTGGCGGTAGTCCTTCGTGTATGGATCGTGTATTGGCTAGCCGCTTGGGCGTGGGAGCTGTGGAAGCACTTTTAGCCAACCGCCGTGGCGAAATGTTGGGTTTGGTAAATAACGAAATTCAATATACTCCTTTTAAACAAGCCATAAAGCATCTTGGTGAAGTAGATACCAATCTGCTAAAAATCGTCGATATTCTATCGCTATAATCAATTTTTTGCTTTTAGTTTTTTAATTATCAAGGTTTTACTATCTTTGTCGCCCCGCAGTAGGAGACTCCGGGAAATATGTTGGATACATAAAACTTAAAAAACATGGCAACTAAAATCAGATTGCAAAGATTCGGTAAAAAGGGAAAACCTTTTTATCACCTAGTGGTAGCAGATTCACGTGCTCCAAGAGACGGTAAATTTATTGAGCGTATTGGTTCTTATAACCCCAATACTAACCCAGCAACCATCGACCTTAATTTCGACAAAGCCTTATCGTGGGTAAACCAAGGTGCCCAACCAACCGATACCTGTCGTGCTATTCTTTCTTATAAAGGTGTTTTATACAAAAAACACTTAGAAGGTGGTATTAAAAAAGGCGCCTTAACGCAAGAACAAGCCGATGCAAAATTTGCAGCTTGGTTAACTAGCAAAGACGCTCAAATTATTGGCAAAAAAGATAGCTTAACGCAAACTAAAGAGCAAGTTAAAAAAGCTGCTTTAGTAGCCGAGGCGAAACGTAAAGAAGACAAAGCAGCAGCTATTGAAGCAAAATATGCTGCTCCTGCCGAAGTAGAAGAAGTGGCTGTTGAAGAAGTTCCAGTAGCAGAAGAAACAGAGAACACCGAAGAAACTACCGAAGTAGCTACCGAAGAAACCGTAGTTTCAGAAGATGCTCCGGAAGCACCAGAAGTAGCAGTTGAAGAACCGGCTAGCGAAGAAGCTCCAGTTGCAGAAGAAATTACCGAAGCGATTGAAGAAGCTCTAGAAGCGGAAATAGCAGTTGAAGAACCAGCTAGCGATGAAGTTACCGAAACGGTTGAAGATGCAGTAGCAGAAGTAGCCAAGGAAGTAGTAGAAGAACCAGCTGCCGAAGAGGCTCCTGTTGCAGAAGAAGTAGTGGAAGAAGCCCAAGCAGCAGCCGAAACGTCAAGCGAAGAGGCTCCCGCAGACGAAACTCCTGCTGAGTAATTCTTAAAAACCTATATTTATGTCATCCTTAGCAAAGCTTGGGATGACATTTTTGTTTACAGACCACATGAATTTAGCTGACAGTTTTTATATCGGGTATATTACCAAAACCAAGGGACTAAAAGGAGAGGTACAGGTATTTTTTGAATATCCAAAGCCCGAGGATCTGGAATTAGACACTCTTTTTTTAGAGTTTAATGGCAAACTGGTACCTTATTTCACCCAAGAAATTGCCCTGCAGTCTAACCAAACTGCCAATATTTATTTAGCCGATGTAGATGTGATTGAAAAAGCACAAACCCTGGTTCGCAAAAAAATATACTTACCCAATACTAAAAAGCCCGAACGTTCCCCCGGCGAATTTCTTATTAGCGATTTAAAGGGATTTGTAGTTATAGATGCCACTCATGGCCAATTGGGTAGCATTACCGATATTCACGAATACCCGCAACAATTTGTGGCAGCGTTACTTTACCAAGATCGGGAAATACTTTTTCCGCTAAGCGAAGATTTAATAACAAAAATTGATCAAAACAAAAACACACTATACGTTAATTTACCAGAGGGATTGGTCGATTTGTATCTAAATTCCTAAACAATTTGGAAAATATGTAAAGTTTGTTTTACATTTGTTAAAATAAACTTTACAATTATGAAAACTAGATTTTTATTTCCCCATAGCTATCGCCGCATAGGTTGGTTATTATTTGTTCCTTTTTTAGTGTTTGGCTTGGCTGTTTTGAACCACGATTTTCAGGTTGATTTCTTAGAAATATCTTTTGGAAAAAACCCGGCACCCGGCACCTTTGAAAGTATTTTTTCTGTCAATACTATTAATTTGAGTGATGAAATAGCAACTCTTGGAATGATTTTAAGTTTGTTATTTATTGCATTTTCTAAAGAAAAGATAGAAGATGAACGAGTTGCTCAAATACGCCTCGATTCCTTGCATTTTGCCGTTTATTTAAATTATGCGGTATTGGCCATTCAGGTTATTTTTGTTCACGGGACAGCTTTTTTAGATGTAATGGTTTACAATATGTTTAGTGTTTTGTTATTATTTATTATTCGGTACAGAGTAGTATTTAACTTAGAAAATAAAGCATAAGAGAAACATGAAAAACACACTAAAGATACAACGTGCCATAAAAAACAGCACACAGGCTGATTTGGCTGAGGCAATTGGGGTGAGTCGGCAAACAATTAACAGTATGGAGTTGGCTAAATATATCCCATCAACGGCATTGGCAATTAAAATTGCACGTTATTTTGGGAAAACCGTAGAAGAAATTTTTGAGTTAGAACCCGGTGATTAATCTGTAAATTTGACCATGCGTTTCGATATTATTACCGTATTACCCGGCTTATTAGAGGGTCCCTTTTCCCACTCAATTTTGCACCGAGCCCAACAAAAGGGCCTAGTTGAAATTCATGTGCACAATTTGCGGGAGTATAGTGAACACCGCCAAAAAAGTGTAGACGATTATCCTTACGGAGGAGGTAGCGGCATGGTAATGACCATTGAGCCCTTTGCCAAATGTATAGAAACCCTACAGGCCGAGCGCACCTACGATGAGGTAATTTTCATGAGTCCAGATGGAGAACGTTTGGATCAGCAAATTGCCAATCATTTTATTTCTCATCAAAACGTAATTATTCTTTGCGGTCATTATAAAGGCATAGATCAGCGTATCCGCGACACCTATGTAACTCGAGAAATTTCTATTGGAGATTATGTGCTTTCTGGTGGAGAGTTGGCCGCCGCTGTTTTAGTAGATTCGGTAGTGCGCCTAATTCCCGGAGTTTTAAACGATGAAACATCGGCCCTTTCTGATTCTTTTCAAGATGATTTATTAGACGCCCCGGTTTATACCCGACCAGCCGAATGGCGTGGACAAAAGGTGCCTGATATTTTATTAAGTGGTCATCAGAAATTGATTGATGAGTGGCGCCACGAACAAGCCCTAGAGCGCACCAAAACACGTCGCCCCGACTTGTTAAAATAAATCCAACTTTATTTTTGGTGCAATAATGCTATTATACGCTCTTTATCGTTCACCTGTGTTTTAAGTGCTTCATTCAGTTCTCGGCAGGCAGTTAACTCGTTTTTTATATTTTTATATTGCGTTTCGCCTTCTTCCAGTGCATTTCTCCATTCCTCTGGTGAATAACCTGCATGCTCACTTTCAAAAAATTCTCCCGGGTGGGTTTCCAAAATCTTCGCCATCAAGATAATATCTAGGTATTTGATAGAACCTTTTACCAAACTTAGCTTAAGCCCATCAAAAGATTTACCCATTTCTAGTGCCAACCAACTAAGCGATCTGTTCCTGTTTTTTAGCAACCTAGTTACCGTTTCTTTTAAATACATAAAAAATTTAGTATAAAGTATAATATATTAATTGTAATGCTTATTTTTATTCGTAATAATTACTAAAGGAATTATAAGGCCTTAAATAGTTTGATAAAATATACAAATTTTTCTTTAAATCTATAAAAATTTCTCTTATGTATAAATATTTAATTAATGAAAACTTGTCTAATCTCCCAATGAGAGATTATAAGAATGCACTGAAGGTTATCCCCTTGGTATTGGGTGTTTCGCCCAATACATTTTTAAACTATCGTAATATAAAGGCCGGAGAAAGAAAAGACATTCCCTACCAAAAAGTGGTTCAATTAGAGAAAATGTTTGGTTTAAGTGCCGGAGAGCTGCAAAATACCCGAATTAGTTGTAAGCACATTACCCAATTACTGGAGGACTATAAAAATGTTTTGAGGTAAATTGCGGAAAAATTCAATTCTGCTTTTAAAAATCAAAATAATTCCCTAACATTGCAGTCCGATTTTTGACGTGTTAAAAATCGTGTTAAAAGCTTAATACCATGGATTTAGTAAAATTTGTTGAAGAACAGGCTATAGTAAAACAAGAAGTTCCAGCCTTTAAAGCCGGAGATACTGTTGCCGTACATTATAAAATTCGCGAAGGAAATAAAGAACGTATCCAAATCTATCAGGGTGTTGTTATCCAGCGCAATAGTGTAGGCGTAAACGAAACGTTTACAGTTCGTAAAATGTCCAACGGAATTGGAGTAGAGCGTATCTTTCCAATCAATTCACCAAACATTGAGAAAGTAGACGTGGTAAACTTTGGTAAAGTGCGAAGAGCTAAATTGTTCTACTTACGTGCATTAACCGGTAAAGCTGCCCGTATCAAATCTAAAAGAGTATAATTTTAAATTATATATGAAGAGCCCCGATATTTATCGGGGCTTTTTTGTTTGAACAAAACCGATATGAAAAACCTTTTAAAAAAATTCGAAGAAAAACGTCCAGAGATTGTATTTGAGTGGAAAGATGCTGAATCGGAAGCCGAAGGCTGGGTGGTTATCAATTCGCTACGTGGAGGCGCAGCCGGTGGTGGTACCCGTATGCGCAAGGGCTTGGATAAACGAGAAGTAGAATCGTTGGCCAAAACCATGGAAGTAAAGTTTACTGTTTCGGGACCGGCTATTGGTGGTGCCAAATCGGGTATTAATTTTGATCCGGCCGATCCCCGAAAAAAGGGCGTTTTGGAGCGTTGGTACAAAGCGGTAATACCTTTGTTGAAAAACTACTATGGCACCGGCGGCGATTTAAACGTAGATGAAATTCATGAAGTAATTCCAATAACCGAGAATTATGGCTTATGGCATCCACAGGAAGGAATTATTAATGGGCACTATAAGGCCAAAGAGAACGACCGCATTCATCAAATTGGACAATTGCGTTATGGTGTTTCTAAGGTATTAGAAGATACCAACTTCTCTCCCGATGTAAAACGTAAATACGTTGTAGCCGACATGATTACTGGTTATGGAGTATCAGAATCTATCCGTCATTTTTACAGCCTCTATGGCGGCGATATAAGCCAAAAACGAGCTATCATTCAAGGTTGGGGTAATGTAGGTGCTGCTGCTGCCTTTTACTTGGCTCAGCAAGGTGTAAAAATCGTAGGTATTATTGATCGGGTAGGTGGTTTGATACCTACCGAGGGCTATAAGCTCGAAGAAATTAGAACACTATTCTTAAACCGCGAAGGCAATACTTTGGTTGCCGATAAACTAATTCCATTTGAGCAGATAAATGAGCAAATTTGGGCTACCCAGGCAGAAATTTTTGTACCCGCTGCTGCCTCTAGATTGGTAACAAAAAACCAGGTAGAACAACTTATTGCCTCGGGTTTAGAAGTAATTGCATGTGGAGCCAATGTGCCTTTTGCCGATTCGGAGATTTTCTTTGGTCCCATTATGGAGTATGCCGATGAACATGTAGCGGTAATTCCCGACTTTATTTCTAACTGTGGTATGGCTCGTGTGTTTGCCTATTTAATGCAAAAAGATGTAGAGATGAGCGATGCAGCCATTTTTAACGATGCCTCTGATGTAATACGCAAAGCTTTAGAGAATACACACAAGCACCATTCGGCTAAAACAAAGTTATCGCAAACGGCTTTTGAAACAGCGCTAAAACAATTGGTATAAAAAAAGCCCCCGAAATTTCGGGGGCTTTTTTGTAAAGGCAGGGCTACTTATTTTCCGTCTGATTTTTTAGTCGTTTCGGTTTTTTTAGCGCAACAAGCCATTTTACAATCTTTTTTGCATTCCATTTTACCATCCTTTTTCTTGCAGCATGCTTCTTTTTTAGCCGCTGGCTTTGGTTGAGTAGTTTGTGCAACAGCGGCACCCATGAAGGCGGCTAATGCAAGTACAGCAATTACTTTTTTCATAATAGATTTATTTTTTAGTGTTTAATTCTCCTATAACGGTGATTCCTCCCTTAACAATATCTCCCAATTGCACATTCACCTTAGTATCCAAAGGTAAGAAAACATCAACCCGGGAACCAAATTTTATGAAGCCAAACTCTTCTGATTGTTTTACCGAATCGGTTTCTTTCACATACCACACAATTCTACGGGCCAGGGCTCCGGCAATTTGACGGTATAAGATTTCTATACCGCTTTTGTGTTTAACTACCACGGTGGTGCGTTCGTTTTCGGTAGATGATTTGGGATCCCAAGCCACCAAATATTTACCCGGATGGTATTTAAAATAAGTCACCATACCAGCTATGGGGTTGCGGTTAATATGAACATTAAAGGGCGACATAAATACCGATACTTGCAAACGTTTGTCTTTAAAGTATTCGCTTTCGGTGGTTTCTTCAATCACAACCACTTTTCCATCGGCCGGGCAAATCACTAAATTTTCGCCGTGTGTGGTACTTATTTTAGGGTTTCTAAAAAATTGTAAAACAATATATAGTAAACCCACTGAAAGCAGGTATATAAACCAACGAATGAGTACATAATCGGCTAAAAAAAACTGCACCAAGGTGTTTAAAAGAAAAATAAACAAGATGGTTAGTGCAATGGTGGTGGTGCCTTCGCGGTGAAGGGGCATTTTTGTAAACATGCCTCAAAAATGCTAAAAAAATCCTAATTAGCCACTACTTTATAAATTTCTGGCAGATTTCTACCCAGGCCATTGTAATCTAAACCATAGCCTACCACAAAGTCGTTAGCTAGTTCAAAACCTACATAGCGAAGTTCCGGAAAGGTGTATTGCAGGGCATTGGGTTTTAGTAATAAACTACACACTGCCACCGAAGCCGGTGCTATGGGGATAAGCTTTTGGAGTAGATATTGCATGGTGTGGCCGCTATCTACAATATCTTCTACAATAATAATGTGCCTACCTTTAAGTTCTTCCGAGAAAGCCAAGCTCTCGGTAATTTTACCTGAAGAGCGGTCATTTGTATAGGAGGACACCTTAACAAATTGCGTTTCGCAAGGCATATTTATCGATTTGATGAGGTCGGCTAAAAACATAAAACTACCACTAAGCACAGCCACAAAAACCGGCGTTTTTTCTTTGTAATCGGCCCGTAGTTGAGCTGCTAATGCAAGCACCCGGCTTTCAATTGCTTCCCTAGACAATAAGGGTTCAAAAAATTTATCTCCAACGGCTATGCGCATTCTTTATTTTTTAATAAGCAAACTATCGGCTTTACCTTTTGGCAATTCCTGTTCAAACCAGCCACCCTCTTCGGCGTTAAATAAACTATCGCTGCTTAAAGAGTCTGGTCGTGCCAATAAAGAGCGTAAACTTTCTTTTAAGCGTACTCCGTAAAAGCCATAGCTACTACTATCGGGCGGGGTAAAACCACGCTTAGCCATAAGGCCACCTATGGTGTTAAAATAGCCCACCATACTCGAGCGCAAATTGCCTTGGTATTCGAAAAAGTATAAGGATGATTTTGGCCTAGGCACAATACTGGCCAAGTAAATACTTTCGCCCAAATTGAGCTCTGCCGGCGTTTTTTCGAAATAATAGCGGCTGGCTTCGCCAATGCCATACACATTATTTCCCCACTCAATAATATTTAAATACACCTCTAGCATTCGGCTTTTGCTCGATAGTCGATTATTTTCGATGAGCCACACCATAAGCATTTCTTCTAGTTTACGGGCCAGAGTTTTTTGCCTATTGAGGTATACATTTTTTACCAATTGCATAGAAATGGTGCTGGCACCACGTTTAAAGGCTTTTTGTTTAAAATTGGTTGCAATAGATTTTCTAACAGCCTCTTCCACAAAGCCACCATGTCCAAAAAACGAAGGATCTTCCGCTGTAAGCAACGCATTTTTTAAATAGGGGGAGACTTGATCTAGGGGCGTAAAATAGGGATTATCGACACCTATTAAAATGTTGCGCATAGGTTTGCCATATTCATATGGCGTGTAAATAAAATTGCTGTTAATTTTAGACAAATTTGTTTTTCCGTAGCCCAAAATTTTGAAATTGCTTTTGTTGAGTTGCGAATGAAACTCCACGGCATCGGGTTTGCTTTCGTCGAGCAGAAAATGCAAATCGTATTGCAAATTACCCTGTACCCGAATTCCCTCTAAAGATTCGAACAAGCCTTTTGGGAAAGAATTAAATACATCTTGCGCATTCAGCTCCTCGGTATGCAGGTTTAGTTCATAAATTTTGTTGGGCTTAAGCGTAAAGCGCAAGTTGGGGCTCAGGTTAATCTTGCCCAATTTTATCACCGAAGATTCCGCCAATTCTACATAATTGGCTCCAATAACCATTTCAGCCAATAATTCCCCATCGGCTACCACCACGTCGTTGCCGGCTATTTTAGGATGATTTACCCGTAGATTTTTTACTCCCCAACTGCCCGAAATGCTGAGTTTGCCTGCAAAATAGCTTACATCCTCCATTTGGGTGTGTAACGTATCTACATCTAATTTCAGTCCAAATCGTTTTTCTAGATAAGGCAGGGCCAATTTTTTACCATCGGCAAATAGGGTTAAATCCAATTGCCTATCGCCCGGATCAACCGATCCTTTGATGTGCCAAATAGATTCTTTTTGATTTACATCGATGGTGGCATTTACTTTTCCAGAAATAATTTGAGTGTTTTTAACGTCAAATACCACCTTTGAGCTATCTTCTATCCAGGCCAATTCTAGTTTATTTACCGATAAATTTTCGGGTATCTTGTAAAACACACTATTGAGCAAGCGATTGGCCAAACTACCCAATTGAAGTCCTTGGCTGGCCTTATCATCTTTTTTCTTTTTTAATAAAAAATCGTAATTTCGTAAACTATCTCGTTTAACCAAGTGTACAAATCCTCGATCTAGAGTTAATTCATCCAGTTTTATTTTACCAAACAGGAGTGGAAAAAGTTGAACACTTAGTTGCAATTGATGTAGGGCTACCAAGCTATCGCGATGCTCTGGAATGGCTGTAATTTCGTCGAAAGCCACCGTTTTGAAGCCCGAGAAATGCGCATTTTTAATTTGAAGATCAATTTGATAGCTTTCTTTAGCTTTTGCAATTGCTTTTTTTACCCCAATACTTAGAATTGAATCGCGGTAAGCAAAAGCCACTATGCCTATCACCAGTAGCACCGCGAAAAGTCCGCCAATTACCCTCGTACTTATACGCACAAGTTTGCGCACCGACTCTTTCTGTAAAAATATTTTTAGTCTTTTAAGCATCGTGTTTAATTCGAGGTCAAATATCTGTAAAAAGGTGTATAAAAAAACCACATCTGCCAATAGATTGGTATTTTTGGTAAAATTAGTAGCCCATACACGTATGATTAGTAAAGAACAGGTATTGCAGGCCCTTAGTCATGTAGAAGATCCAGACTTAAAAAAAGATTTGGTGACCTTGGGTATGATTCAAGACATACAAATTGAAGGAAATACGTTACGCTTTACGGTGGTATTAACCACTCCAGCTTGTCCCATGAAAGATATGCTTGAGAATGCCTGCAGAAATGCCATTTTCCATTTCATCGATAAAAATATAGACCTCCATATTACTATGACTGCCAATGTGAGTGCTCAGGCCAACCCGAGCGTGCCGGGAGTTAAAAATATTATTGCAGTAGCCAGTGGAAAAGGTGGTGTGGGTAAATCTACAGTAGCGGTTAATTTGGCTCTTGGTTTAGCACAAAGCGGAGCCAATGTTGGTTTAATAGATGCCGATATTTATGGTCCTTCTATTCCCATGATGTTTGGTTTAGAAGGTGAAAAACCACAAACCAGTCAAACCGCAGATGGTAAAACACGCATTCAGCCCATTACTAAATATGGTATTCAGCTCTTATCTATTGGTTTCTTTACCGATCCCAATCAGCCGGTGCCGTGGCGTGGGCCCATGGCTTCTACCGCGGTAACCCAATTGTTAAACGATGCCGATTGGGGTGAATTGGATTATTTAGTAATCGATTTACCTCCCGGAACGGGCGATATTCACATTACACTTACCCAAAAATTTCCGATTGCCGGGGCCCTTATCGTAACCACACCACAACAAGTGGCTTTATCCGATGCTCGTAGAGGCATTGGTATGTTTATGATGAATAGCATTAACGTTCCGGTTTTGGGCGTGGTAGAAAACATGTCATACTTTACCCCAGCCGAATTACCGGACAATAAATACTATATTTTTGGAACAGGCGGTGGCCAAGCATTGGCCACGGAGTTTAATCTTCCATTTTTGGGAGAAATCCCTTTGGTAAAAAGCATTAGCGATGCCGGCGATTCGGGCAAGCCAATCATTTTAGAGGCGGAAAACCCCATGGCAGCAGCTTTTTCTACTTTGGCAACCCGGGTAGCCCAGCAAGTGGCCATTCAAAACGCTTCGGTAGGCGCTTAAAAAAACGTATCTTTAACTATGGAATTGTTGCAACGAGTAGAATTAGCCCTAGACAGTATTCGCCCTTATTTGGAAGCAGATGGCGGAAACGTATCTGTGGAAGAAATTACTACCGATAAGGTGGTGAGATTGCGCTTACTAGGTGCATGCGGCTCTTGCCCCATGAGCATTATGACCTTAAAAGCAGGTATTGAAGAGGCCATTAAAAAATCGGTACCCGAAATTATACGGGTAGAGGCAGTAAACCTTACGGATATAAATGACCCCAATGCGGTACTGCCCACTCCGGCCAATTAACATAATTTAACAGGTCCCTAGGCAATTAATATTTACCTTCGCATCATGAAGTTTCGCTTACTCATTAGTCTTTTGTTATTTAGCACAGCGGTTTTTGCACAAAAACCTGCTCAAAAGCTAGTGCAGTTTTCTGGAGTAACCCTAAACCGAGATAGCAATACGGCTGTTCCCTACGTATCTATTTCTAATAAAACCCTAAACGATAAACTAAGTTACATAGCCAATTATAAAGGCTATTTTTCTTTTGTGGTGCACGAGGGCGATACCCTGCAATTTAGTGCCGTAGGCTTTGNTAAACAGCAAGTGATTATTCCCACGAGCTTGCCCGATGATAAATACACTGTTTTGGTAAAGATGAAACAAGAAATTATCAGTTTGCCCATGGTTCGGGTATATCCTTGGGCCAGCGAAGATGAATTCAAAAAAGAGTTTTTGACCATGAAGTATGCAGATGATGACTTAGAAATTGCAAAAAAGAATGTGTCTAGAACCAGTATTATGGCTTTGGCCGGCAGCCTTGCTAGAGATGGGCAAGAAATTCAATCGATGAATTACCAAAATATGCACCGCTCCATGATGAATAAAAACATCAACCAGCGCTACAATAACCCCTTATTGAACCCTTTTGCTTGGGCGCAATTTATGCAACAAATATTTAAGGGCGATAAAGAGCGGGATAAGAACTAGCGCCCCTTTTTCAGATTCGGAAATTTCATTTTGTAGTCTACCTTCACCATTCCCTTGCTAATGGCTTCTAGGCGATTTTTTAACATCGCTTTGCGTAAAGGGCTTAGTCTATCGGTAAGTAATTTCCCATCAATGTGGTCGTATTCATGCTGAATTACCCGGGCGGCTAATCCATGATAACGTTCTTCCTGCCAATTCCAGTTTTCATCCTGGTAGCGAATGTGCAGGTGCTGGTGGCGGCTTACATCTTCCCGAATATCTGGAATACTTAAACAACCCTCGTTAAAAGCCCATTTATCGCCACTTTCTTCGGTAATTTGCGCATTTAAAAACACTTTTTTAAAGCCTTTTAATTGGGCATCATCTTCTTCAAAAGGCGAAGCATCAATCACAAATAAGCGGATAGATAAGCCCACTTGTGGAGCAGCCAAACCCACACCCTGTGCGTGGTACATGGTTTCAAACATATCGGCAATAAGGGTATCGATGTTTGGATAATCTGGACCAATTTCACCGGCTACTTTTTTTAATACCGGATCTCCGTAGGCTACAATGGGCAATTTCATTACACAAAGGTACAAATTTGGGTTTAGAACTCTTGGGGTTCAAAAATAAGGCTGCTTAAGTTGGCAGGCTCAAAGATTTCGTTGGCAATTTCTAGGATCTGAGCAGCTTCAATACGTTCTATTTTGGCAAAAACTTGCTCTAAGGAGTCGGCCATGCCATAATCCAATACACTTTTACAAAGCGAAATAAGCAAGCTCAATCGCCCCTCTTCGGCTAAGGCAATTTGTCCCATAAACTTCTGCTTCGCTTGGTGCAATGCCAAACTTCCTATGGCAGTATCACGAAGTTTTTTCAGCTCCTTACTAACTAATTTTAGGGCTTTCTCTACTTTTTCAGGGTCGGTACCTAAATAAATAGTGAATAAGCCGGTATCGCTTAAGGGAATGTAACTCGATTCTATGGTGTAGGCAATGCCGTATTTTTCGCGAATTTCTAGATTTAAGCGGGAACTCATACCCATACCACCCAACAAATTGTTTAGTAAAAGTAAACCTTCACGTTTCGGGCTGTGTGCCGAATAGGCCTGGCTGCCCAAGAGTACGTGACTTTGGTTAATGGGTTTGGCCAAGCGTTTGTTTGTTGCCGGGTTTACCAGGGGTTTAGTACGCTTGCTAGCTGAATTATTGGCCGGAATAGAGCCAAAAATTTTGTTTACCACCGCTTCTACTTTTTTTAGGTCGAAATTACCAATAATGCCAATGGCCATTTCGTTGGTGCGGTAGTTTTTTGCCAAGTATTCTCTAATATCTTTTTGTTGCAGGGCGCTTACCGTATCGGGAGTGCCTAAAATATTTCTGCCTAGCGGATGGTTGGCAAAAACGAGTTCTTCAAAATCATCTTGAATGGCTTCTTCGGGTTGGTCTAAATAGGAGGCAATTTCGTCTAAAATAACACTCTTTTCTTTTACCAATTCTTCTTCCGGAAAGGTGGAATGAAAAATCACATCTTCAAACAAATCTAAGGCACGCTCTAAATGTGGACGTAAAAAAGAAGCATGAATGCAGGTATACTCTTTGGTGGTATAGGCATTTAAATCGCCACCCACTATTTCCAATCGGTTTAAAATTTGGTTGGTACTTCGGCGTTCGGTGCGCTTAAATAATAAATGTTCAATAAGATGAGCAAGGCCATCTTTTCCATCATCTTCATCGCGGCTACCGCTGTGCACCAACAAGCAGGCATGCGCCACTTCGGTGTTTCCTTGTTTTACCACAACCCGAATGCCGTTGGCTAGGCTAAATACGTAATGGTCCATGCTTTTACTTGCTCTTGCTGGGTTTATAGCTTTTTTTAAACTGCTCAAACCTAGGCATAGATACCCCTTTTACATAAGGTTGATTCGGATTTTTTTTAATAAAATCTTGATGATATTCCTCGGCACGCCAAAATGTTTTTAGCGGGAGTAGCTCGGTTACAACGGGACGCTTAAATGCGCCACGTAGGGTTAAATCGCTTAGCGCCTGTNNAGCCAACNTTTTTTCTGTTTCGTTCTGATAAAATATCACGCTGCGATACGAGCTTCCTTCATCTGGACCTTGGCGGTTGAGTGTGGTAGGATCGTGTGAGGTGAAAAACACCTTGATGAGTTCTTTATAACCGATGATTTTTGGGTTGTAATAAATCAATACCGATTCGGCATGGCCGGTAGTTTCGGAGCATACCTCTTCGTATGTTGGGTTAACGGTGTTTCCACCAGAATATCCGGCAATGGCAGAATCTATACCTGCTACCGATTCGTAAATATGTTCTGAACACCAAAAACAACCCTCGGCAAAAGCAGCCACGGCTTTACCTTTAGGGGCTAGCAAGGAAACCGCCCGATTCGGTTGATTTTTTTTGCTTTGGGCTTGGCAGGAACTGAAAGATAAGCCAATAAGTAGAATGGCGAATAGCTTTTTAATCATGCTCAAATTTAGACAATAAATCTAGCTTTTACCCCGCCCAACCTTCTCTATCTAAACTGCGGTAATGGATGGCTTCGGCTAAATGTTCGAGGGCAATTTCTTCGCTATGCGCTAAATCGGCAATGGTGCGGGCTACTTTTAAAATGCGGTCGTAGGCCCGGGCCGAGAGGCCGAGTTTTTCCATGGCTTGTTTTAGGAGGGTTTGTCCGGCGGCATCAATTTTGCACAAGTTTCGTACGGTTTGCGGACTCATTTGGGCATTGCAATACACCTCTTTTTTATTCTTAAAGCGCTCGTGTTGGAGTGCCCGTGCTTGGATAACCCGCTCTCTAATTTCTTCACTTTTTTCGCTGCTGCGTTCGGAAGAGAGTTCCGAAAAATTGACAGGCGTTACCTCCACATGCAAATCAATACGGTCTAAAAGTGGTCCGGAGATGCGNCTTAAATACTTTTGTACCAAGCCGGGTCCGCAAATGCATTCCTTGTCGGGATGATTGTAAAACCCGCAGGGGCAAGGATTCATAGAGGCTACCAACATAAAACTTGCCGGGTAGTCTACCGAAAATCGGGCTCTGGAAATGTTCACTTTTCGCTCTTCGAGCGGTTGGCGCATCACCTCTAAAACGGTGCGTTTAAATTCGGGCAATTCATCTAAAAATAACACGCCATTGTGGGCCAAAGATATTTCACCAGGTTGTGGGTGCATGCCTCCTCCCACCAAGGCCACGTCGCTCACGGTGTGGTGGGGTGATCGGAATGGCCGAACAGTCATGAGTGCATCGCTGGCAGAAAGCTTGCCCGCCACTGAGTGAATTTTAGTGGTTTCTAAAGCTTCTTGCAAGTTTAAAGGAGGTAAAATAGTAGGTAGGCGTTTGGCTAACATGGTTTTTCCCGCCCCTGGTGGACCAATAAGAATGACGTTGTGCCCGCCGGCTGCGGCAATCTCTAGCGCCCGTTTGATGTTTTCTTGTCCCTTTACATCCGAGAAATCGCTCTCGTAACTATTTATGTTTCTTAAAAACTCTTCTCGGGTGTTTACCGTGGTTTGTTCCGGCTGAAAGGTGCCGTTGAAAAAATCGGCCAGTTCTTTTAGGTTTTCTAGGCCATATACGGCTAAGCCGGCAACAATGGCTGCTTCTCGGGCTTGGGCTTTGGGTAAAAATAAACCCGTAAACCCATCTTTTTTAGCTTGTATAGCAATCGGCAGGGCGCCTTTTATGGCTTGCACAGTTCCATCTAAAGATAGTTCGCCCATTAACAGGTAATTAGAAAGCTGTTCCGATTGAATTTGCCCCGATGCCGCTAAGATCCCTATGGCAATGGCTAAATCGTAAGCAGAACCCTCTTTTCGTAAATCGGCAGGCGCTAAATTGACTACAATTTTTTGCCGTGGCATGCGAAAGCCCGCACTGTGAATGGCGCTTTCTACCCGGTGCAAACTTTCTTTTACGGCATTATCGGGCAGGCCTACCATATAATATTGCGTGCCGGCACTGATGTTTACTTCTATGGTAATGGCCAAGGCTTCAATGCCAAAGACCGCACTTCCGAAGGTTTTTACGAGCATAAAAAAACCATTTAAGTATAAACAGAAATGGCTTTTATTTATTGTTGGAAACGAAATATTTAGCGTTTCATGCCGGGCATTTGTGGCATGTTTCGCATCATTTTGGCTGCTGCTGCAGGGTTAGAAAATTGTTTCATCATCTTGCGCATATCTTCAAACTGTTTAATGAGTTTGTTTACCTCGGTAATGTTGGTTCCCGAACCTTTGGCAATGCGGTTGCGTCGGCTAGTCACAATACTATCGGGGTTTTCACGCTCGTAAGGGGTCATGGATCGGATAATGGCTTCTACCGGTTTAAAGGCATCGTCGTCAATATCTACATCTTTTATGGCTTTGCCCACACCAGGTATCATGCCCATCACGTCTTTCATATTACCCATTTTTTTGATTTGCTGAATTTGGTTCAAGAAATCATTAAAATCGAAGGTGTTTTTGCGAATTTTCTTTTGTAGTTCGGCTTGTTCTTTTTCATCGAAAGACATTTGCGCACGTTCTACCAAAGAGATCACATCGCCCATGCCCAAAATTCGGGAAGCCATTCGATCGGGGTGGAATACATCGAGTGCTTCCATTTTTTCGCCGGTACCAATAAATTTTATCGGCTTGTTTACTACCGATTTAACAGATAGTGCTGCACCACCACGGGTATCGCCATCTAATTTGGTTAATACCACGCCAGTAAAATCGAGGCGATCGTTAAAGGCTTTGGCGGTATTTACGGCATCTTGCCCGGTCATGGCATCTACTACAAACAAAATTTCGTGAGGTTGCGTAGCTGCTTTTACAGCTGCAATCTCGTTCATCATTTCTTCGTCAATGGCTAATCGGCCGGCGGTATCTACAATTACTACGTTATTGCCATTCTTTTTTGCTTCGGCAATTCCGGCTATGGCAATGGCAATGGGGTCTTTAGATTCTTTGTCGGTATACACCGCTACGCCGGTTTGTTCGGCCAATACTTCCAATTGATCAATAGCGGCAGGTCGGTACACGTCGGCGGCTATTAATAAGGGCTTTTTACCTTTTTGACTTTTTAAGAAATTGGCCAATTTAGCCGAGAAGGTAGTTTTACCCGCACCGTTTAATCCAGCAATTAAAATAATACTCGGGTTGGTACTTAAGCTTAGTTCGGTAGCTTCACCACCCATGAGCTGGGTAAGCTCATCGTTCATAATTTTAGTAAGCAATTGCCCCGGCGATACGGCGGTGAGCACCTGCTGGCCCAATGCTTTTTCCTTTACTTCATCGGTAAAGGTTTTGGCAGTTTTATAATTTACGTCGGCATCTAACAAGGCCTTCCGAATTTCCTTCATGGTTTCGGCCACGTTTATTTCGGTGATGGTGCCTTGCCCCTTTAGTACTTTAAAGGCTCTGTCTAATTTATCTTGTAGGTTCTGAAACATAGTTTTATCAACCTTAATTGCGCTTAAAATGCATACAAAGGTATCAATTTTGATACAACTTAAAGGTATTAAACCAATTCGGCGCATATTTCCGTTGGTATCAAAAATAATGTTTCAATCTGCTGCAACTTATTGCCGCATGTTGCGTCAAACTATTCAGAATACCCAAGCTACCCATGAAAAAAATCATTTTCACGTTATTTTCACTTTGTTTTTGTTTGGCACTTTTCGGCCAAGTGCCCAAAAAAATGTCGGCTACTCGAGTGGATAAGGCCCCTAAAATAGATGGTCAATGAAGCGTGAAAATGTGAGTCCTAATTATACCACTGACTGGATAGATATTTTGAAAATTAGCTAATGAAGGATTAAATAGAGAATAGCTGTATTAATAAAAAAGCCCTGAATTATTCAATCAGGGCTTTTAAATATCCACAGGAAAAAGTACAACTTAATACAAGAAAAATTTCTAAAAAAATTAAGCCATCATTCTTGCAATCAAATTCATTAGAATCTATATAAAGACTCTTAATGGTATAAGACCCTTTAATATTGTAGATTTACATTAGCGATGAGACCAGCAAGTGGAGCTACCTCTTTGATTACAATTTTTGCATCTTTGTCCAGTTGATTTAGCTGTAGCACTGCACTGACCATATTGACATGCAGCAACAGATGATTCAGATTTCGAATTTGGTTGAGGTGTGGTAGAAGTATTTGATAGTGTTAATCCGGATATTGCAATAGCAGCAATCAAAAGTAATTTTTTCATGTTTAATCTAGTTTTAAAATGTTAATAAAAAATCTAGATAAAATA
>JGI25914J50564_10000163_pt1 | contig 20526 bp, 20 predicted proteins | sample LauGreSuBDMM15SN_2_FD_50564 | JGI IMG/M metagenome (IMG submission 50564) | reverse complement strand
GTAGATTAAGTATTTAGTTTATTTACCTGACATGTTATATATTTTCAAATGAATACTTTTGCACTATAATTTATATTATGTAAAATAGAATTTCTTAAAATCTAAGGAAATAAATGCCATTGCTTCTATTCTTTTAAATTTGCTTTAGCAAAATTCTTTGATTTTTTTGGATATGTATTATAAGTCAAATCACTAGGATTAACAATTACAGATTTTATTGTAATTAAATCTCCAACTGTAAAACCAGATGTAGCCATTTTAAAATCCAATAAAAATTCTCCACAGAAAAAATTTCCTTTTTCATCTTTTTCCAATATGCCAGTGAACAAACCTTTTTCGAATATTTTTGAATCCATCTTTTTTTTTGCAAATATACATTTTTATAAACCGCATTTAATTCAAAAAATGTAAATTTGAACATGATAATCAATAAAACTACATCAAGAAAAACAATAAAAAGTACATTTTGTATTTTTAATGAAGTGGATTTTGAAAATATTAAGGATTTAAAAATAGATTATAAAAGTGATTCAGGAAGCGAATATTATTATACTGAAAAGGGAGTTTTTCGCAGTTCTAATCATTGGGGAAAGGCAGCAACGTCCAAATGGAGATTAATTCCGAAAGAAAATAGTACCTCTAAAACAAAAATAGGCTTTGCCTCTTGGAATGATTTTCACAAAGATAGTTTAACAGAAAAAATCTATTTTTTAGAAATTGACTTCATTGCAAATAAAGTTTATTTTAACCATAAAAACAATTTGAAACAGCATGAAAATCCTACTTTGAGAACTTCATCAGAAACATCGAAGGTGATTCGTCAAATTCGTAAATTATTAGAAAATGACAAATGGACAACTTATTTTAAAACCGAAAATATCAAAGAAAAAATCATTTTAGAATTGATATATTCTGAAAAAACATTGTTTGAAATTAAACAAGAATTTTATTGAATTACCAATTTATTTAATAATGTGATGATGACAGATGGAATTTCAATAAATCAATTTTGGAAACGGAGCTTGGCGAAAAGAAAATCTGGTCTTCAATTTGGCAATCGGCTACCCATTTTAAATAAAAAAAAAGGTGATTTATTGCTAAACCACCTTTCCTATAAAATTTAAAAAAGTTTAATTTAAATCAAAACGATCTAAGTTCATCACTTTAGTCCAAGCAGCAAAAAAATCTTTAACAAATTGCTCTTCTGAATCTTGACAACCATAAACTTCTGCAATGGCTCTCAATTCGGTATTTGAACCGAAAATTAAATCCACACGAGTACCAATCCATTTAATGTTTCCGGTTTTTCTATCCGATCCAACAAAAGCATCGTCTGATTCGGAAACTGCTTTCCAAGTTGTACTTAAATCTAAGAGATTGATGAAAAAGTCGTTGGTCAATGCTTCTTTACGATTCGTAAAAACGCCGCTCTGCGTATTTTCAAAATTGGTATTCAACATTCTCATTCCGCCAACTAAAACGGTCATTTCTGGCGCAGTTAAAGTTAACAATTGAGCTTTGTCTATTAATAATTCTTCTGCCGAAACATTGTATTTTTTCTTAACATAATTTCTAAAACCATCTGCTTGCGGCTCTAAAACTGAAAAAGATTCAACATCCGTTTCCTCTTGAGAAGCATCTGTTCTTCCAGGTTTGAAAGTAAGTTTTGCAATATGACCAGCATTTTTAGCTGCCAATTCAACGCCAACATTTCCAGCCAATACAATTAAATCTGCGATAGAAACTTGTTTTCCACCCAAATGATTTGAATTGAATTCTTTTTGAATATTTTCTAATTTTTGTAAAACAGATTCCAATTGGCTTGGATTGTTTACTTTCCAACTTCTTTGAGGCTCTAATCTTATTCTACCACCGTTTGCTCCACCGCGCTTATCTGAACCCCTAAAAGTTGATGCAGAAGCCCACGCTGTCGAAACCAATTGGGATATTGAAAGTTGCGTTTCAATAATTTTAGATTTTAAAGCAGCAATGTCACTTTCATCTATAAGTTCATAATTTCTTGCTGGAACTGGATCTTGCCAAATTAATTCTTCTGCTGGAACTTCTGGACCTAAATAACGTGCTTTTGGTCCCATATCACGGTGTGTTAATTTAAACCAAGCTCTTGCAAATGCATCATCAAATTCAGCTGGATTTTCAAGAAAACGCCTAGATATTTTCTCATAGATTGGGTCAAAACGCAAAGATAAATCAGTTGTTAACATAAATGGCTGATGTGTTTTAGAAGCATCATGCGCATCTGGAACTGTTCCAAAACCTTCACCATTTTTAGGTTTCCATTGGTGAGCTCCTGCAGGACTTTTTGTCAATTCCCATTCGAAACCAAATAAATTTTCAAAGTAATTATTGCTCCATTTAGTTGGGGTTGTAGTCCACGCACCTTCCAATCCGCTGGTTATTGTATCGCCTGCATTTCCGGTGCCAAAACTGTTTTTCCAACCTAAACCTTGCTCTTCAATCGCAGCACCAGCAGGTTCAACATCAACATATTTAGATGGATCAGCTGCGCCATGGGTTTTTCCAAGTGTGTGTCCACCCGCAATTAATGCTACTGTTTCTTCATCGTTCATCGCCATTCTTGCAAAAGTTTCTCTAATGTCTTTGGCTGCTAAAAGTGGATCAGGATTTCCGTTTGGACCTTCTGGGTTTACATAAATTAATCCCATTTGAACTGCTGCCAAAGGTTGTTCTAATTCTCTATCTTCTGTGTAACGACTGTCGCCAAGCCATTCTCTCTCTGATCCCCAATAGATATCTTCGTTTGGCTCCCAAACATCTGCACGTCCTGCAGCAAAACCAAAAGTCTTAAAATCTGCAGATTCTAAAGCTACATTTCCAGCAAGAATCATTAAATCTGCCCAAGAAATTTTTTTGCCATATTTTTGCTTTACAGGCCACAAAAGCATCCGCGCTTTATCTAAATTTGCGTTGTCTGGCCAACTGTTTAATGGCGCAAAACGGTGTGTTCCAAAACCAGCCCCTCCTCTACCGTCTGCAATTCTATAAGTTCCTGCGCTGTGCCACGCTAAACGAATAAAAAGTCCCGCATAGCTTCCGTAATCTGCTGGCCACCAATCTTGAGAAGTGTGCATCAATTCTAAAATATCTTTTTTTAAGCCATCATAGTCAATTGATTTAAAAGCTTCTGAATAGTCAAACGCTTCTCCCATGGGATTTGTTAATGATGAGTGTTGACGCAAAATGTTTAATTTCAATTGATTTGGCCACCAATCTCTGTTTGTTGGTCCTGAACCAGCTCCAAATTTTGCGATTGTTCCTCCTCCGCCAGCAAATGGACATTTGGCCTCACCATTTACATTATAAGAAGTTTTGCTAGGGTTTGTATTATTATCCATATAGTTTTTATTTAAATTACAATTATGCCACAAAGTTATCAAATTATATGTGGCTTTCAGAAAATTTCAATAGATAAAAACTATAGTATATTTACAATGGCGATACTTAAATAGTTTTAATTTTCAAATACTATTAGAAAATGAAAAGCTAGAAAAATAGAAACCAAATTTTATACATTAAAATACAAAAATAAATACTTACTTTTGCTTTCTTAAAATTTAAAAAAAATGGCGACTATAACATTAGGAGGAAATCCAATAAAAACGAATGGTGAATTACCAAAATTAAATTCAAAATCACCTAATTTTGAGTTAGTTAAAAACGATTTATCAACTACTACCCTATCTGATTTTGTAGGAAGTAGATTGGTTTTGAATATTTTTCCAAGTGTTGATACAGGAACGTGTGCAACATCTGTTAGAAAGTTCAATGAAAAAGCAAGTAGTTTGCTGAATACTAAAGTTTTGTGCATTTCTAGAGACTTACCATTTGCTCAAAAACGTTTTTGTGGAGCAGAAGGATTGGAAAATGTTATAAATCTATCTGATTTTAAAGCTGGTAGTTTTGGTAAAGATTATGGATTAGAAATTGCTGAAGGAATTTTTAGTGGTTTGCATTCACGTGTAGTCATCGTAATTGATGAAAATGGAAATGTTATTTACACTGAACAAGTAGCAGAAATTGCAGATGAACCTAATTATGATGCCGCTTTGGCTGTACTTTAGAAGCTATTAATATTATGAAGGAAGATCATAGTTTCTTTACTGGAAGATTAAAGAGTTTTAAATTTGCTTTTTCTGGGGCTTACAAATTAATTACAACAGAACACAGTATAATGGTACAATTTTCCATTGCTGTCATGTTGAATATTGCTGGTTTTTATTTTGAAATTTCAAAAATAGATTGGCTTTTTCAAACTCTTGTTATTGGTATGGTTTTGAGCATAGAAGGATTAAATACGGCTGTTGAAAAAATCGCCGATTTTATTCACCCAGACTTTCATCATAAAATTGGTTTCATTAAAGACATAGCCGCTGGAGCAGTACTNTTTGCTGCGTTAACAGCAGTTGTGATAGGGCTAATTATTTATTANCCAATAATTAGTGCTTTGTAAAAAGATTTATAAATAAAAAATTTTTATTTTTACAAAATCATAAATCTTACAATGGCAAAAACGATCAAAAAGGAAACTGAAAATAAAAAAAACACTAACAATACTGAAACTATAAAAAGTTTCAAAATATCAAAGCAACACAAAATACTTTTCGGAAGTTTATTGGTTTTGTTTTCATTGGCTTTACTTCTCTCGTTTTGTTCGTTCTTTATTTATGGACAACAAGATCAAAGCGCTATTAATGAATTAGTTGATCGAAATTCTAAAGTTGAAAATTGGCTAGGAAAAATAGGAGCTTATCTTTCAGAAACAATTGTTGGTAAAGGTTTTGGCGTTGCATCGTTTTTGTTCGTAAGATTACTTTTTTTAACAGGCATTTATTTGGTGATGGATTTATCGCTAAAAAAATTAAAATCTACTTGGTTTTGGGATTTATTTGCCATTTTAGTTGTTTCGATTCTTTTTGGTTTTGCCGTTGATTTTTTACCAGAATTAGGAGGAGTTGTAGGTTTTGAAATGAACTTATATTTACAAGATTTTATTGGAAAAGCAGGCACTTTATTGGTATTGATTTTTGGATTGATTGTTTATTTAATTTACAAAATCAAAATTAATCCAGAAACAATCAAAGGGTTGTTTGATAGAACAAAAATTGAAATTAAAGACGATTTAAGGGATTTTAATCAGCCATTGAATTCCACCCCTACCGGTTACAATCTAGAAGAATTTGCTTTAAGTGATACTGATTATGAAGAAGAAAATCAATTAATTGAAGAAAAAATAGTTTCTCAGTTTGAAATCAATAAAGAAGGATTAAAACCCACCATCAGTAATTCATCTGAATTGCATTTGGAACCAAGTTTAAAATCTCCAAAATTAGAAATTATTCAAGAGCTTGAATTAACACCACCGATTCTTGAACCAATCGAAGAAGATTTTATAATTGAAAAAGTAGAAGAAGAAGACATTGTTGAAGAAAATTTAGCTTCAAAGTTAGTCGCAGATTTCGGACTTTTTGATCCTACTTTGGATTTATCGCATTATAAATATCCTACTTTAGATTTGCTCAAAGAATATTCGTCTGGTGGAATTACAATTAATCAAGAAGAATTAGAAGAAAATAAAAACAGAATTGTTGAAACACTTCGCAATTATAAAATAGAAATTGCACAAATAAAAGCTACTGTTGGACCTTCTGTAACTTTGTATGAAATTGTGCCTGAAGCAGGAATCAGAATTTCAAAAATCAAGAGTTTAGAGGACGATATTGCACTTTCACTTTCGGCATTAGGCATTCGTATCATTGCACCAATTCCTGGAAAAGGAACAATTGGAATCGAAGTTCCGAACAAAAATCCTACCATGGTTTCTATGAAAAGTGTGATTGGTTCGGCTAAATTTCAAGAAGCGGAAATGGAATTGCCAATCGCCTTAGGAAAAACAATTTCGAACGAAACTTTTGTTGTCGATTTGGCTAAAATGCCTCACCTTTTGATGGCTGGAGCAACAGGACAAGGAAAATCGGTTGGTTTGAATGCGGTTTTAACTTCATTATTGTACAAAAAACATCCTGCAGAAGTAAAATTTGTTTTGGTGGATCCTAAAAAAGTGGAATTGACGCTTTTTAATAAAATCGAAAGACATTATTTAGCGAAACTTCCTGATACTGATGATGCTATTATTACCGATAACGCAAAGGTTGTAAATACTTTAAATTCTCTTTGCGTAGAAATGGACAACCGTTACAATCTTTTGAAAGATGCAATGGTTAGAAACATCAAAGAATACAACGAAAAGTTTAAAGCCCGTAAGTTAAATCCGGAAGCCGGACATCGATTTTTACCTTATATAGTTTTGGTCGTAGATGAATTTGCCGATTTAATAATGACTGCTGGAAAAGAAGTAGAAGTTCCAATAGCAAGATTGGCTCAATTGGCTCGAGCAATCGGCATACATTTGATTATTGCCACACAACGTCCTTCTGTAAATGTAATTACTGGTTTGATTAAAGCCAATTTCCCTGCAAGAATTGCTTTTCGGGTTTCCTCTAAAATTGATTCACGCACGATTTTAGATGCACAAGGAGCCGATCAATTGATTGGTCGTGGTGATTTATTGTACACAAACGGCAACGAAGTTGTCCGAGTGCAATGTGCTTTTATTGACACACCAGAAGTTGAAAAAATCGTAGATTACATCGGTTCTCAAAAAGCTTATGCTACTGCTTATTTGCTTCCAGAGTTTATTGGAGAAGAAAGTGGCATTAATCTTGATATAGACATTTCCGAAAGAGATAGTATGTTTAGAGAAGCCGCCGAAATTATTGTAAATGCACAGCAAGGCTCCGCTTCTTTGTTACAAAGGAAACTAAAATTGGGCTATAACCGAGCTGGAAGATTGATTGATCAATTGGAAGCTGCAGGAATTGTTGGGCCATTTGAAGGAAGTAAAGCACGAAGCGTGAACATCTTAGACATGAACTCTCTTGATCAATTTTTTAATAATGAACAAAATTAATTTAAAAATGAAAAAGTTTGTATTAAGTGCTTTTATAATTTTAGTTGGCTTTACTACGCAAGCTCAAGATAAAAAAGCAAAAGCACTTTTAGAAGAAGTAACTGCAAAAGTAAAAACTTATGAAAATATTGTAATAGACTTTAAATATTCTTTGAACAATTCCAAAGAAAACATCAATCAAGAAAGCAAAGGAAATGTTACCATGAAAGGCAATCAATACGTATTAAATCTGATGGGAGTTACAAAGCTTTTTGATGGTAAAAAAATCTACACTATCAATCCGGAGGATGAAGAAATTTCTATTTCTAAATTCAATGAAAAAGACGAAAATGCCGTTACACCGTCAAAAATGCTGACTTTCTTTAATAGTGGATATAAATTCAGCTGGGATATTTTGCAAGACGTTAAAGGAAGGAAGATTCAATTNATAAAATTAATTCCTATTAACACAAAAGACCAGCGCAAAGAAATCTTGTTAGGCATTGACACACAAACTAAAAACATTTATAATTTGATTGAAGTTGGAAAAAATGGCACTAAAACTACAATTGTTGTTAATTCTTTTAAAACCAATCAACCTTTGTCGAAAAATCAATTTACCTTTGTTGAAAGCAAATATCCAAAATATTACATCAATAAATTAGATTAATTTTAGGTGAAAATTCTCGACAAATATATTTTAAGAACATTTTTCAGCTCTTTTGCTTCCGTTTTTGTAATTCTTTTTTTTATCTTTATTCTGCAAGGAATTTGGCTTTTTATAGCCGATTTGGCGGGGAAAGATTTAGATCTGGCTTCAATCATAAAATTTATTTTATTTTATATGCCAACGATGGTTCCTTTGGTATTGCCTCTTTCAATACTTTTGGCGTCGATAATGACTTTTGGTGATTTGTCAGAAAACTATGAGTTTGCCGCTATGAAATCTGCTGGAGTTTCTTTAATGAGGATTCTTAAACGATTGAGTGTTTTTATCACTATTTTAAGTATTGCAGCTTTTATTTTTGCTAATAATGTTATTCCTTTTGCCCAATATAAATTTACAAACTTCAGACGAAACATCGCCCAAGTAAAGCCTGCAATGGCAATTACTGAAGGGCAATTTAGTGAAATTGGTATTTACACCATTAAAGTTGACAAAAAATCTGGCGAAAATGGTAAATATTTAAAAGGAATTACCATTCATAAAAGGGCTAGTTTTGGCACAGGTAATTTAACCGTTATTAAAGCAAAAGACGGTGAGTTAATCAGTAATGAGAATTCAAATAATTTGCAATTTATTTTATACAGTGGAAGTCAATATGAAGAGATTATTCCGAAAAAATACGAAGACCGAAATAAGTTGCCGTTTTCAAAAACATTTTTCAAAAAATATGTTGTCAACATAGATTTATCGAAATTGAGTAATAGCGATATTGATAATAGTACTATTTCCAATACTAACACCATGCTAAATTTTAATGAATTGAAATATACCCTAGATTCATTGAACAAAAATTACAAAAAAGATGTTATATCCTTTGCAGAAAATATTCACCAGCGAACGACTATAAATAATTTGAATGGCTATTTAAAATCAAAAAATGATTCTATCAATAAAGTACCTTATTCCGAAAAAAACGGCGATTTACTAGGATANTATAGCGGTTTCGAAAAAACAAAAATAATTGATGCTGCCAAAGGAAATATAGTCAGTATTAATTTTTCGGTCGAAGGTTCAAAAACTGACTTAGAATTTAAGCAAAAAAACATCAATAGTCACTGGCTTGCTATTTATGATAAATTTGTAATTGCGTATGCTTGTTTTCTAATGTTTTTTATTGGAGCTCCATTAGGTGCAATTATCCGTAAAGGAGGACTAGGTTTGCCAATAGTTTTTGCCATTTTGATTTTTATCTCCTTTCATTTCATCAATACATTTGGAAAAAAAGTAGCACAAGAAAACGGAATGACGCCATTTTTTGGAGCTTGGATGTCATCGATCATATTAACTCCTCTTGCGGTATTATTGACTTACCGCGCCACCAATGACATTGGATTAATTAATTTAGATAGAATTTTAACGCCAATTCAAAATATTTTCAAAAAAATAATTACCAAAAAAAACAAAAATGTCTTTACAGAAAATACAGCTTAACACCATTGAAGAAGCCATCGCGGACATTCGAGCGGGCAAAATGATTATTGTAGTAGATGATGAAGACCGAGAAAACGAGGGGGATTTTTTGGCTGCTGCAGAAACGATTACCCCAGAAATGATCAACTTTATGGCGACGCATGGAAGAGGGTTAATTTGTGCTCCATTAACTGAAAGCCGTTGTAAGGAATTGGATTTAAAAGCAATGGTTACCAACAATACCGATCACATGGAAACTGCTTTTACTGTTTCTGTTGATTTGAAAGGCAATGGCGTAACTACAGGAATTTCTGCAAGTGATAGGGCAAAAACCATTTTAGCATTGGTGAATGCTGCTACAAAACCTTTTGATTTGGCTAGACCAGGACACATTTTTCCTTTAGTTGCTAAAAAGGGTGGCGTTTTAAGAAGAACCGGACATACAGAAGCTGCGATTGATTTTGCACGATTAGCAGGATTTAAATCGGCTGGTGTGATTTGCGAAATCATGAATGATGACGGCACAATGGCAAGATTACCAGAATTAGTTGATGTTGCCAAAAAGTTTGATTTGAAACTGGTTTCTATCGAGGATTTGGTCGCTTATAGAATGCAACACGACAGCTTAATTGTTAAAAAAGAAGATTTTGAAATCACTACTCGATTTGGTGATTTTAGATTGAGAGCGTACCAACAAACTACGAATAAGCAAGTGCATATTGCCTTAACAAAAGGGAACTGGAATGCTGGAGACGCAATACTTGCCAGGATCAATTCTTCTCAGGTTAATAATGATTTGTTAGGCACATTGACCAATAACGCCGATTTGCAATTGGACAAAATGTTCAAAATAATAAATGATGAAGGAAAGGGAGCTATGGTTTTTATCAACCAAGATATGCAAGCGGTAGATTTTTTGAGTAGGATTAGTGAACTCAAAAATCTTCAAAAAGAGGGCATTTTAAAGGCACCAAAAATAGTTATTGACATTAAAGATTATGGTATTGGAGCGCAAATTTTGCATGACATTGAAATTTCTAATATTAGATTAATTTCTAATACCCATCATTTGAAACGCGTGGGGATGATTGGTTATGGATTAGAAATCTCAGATTATGTGAATTATTAATTATTGCGCAAATTATAAAATATAGTAAATCAAAATATTAAGTAAGTTGCATTTAATTATCTTATTTATTTTTAATAAAATGTTTTGAAAACCAAAAGAAGTTGTTATATTTGCACTCGCAATCAGCAAATGATTGGCAGCTTATTGGAGGAATGGCAGAGCGGTCGAATGCGGCAGTCTTGAAAACTGTTGACTGTCACAGGTCCGGGGGTTCGAATCCCTCTTCCTCCGCTGAATAACTTTCAAAAGTTATCAAAAACCTCGAAATCTTATGATTTTCGGGGTTTTTTCTTTTTACAACCTTTCAAATTATATAAACGATTTTATTGTAGATTGTCGAGGTTACCAAAATGAAAGCAAAAACCACCTTGCATTTCTATGCAAAATCAATTAAAGCCAACGCAAGTTGATGAATTGATTAAAACACTGTTACAAAACGAAAACAACAAAGGGATGCAAATATCTATCATAAAGAAAATCCCTTTGCTTGATGGTGTTTTGCTGTTGATTTTGATTGTGATTTCATTGATAAGCGAATGGTTTATCAGAAAACACAATGCGAGGTTGCAGCTTTTTTTCTTTTTTTTCTTTTTAAATTATAGGATTTAATTACCTACCTAAATGTAATTAAACTCTAAATTAAATATATCAATTTTAGATTTATTGAATATCTTTGTTTTCAATCTAAAAAAAAGAAACCATGAACGGAGCACATTTTCACATTTTAGTCAATCATTTTCCAATAATTGGTGTTATTTTCGGATTGCTAATACTAATCGGTGGTTTTATTCTAAAAAACAATACTATAAAAAACACTGCTTATTGTTTATTTGTTGTATCGGCAGTTTTTGGATTTTTGTCGATGTATTCTGGCGAAGGTGCCGAAGAATTAGTAGAAGACATCCCAACTGTTGGTCATCAAATTATCCACGAGCACGAAGAATTGGCAGAAAAATTTGTTTTGGTTTTGTATGTCACTGGATTATTTTCAATTTTGGCTTTCATAACCTCTTTAAAAAACAGCAAGTTTGCTAAATTACTTTCGCTGATCACTTTGCTTTTAAGTATTGTAACTACTGTTTTATCAGTAAATGTTGGACTTTCTGGCGGTGAAGTTCGCCATACCGAAATAAGAGAAAATCCAATTCCTCTGCAAGATACCCTTGAAGGAAATGAATAATTTCCAGTTTTTTGAAATAACTTAAAAATTTGGAAGNAGTTAAAAATTCAGCAAAAAAAGCAAATTAAGTTTTGGCAATTTTTTGGTTTTGCAAAGTAGAAAATTGCTTCCGAATACTACGCTGAATAAATTGTAAATGCAGATAAATATCAAAAATTATCACGAGCCAAAACCGATAAATTTGACGATTTTAATTAATGAGGCAAATGGTCTTTTAAAACTCCGTATATAAAAGTACCCAATAAAGCGCTTATTAATATTAGAATTACNGNNTAAAAACCTGCACCTATTAATATAAATATTGGTCCAGGGCAAGCGCCAACCAAAGNCCAACCCAGCCCAAAAAACAATCCACCAACCCAATACCGAAAAGAACCCTTTTCTTTATCTATAATAATGATTGTTTGCCCACTGAAATCTTTGAGCTTATATTTTTTAATAAGCTGAATACCAATTAATCCGGTAAAAAATGCCACGCCAATAATTCCATACATATGAAAGGACTGGAATTGAAACATTTCATAAATCCTATACCAAGATACTGCCTCTGATTTTGTAAGTACAATTCCGAAAACCAAACCAACTATAAAATATTTTATAAATTTCATGTAAATAATTATAAAAGAATTCTAAAAAATTAAAGGGAAAATAAAGTGTGTCATTATCAGTCCACCAATAAAAAAACCTATTACGGCTTTTAAAGAAGGTAATTGCAAGTTACTTAAACCCTGAATCGCATGACCAGAAGTGCAGCCGCCAGCGTACCTAGAACCAAAGCCAATTAAAAAACCACCGACTATTAGTATCAAAATCATTTTAGGAGATTGAAAAACTGTATTGGCAAACATTGCGTCCGGTGCTAATTTACCATTTGGCGTATCAAAACCTAAATGAGACAATTCTGTAATTGTTTTCGGATTCAAATCAACATTTGACGCGTCACCTAAGTAATGAACAGCAATAAATCCACCAAACATTGCTCCTAAAATCACAATTAAATTCCAAAATTGAGATTTGTAATCAAATTTAAAAAAATCTGCAAATTGCTCTGCTCCAGCCATTGAACATAAAGTCCGCAAGTTTGAAGACATTCCGAAAGTTTTTCCAAAATAAATCAAGGACAACATTACTAATCCAATTATAAAACCAGAATAATACCAGGTCCATGTTTGATAAATAAATTCCATAACATTTTTTATATTTTGTCAAAAATAGTGATAAAGCAGGCTAATTTAAAAACATTCCTTCAAAATTGTTTGTGCCAATATTTTTTGAATTATTTTTGAATAAAATTTACTAACAAAATGAAAAATCTTAAAATTGAAATGAAATGGGCTTTGATTTTTTCAATCGCCAGTTTGCTATGGGTCGCGGTTGAAAAATCAGCTGGATTGCATGACGAATATATTTCTAAACATCTTATTTACACCAATTTTTTTGCAATTCCAGCTATTATAATTTTCATATTGGCACTAAAAGAGAAAAAATCAAAATACTTCTTGGGTACAATGAATTGGCCGCAAGGATTTGTATCGGCTACGATAATTTCTTTAGGAATCGCTCTATTAAGTCCAATTGTGCAATACATTTCATTTGAATTTATTTCGCCAAATTATTTTGAAAATGCTATTCAAAATGCTATCAAAATAAAAAGTATGACGCTTTTAAATGCCCAAACATTTTTCAATATTAAGAGCTATATTACACAAGGTTTTTTAGGCGGAATTTCTATGGGAATTGTCACTGGTGGAATTGTGGCTTACTTTTTGCAAACCAAAAATTCGAAAACGCTCCCGCTGAAGAAGTAATTTAAATGGTTTAATTTCCTAATAAATTCAAATATGAAATTTAAAGTTGTATTATCAACAATTATACTAGCAATCTTTACCGTAGCTTGCATTAGCACCAAATTAACTATTAAAAACATTGATGACAATGCGCCAAATTTGACCCTTTCAAGAGACAATACTTTCGTAATTTCGGAATTTAGCAAAGACAAAAAATATGGCTATAATAAAGATTATCCAATCAATATTTTTTACAAAAGCACTCGAAACGACACTGTTAATCAGCCACGCTTTTTAAATGCATTGAGTGGACCAAAAGGAGAAAAAATTAGTTACAAAAAAATACAAAATTGTTGCCCATTTCCATCCAAAAAATCAGAATCAGGCGCAGGATTATTAGAAATTTACGAAATTACTTGGCCTGGATTAGTTCAACCAATTAAATTGTATTTAAACATCTATGAAAAAGGAATTTTAAAGGTCCCAATGGGATTCGGATTAGCAACTACAAAACCCTAAAAATAATTGTTAATTCGCAATCAATTTACTTACATCATTCTTACATTTGCACCTTTAAAAAATCACAAAATGAACTTATCAAATATACCAAAAATCAAACACTTAGACAGTGATAATTTCTTTCTTTTAGCAGGACCTTGCGCTATCGAAGGGGAAGAAATGGCAATGAGAATTGCAGAAAAATTAGTTAATATCACTAATGATTTAAAAATCCCTTATGTGTTTAAAGGTTCATTTAAGAAAGCCAATCGTTCAAGAATTGATAGTTTTTCTGGGATTGGAGATGAAAAAGCATTGAAGATATTAAGGAAAGTTTCGGAAACATTTGAAATACCTACAGTTACCGATATTCATACCAACGAAGATGCCGCAATCGCAGCTCAATATGTTGATGTTTTGCAAATTCCAGCATTTTTAGTGCGTCAAACAGATTTAGTTGTTGCAGCTGCCGAGACAGGTAAAGTCGTGAACTTAAAGAAAGGACAGTTTATGAGTCCAGAAAGCATGAAACATGCGGTTCAAAAAGTCTTAGATTGCAACAATGAAAATATTATGGTTACAGACCGAGGTTCGATGTTTGGCTACCAAGATATGATTGTTGATTTTCGAGGGATTCCAACAATGCAGACGTTTGCAACAACCGTTTTAGATGTTACCCATTCTTTACAACAACCTAATCAAACAGCGGGAGTAACTGGCGGAAGACCAGATATGATTGAAACAATAGCAAAAGCAGGAATTGCTGTTGGCGTGGATGGAATTTTTATTGAAACCCATTTTGATCCAGCAATTGCTAAAAGTGATGGTGCGAATATGCTTCATTTAGATTATTTTGAAGATTTAATGAAGAAATTAGTTGCCATCAGAAAAACCATAAAAACATTTTAATTTTGAAAAATAATTACTTCTTAACTATAGTAATAGTTGTTTTTTTTATTGTTCGTTCAAACGGTCAAGAAAACAAAATTATTGAAACAAAATCAAAATATACTGCTCACAACAAAGGAAAGTTTTTCGTTTCTTGGGGCGGAAATAGAGAAAATTTTTCAAAATCCGACGTTAGATTTTGGGGAAAAGATTATGACTTTACTGTAAATAATATGGTCGCCCACGACAAAGGGCAAGGATACAGCATTGATTATATTAATCCTGTAAGAATGACAATTCCGCAAACTAATTTCAAAATGGGTTATTTCATAAATGACCATTATAGCATTGCAGTTGGAACAGACCACATGAAATATGTTATGGATCAAAATCAGTTTGCAAATGTTAAAGGAAATATTAATTTGCCTTTAACAGATGTTGGTTCGTCGTATAATGGAACATATAATAACGAACCTGTTGAAATGACAAAAAATTTTCTTCAATTTGAACATACCGATGGGTTAAATTATGTTAATGCCGAATTCTGCAGACATGATGATATTTCTTCAATATTTAAAATAAAAAATACGGATAAAATTCAAATTAATTTGACTGAAGGAATTGGGGCTGGATTTTTATATCCAAAAACAAATACAACACTTTTAGGGAAACCTCGCCATGATGACTATCATATTTCTGGCTATGGAATTTCATTGAAAACTGGAATTAACTTAACCTTTTTTAAATATTTTTATTTACAAGGCGAATTGAAAGGCGGCTATATTAATATGGCTGATATCAGAACTACTACAAGCAGCGAAGACAGGGCTTCGCAAGAATTTTTCTTTTTGCAAAGGATAATTGCCATCGGAGGAATTTTTAAAATCTAAACTAATATTTAGAAAATTTTTAAATAAATAGAAAAACAAAATTTTAAATTTTATCAAAAATTTTCTTCTAGCATCAACTTTTAATACTATAAAAAAGAAGGTCTTTATTTGAAAATATTCATTTTTTCATCATAAATAGGGCTTTGCATCCCTAAAAAATTCATTACACTATGGAAGACATGGTTTTGAGACAACATGTTATTTGGTTTTAGTTGTTTTGAATTGTCAGATAGCCATATAATAAACGGAATTTCATATTGTTCCTTTGGAGCAATGCTTAATGGTAATCCATGCATATAAAGATTCTTTTCACCCAATGATTCTCCATGATCTGATACAAAAATCATCGTGCTTTGAAATTGTCTCAATTGTTTTAAATCTTCAATTACTTTTGATAGAAAATAATCGGTGTAGACAATTGTATTGTCATAAGCATTAATTAGCTCTTCTTGCGAACATTTTCCTAATTCTACGCTATTACAAACTGGTTTAAATGCCTCAAATTGTGGTGGGTATTTTTTACTATAAGTTGGTCCGTGACTCATACTCGTATGCAATACAACCAATATTTTATCTTTTTTACTAGCGGCAATTTGTTCTTTCAAACCGCTGAGCAGAATCTCGTCATAATTGCATCCTTCGCCTTTACAATTGGGCGTTAAATCTTCTCTGTTTTGGTAATTTTTTATATGCACAGGCGGCTCTCCCCAATTTGTGGTTCTCCAAATTACTTCAACATTATTTCTATATAAATAGTTCGGTAAAATTTCATATAAATCAGCGCTATCTGAATGCTCTAAAATGCCCTTCACCCCTGCAGTAGTATAAGTAGCGCATGAAACAGCATTAAAATGAGAAACATTTGGAACTTTAGAAAGCAAGGGATTGGTATTCTTTTGATAACCATATAATGAAAAGTTTTGACTTCTTGCAGATTCTCCAATCACTAAAACTACCACCGACTTTTTATTATCTTTTATTGTCGCATTAGGCAACAGAATTTCCTTTTTATTTTTTTGGTATTGATGTGTATAAAAGAGCGAGAGATTGACAGCATAAGACCATGGCATAGCCAGACCGCCTAATGTTTTTGAGTTTTTATCAATCCATAACACATTATTAGCATTGACAATAACTAAAAGGAGAATGGACAATAAAGCAAACGAGATTGTCTTTAAAAATTGCTTCCATTGTACCGCAATTATTTTAACTTTAATTATAAAAACACTCGGAATGATTCCCAAAAATAAGAGGTAAACCAATAACTTTATTGAAAAAAAACTACTGGATTCTTCGTATTTGGTGTTAAGTACATTTCCAATCATACTTTCATCAATTATAATNCTATAGGTATTAACGAAGTAAACTGCAATTGAATTGATTATAAAAAAAACAATCAATAGAAATTTTCCCAAATAATTTGAGGCAAAGAAAATCAAAAAGAAAACAAGTGCATTTAAAACTAGCATTAGAATCACTAAACTGACAACAATTGTAATACCGTTAAAACTTTCGTATTCAATGTTATTACACACAAAAGTGAAAAAGGGAAGGTGAAAAAATAAAAAATTAAGAAAACTCATTAACAAAACGAAATGAGTTAATTTTAAATTACTTTTTACTGTAAACATAAATAATTTTAGTTAAAGAAATAATTAAGCTACCGAAAGACAAATAAAATATGATTAAATTTTCATTTAATATTTTAATAAATAGTATAATTGAACATACCATCAATAAAGCTATAAAAAAAGGANAATATTTTTTAAGGCCAATCCAAGACCGAATTTTGTATTTTTNATTAATCAATATTCCCGAAATGCCAGCGATATATCCAATAATACTACCAACAATCACATCAAGTGGATGATGAGCCCCAACTCCAACTCTCGTAAAAGCAATAATTAATCCAACCAAAATTATAGCAAAATACCATATTATTTTATAATTCCACCGCTGAGGCATAAATGCAAATAAAAAAACTGTCATTATTGTAAAAACTGTCATGGAATGACCTGACGGCAAACTACTATATCCTGATAAAGTTTTTCCAATGATAACAAAAGTAGAATTATCAAATACAGCGGCAGGCCTCGGAATCTTAAAAAATCCTTTTAACGTCGTTGAAAATACAGCAGAAACTATTAAAGATGATATTAAAGTCTCCCATATTTTAGGAGCATAATAAATAAATAATGTTAAAAAAGATAAAAAAATTAATGCATCGCCAATTTGTGTAATGTTNTAAATCAAAGCTGGAAATTGCGATAACTTATAGTTGATACTGTAAAAATATACCTTTTGAATTTCTACATANTTCGCAACCGACAGCGCGTCTTGACTATAAAGTAATAATAAAATTAATGTTAAAAGAAATAGTGGGATAATAAATAAAGAAGGTCTAATTTTTGAATAATTATATATCGTAAATGTATTCATTAATTTATTTAAGTTTAATTATCAAATTTCCGTTTTGGATATAAATGAACAATAACAACCAATTAAAAACTATTGATTGTAAGTTTTAATTTCGATACCTTCATTTCTTTCAAAATTAAGAATACATCTTGATCCTTAATTCTTGCACATTTTCATTATCTAAATATTCATCAAAAGTCATGTAACGGTCAATTGCTCCTTTTGGTGTCAATTCTACCACGCGATTTCCAACAGTTTGTGAAAATTCGTGGTCATGCGTTGTGAAAATAACAGATCCTTTAAAGTTCTTCAATGAATTGTTGAAGGCCGTAATTGATTCTAAATCTAAGTGGCTTGTTGGTTCATCAATCATCAAAACGTTCGCCCTTTGCATCATCATTCGAGATAACATGCAACGGACTTTTTCTCCACCAGACAAAACGCGACTTGTTTTTAGTGCTTCTTCTCCTGAGAAAATCATTTTTCCTAGAAAACCTCGAATGTTAACCTCGTCGCGTTCTTCTTCTGTTTTTACCCATTGACGTAACCAATCTACCAACGAATAATCATTCTCGAAAAAAGAATGGTTATCGACAGGCAAATAAGCTTGCGTTGTTGTAACTCCCCAATCAAAATTCCCTGAATCTGGTTTTTGTAATCCATTCAAAATATCATAAAAAGCAGTAGTAGCGCGGGAATCTTTAGAAAATAAAATAATTTTATCTCCTTTTGCCATGTTTAAATCAACTCCGGTAAATAAAACATCGCCATCAATCGAAGCACTCAGGTTTTGAACATTCAAAATTTGATCGCCCGCTTCTCTTTCTTGGTCAAAAATGATGGCAGGATAACGGCGACTTGACGGCTTTATTTCTGAAATATTCAATTTTGAAATCATTTTCTTACGAGAAGTTGCTTGCTTTGATTTGGCAACATTCGCAGAAAAACGACGAATAAATTCCTCTAATTCTTGTTTCTTTTCTTCGGCTTTTTTGTTTTGTTGTGCGCGCTGTTTTGCAGCCAATTGACTCGATTCATACCAAAATGTATAATTGCCAGAATAATGATTTATTTTACTAAAATCAATATCAGAAATATGTGTACAAACCGCATCTAAAAAGTGCCTATCATGAGAAACAACAATAACTGTGTTTTCATAATTGGCTAAGAAATTTTCTAGCCAGGCAATGGTTTCAAAATCCAAATCATTGGTTGGCTCATCCATAATCAACAAATCTGGATTTCCAAAAAGCGCCTGCGCCAAAAGCACACGCACTTTTAGTTTACCTTCCAAATCACTCATTAAGGTATAGTGATTGTCTTCTGAAATTCCTAAACTTGAAAGCAATGATGCTGCATCTGAATCAGCGTTCCAACCATTCATTTCTTCAAATTGAACTTGCAACTCCCCTATTCTGTCGGCGTTTTTATCATCATAATCTGCATACAAAGCATCCATTTCTGACTTAACTTTAAACAAAACTTTGTTCCCCATCATCACAGTTTCTAAAACAGTGTGTTCGTCAAACATGTTGTGATTTTGGTTTAAAACCGACATTCTTTTTCCAGATTCTAAATGAACATGTCCAGCAGTTGGATCCATTTCACCTGAAATAATTTTCAAAAAAGTAGATTTCCCAGCACCATTGGCTCCGATTACTCCGTAAATATTTCCGTGCGTAAAAACGGTATTTACTTCATCAAACAATATTCGTTTGCCAAATTGAACTGATAAATTATTGATAGTTAACATTAAATATTTCTTTTTATTTTTTTGCAAAAGTAGAAAAAATACGGCAAATCGAAGCAACGATGGCAACATTTATAATCATTAAGTTTATTTTAACTGTACCTTAACAAGAAGTTCAATTTTATAAAAATATATTTGTTTCTGTAAAGTAATTTAAATGACTCCCCTATTGAAAAAAATACTATTTATAAGCATTTTAGCTTTATTTTATACCTTATTTTCGTGCGGCAAAAAGTTCAAAGACGATAATTACGTGGCCTATTTTGGCGGAGAAGTAACCAATCCAACTAATCCTTATGTACTATTTTGTAAAGATTCTGAAATAATTGATACCATTCCCCTAAAAAAAGACAACACGTTCTTTATCAAATTTGATTCATTATCTCCCGGATTATATTCTTTCAAACACGAGCCCGAATACCAATACATTTATTTTGAAAAAAATGACAGTCTGATGGTTTCAATCAACTCCAAAGATTTTGATCAATCTATTGTTTTTAGTGGCCGTGGAGAAGAAAAAAATAATTTCTTAATGGAATTGTATCTTAAAAATGAAGACGATAAAAGCAAATTATTTGGCGTTTTAGATTATAAAATCAATGCTTTTTCGAAAAACATAGATTCCTCTTATAAAGCAAAGGAAAAATTCTACCTTGCTAAAAAAGAACAGATTAAATGGAGTGATGGATTTGACCTGTACGCAAAAGCAACATTGGATTTTTATGATTATTCAAAAAAAGAAATATATCCAATGGTTCATGAAATGAGAACAGGAGAAAAAATCAAGCAAATTCTTCCGGTTGGTTTTTATGATTTTAGAAAAAAAATAGATTTTAATAATACAAAATTTATAAATTTTTC
>JGI25914J50564_10000158_pt1 | contig 20851 bp, 20 predicted proteins | sample LauGreSuBDMM15SN_2_FD_50564 | JGI IMG/M metagenome (IMG submission 50564) | reverse complement strand
TTTTGATTCCTCTCAGGCCCAAGCCATCGATGGCCCTTCGGGTTTGCTTTGGCAACTTGTCTTGCGCGAACAAGAAAGTGTGGATGTGGCGGTACTTTCCATGGGCAACCCGCATGCGGTGATGCGGGTAGAGGATGTTGCCAGTGCACCGGTTGCCTATTGGGGGCCTTTGATTGAAAACCATGCGGCATTTCCCCAACGCGTCAATGCAGGTTTTTTGCAAGTGCTGTCGCCTACTGTGGTGAAGCTTCGCGTGTACGAGCGCGGTGCGGGTGAGACCTTGGCCTGTGGCACGGGGGCTTGTGCCGCCGTGGTGGCGGGTATTCAACAAGGCTGGTTAGAACATAAAGTACAAGTGCATACCCATGGCGGCATACTCACCATCGAATGGCAAGGCGCGGGCGCATCCGTGCTGATGAGCGGCCCAGCAACAACCGTATTCACTGGCGAGATGGAGATCCCCGAATGAGCAACTCAATTACCCCGATCACAGAAGACGANATCGCCAATTTTTTGGTCAACACGCCAGACTTTTTTGAGCGNCATGCCCAGCTTTTGTCGAATGTGCGATTTATCAGTCCGCANGGNCANCGTGCAGTNAGTTTGCAAGAACGCCAAGCCGATATGTTGCGCGAAAAAATCCGCGCTCTCGAGCAGCGCATGATGGANATGATTCGCAACGGCAGCGACAACGCTGTCTTGTCTGATCGCTTGCATAGGTGGTCGCAAAGCCTGCTGATGACCCAGCATCCTGCCGATTTGCCCAGCATCATCGTCGATGAAATTCAGCACCACTTCATGGTGCCGCAGGTGGCGATTCGGGTCTGGCAAGTGGGTGAGGCTTTTCAGATTGAAGACTTTGCACAAGGTGTGAGCGAGGAAGCCAAGGCTTTTGCGCAAGGCTTGCACGCTCCTTATTGCGGAGCCAACGCAGACTTTGAAGCAGTGAAGTGGTTGACACATCCGCATGAGGCACAGTCGGTGGCTTTGCTGGCATTGCGCAGCACGGACTCGCCTTGGGATGTCCAACCAGAGGATGACCTGCAAGCCAAGGCAACTGACGCAACCTTAGGCTTATTGGTACTGGCCTCACCTGACCCCCAGCGCTTTCAGTCCTCCATGGGAACCGATTTGCTCACTCGCATCGCCGAGTTGGCCAGTGCCGCACTCAGTCGCTTGCGCTGAGCTTTTTGCACATTTTCATGACGCCAAGCCAAGAGTTAATTCATCGCTATTTATTGCATGTGCGGTTTGAAAAAAGGCTGGCAGACAGAACCGTGGCCCTCTACACCGAGGACCTCCACAAATTAAACCTGTTGGCTACAGAAGCTGATCTGGCAAGCCTGACACTGATTGAAGCCGCGCATCTTCGCCGCTGGATGGCGCACATGCATGCGGGTGGCAGAAGCCCGCGTGGCATAGCGCTGATACTTTCGGGATGGCGGGGCTTTTTCAATTGGTTGGGCAAAGAAGGACTGATTCTTGCCAATCCCTTGTCGGGTTTGCGTGCGCCCAAAGCGGCCAAGCCCTTACCCAAAGCTTTGAATGTGGATGATGCGGTGCAACTCGCCCAGTACCGACCCACTGATACCCCTCCTTGGTTGCAAGCGCGCGACACAGCCATGGTTGAACTGCTCTACAGCAGCGGACTGCGGGTGGGCGAGTTGATGGGCTTGGATGTTCAAGCCCACGCCCAAGCCAAGGGCTGGATTGATCTGCAGACCGGCGAGGCCCATGTGTTGGGCAAGGGGTCAAAGCGGCGCAGTGTGCCAGTGGGTCAACAAGCCTTGGCAGCTTTGCATGCATGGTTGGCCGTGAGAGTTGAAGGTCTGCCAGCAAGTGCAGCAGAGCAAACAGCTTTGTTTGTAGGCCAACGCGGCACCCGTCTCACGGCGCAAGCGGTATGGCAGCGCCTGCGTTTACGGGGTTTGCAAGCCGGCATTGCCACGCCGGTTCATCCGCATATGTTGCGACACTCTTTTGCCAGCCATGTGTTGCAGTCCAGCGGGGACTTGCGTGGTGTGCAAGAGTTGCTGGGCCACGCCAATATCAGCACCACACAGGTCTACACCCGTTTGGATTACCAGCATTTGGCCAAAACCTATGACGCTGCCCATCCGCGGGCGCGCAAGAAAAGCCCATGAAAATTTTGAAGCTCAAAGCAGGCAAGGAGCGCTCGGCGCTGCGTGGTCACCCATGGGTGTTTGACACAGCCATTGCCAAGGGTGGCGCTGACGCGGGTGAAACCGTGCGTGTGGAGTCCGAGACAGGACAGTTTCTGGGTTGGGCCGCCTTCAGCCCCAGCTCCAAAATCAGAGCGCGAATTTGGTCGTTCACAGAGTCTGAGCATATTGATGCTGCATTTTTTGAGCGGCAAGTGGCTACGGCGGTGGCCATGCGTTCGCGTTTGCAAGTGCCTTCCAATGGCGTGCGTCTTGTCCATGGTGAAGCTGATGGACTGCCTGGCTTGATCGTCGACAGCTATGACGGCACCTTGGTGGCGCAGTTTTTATCTGCAGGCACAGAACGCTTCAAAGCCGATATCGTCAAAGCTTTGGTCTTGCACACCGGCGCTCACCGCGTGTTTGAACGTTCCGACTCGGGTGTGCGCGGGCTTGAAGGTCTAGAGCCTGTCAAGGGGTGGTTGTTTCGTTCGCCGGGTGCCAGCGACAGCACAGCGATGGTGATTCAAGAGCACCACTGGAGTTTGGAACTTGATATTTTGGAAGGCCATAAAACAGGCTTCTACCTTGATCAGCGCGACAGCCGCTTGAAATTTGCCGAATATGCACAGCGACTTGGACTGCAACAGGTGTTGAACTGCTATGGCTATACGGGTGGTTTCAGCGTGGCGGCTTTAAGCGGTATGCGAGCTGCGGGCTCGCTGGGCAGTGGTGCCGTGGTCACCACCGTGGACTCTTCGGCACCCGCCATTGCCAAAGCGCAAGCCAACGTCAAGCGCAATGGCTTTGACGAACGCAACGCGGTATTTTTAGACGCTGATGTGAATGCGAGCTTGCGAAGTTTGCACAAAGAGGGGCGTCAGTTCGATGCCATTGTGCTTGACCCTCCCAAGTTCGCGCCGAGTGCCGCGCATGCGGAACGTGCAGCGCGTGCTTACAAAGACATCAACCGATGGGCGTTTAAATTGTTGTCCAAAGGCGGCGTGTTGTTCACCTACAGTTGTTCAGGCGGAATTTCTCCTGAGCTTTTTCACAAAATTGTCGCGTCCGCAGGTAACGATTCTGGGGTGGATGCTTATTTTCTCGACCGCGTCCATGCCGCGCCCGATCACCCGATGACAGTGTGTTTTCCTGAAGGCGAATACCTCAAAGGACTGATACTGATGAAGAAATGACAGCACCGACTTGAATGCTGGCTACACTGACCCCACTTTATTTTTTTATTATTTTGAAGGTTGAATTCTTATGTTGATTCCCGCGACTGTACTGACTGGTTTTTTAGGTGCAGGCAAAACCACACTTCTCAAGCGTATTCTCACCGAGTCGCATGGACTCAAAATCGCTGTGATTGAAAATGAATTTGGCGAAGAAAACATAGACAACGAAATTTTGGTGGCCGACACCACAGAGCATATTGTGCAAATGAGCAATGGCTGTGTGTGCTGCACGATACGCGAAGACCTGCGCACCACTTTGCAAGACTTGGCAGAGAAAAAGCGCAAGGGCGAACTCGACTTTGATCGGGTGGTGATCGAAACCACGGGCTTGGCAGACCCAGGGCCTGTGGCGCAAACTTTTTTCATGGACGACCAAATTGCCGAAAGCTTTTTGCTCGATGCCGTGCTCACCTTGGTAGACGCCAAACACGCAGCACTGACCTTGAACGACAGGCAAGAAGCGCGTCGCCAAGTGGGTTTTGCCGACCAAATTTTCGTTAGCAAAAGCGAATTGGTTTCGCCTGCTGAGCTGGATGCACTTCAGCATCGTTTGAAGCACATGAACCCCAGAGCGCCGCAACATATCGTGCACTTTGGTGAGGTGGCCATCGATAAGGTGTTTGACTTGCGAGGCTTTAACCTGAACACCACTTTGGAAATTGATCCCGATTTCTTAAGCGATGGCCATCACCACAAGCACGATGAGCATTGCGACCACCCCTCGCACCAGCATGACCACGCTGAGCATGGGCATGACCACGCGCAGCATGACCACGATCAGGGTCATGGTCATGGCCATCATCACCACCATGATGACGATGTCAAAAGCTTTGTCTTCAAAGCGGACCGCGCACTGGACCCGGCCAAGCTGGAAGATTTCTTGGGCGCTATCGTCAATATTTACGGTCCGCGTATGTTGCGTTACAAAGGCGTCCTACACATGAAAGGCACCGAGCGCAAGGTTATTTTCCAGGGGGTACACCAACTCATGGGAAGCGATTTAGGCCAAGCTTGGGCACCTGCAGAGAAGCGAACGAGCAAAATGGTATTCATTGGTATAGATTTACCCCAAGATATCTTTCAGCAAGGCTTGGAACAGTGCATAAGCTGAGTACAATCCGCGCGCCATGGGCTCCAAGGTGAAATTTTTCATTCGGCTGATGGCACTGGTCACTGATGAAGTTTGAGACAACAACCAGAAGCAGTAGGGGGCTGGGTGCTGATGCACTCCACGCCTGGCTGTAAGGAGAATTGCATTGAAATCTGTAAAGCATTCAAGCCACAGCAAAGCCATGAGTAAAACCAAGGTCACGGCTGCAAAACCCAAGGCAAAGGCCTTGAAAACACCTGTTGCTGCCAAAAAACCTTCACCCCAAAAGAAAGCAGTGCCCGTTAAAAAAACCGTTGCCACGAAAAAAGCCGTAGCCAAAAAGGCAGTGCCCGCCAAGAAAGTGGTTGCTGCTAAAAAAGTGGTGCCTGCAAAGAAAGTGGTTGCTGCTAAAAAAGTGGTGCCCGCTAAGAAACCCGCTGTAGCCAAAAAAGCAGCAGCAACGAAAAAGGCGGCACCTGTCAAAAAAGTTGTACCTTCAAAGAAACCAGCAGCGGCTAAAACGCCGCTGGCTGCCAAAAAATCCGCTTCAGCCAAACCTGCCTCTAAAACTGTGACAACTTCTGTTAAATCTGCTTTGAAAACAACCACGCCTGCCGTTGCTGGCCGCGCGGATTCCTCTACCGACACGGCCAAAAAATCTCCCCGTGCCGCCAAAGCCATGTCCATGATGCCGCCCCCGCCGGGCTTGAGCGTGGCCTCCACCATGGCCAAGGCCAGTTATGGCCCTATTTCTGTCCCAACCCTGCCAATGGTTGTTCCTATGATTCCTGTCAAAAACCCCAANCTGGCACACAACTGGAAAAACAAAACCGCGGCAACCATCACTGATGAAGAGGTGATGGCCATGCCCGATGAAGAGTACATGAGCGCATTGCAAATGGCGTTCTTCCGGTTGAAACTGGTTCAGTTNAAAACNGATATTTTGGCCAATGCGAGCGAGACCACAGAGCACTTGCGTGAGGACACGGTGATCGTGCCTGACCCAACGGACCGCGCCACCATCGAGGAAGAACATGCCTTGGAATTGCGGACCCGCGACAGAGAAAGAAAACTGCTCAAGAAAATTCAGCAGTCCATCGGGCAAATTGACAACGGCGAGTATGGCTATTGTGATGAAACAGGTGAACCTATTGGGGTAGGNCGCTTGTTGGCAAGACCCACAGCCACCTTGACCCTGGAGGCACAGCAACGTCGGGAACTGAAGCAAAAAATGTTTGGTGACTGATACAAGCGACACTTTCGTCAAAAGCAGGCCACAACGGGCCTGCTTTTTTTGCGCCTAAATATTCAATAAATCACATTCGATATACTTTGTAAGTACCTAATTCTTAACGTTTTTTTAAAAGAAACACAATACGAAACATGTTCTAAGTTGTTGATTTTAATGAGAAAACCATATTTGAAGGCTTGCAAGCCAAGAAAATCCTGTTAAAGTGCACAGAAGTGGTATTTAGTGGAAAATAGTGAGATTGATCGCTTATCCACCCATATTCAAGTCACAAGGGGTTTGTTGCCGTGTTTCAAGGTGCGTCATCGTTAAGTTTGGATGCCAAGGGTCGCTTGTCGGTTCCCACGCGGCATCGTGACGTGCTGAGCGCAACGGCGGCCGGTCAACTCACCATCACACGTCACCCGCATGGTTGTTTGATGTTGTTTCCCCGGGTTGAATGGGAAAAATTTCGTGAGCGTGTCGCCGCATTGCCAATGACAGCGCAATGGTGGAAACGAATATTGTTGGGAAACGCCATGGATGTAGAGATGGATGGCACGGGCCGGGTACTTGTTTCGCCCGAGTTGCGCAGCGCCGCACAGATCAGCAAAGAAGTGATGTTGCTGGGCATGGGCACCCATTTTGAGTTATGGGATAAGTCGACTTACGACACCCAAGAGGCCCAGGCCATGCAGGGTGATATGCCCGATGTGTTTCGCGACTTTTCCTTTTAACGTGGAATGGCAACGACTGAATGGGCACACACCACCGTCATGTTGAAGGAGGCGGTAGAGGCGCTGGACGTCCAGGCCGAAGCCACTTATGTCGACACAACCTTTGGCCGAGGCGGGCATGCAAAGCGCATATTGGAAACACTGTCNCTAANGGGCAAGCTGATCGTCTTCGACAAAGACCCGCAAGCGATTGCGGTGGCGAAATCGATGAACGATCCCAGAATGGAAATTCACCATCAGGGCTTCGCAGCCCTGAGTCAACTGACGAACAGCAGCGTCGCCGGTGTGCTGATGGATCTGGGAGTGAGCTCCCCGCAAATCGACAACCCAGAGCGCGGATTCTCATTTCGCCAGGACGGCCCATTGGACATGCGAATGGACACAAGCCAGGGCCCAAGCGTTCACGANTGGCTGGGCGTGGCAAGCACCGACCAAATAACTCAGGTGATTCGTGATTATGGAGAAGAGCGATTTGCATCCGGCATTGCCAAAGCCATCGTCGCCAAAAGAGAGGTGGGGCAACTGCCCGCCAGCACTTTGGGCTTGGCAGACTTGGTTGCCACGGTGGTCAAAAAACGCGAGCCAGGTCAAAACCCAGCAACACGGACATTTCAGGCATTTCGAATTTTCATCAACCGTGAACTGCAAGAACTGGAATNGGCGCTGGATGCCAGTTTGCAGGTTCTACAGCCTGGGGGGCGTCTGGTGGTGATCAGCTTTCATTCACTAGAAGACCGCATGGTCAAGCAATTCATCGCCCAGCATGCGAAGGATGTTTATGACCGCAGAGCACCCTTTGCCGTCAATAAAAATTTATCCCTCAAGGCCTTGGGTCGGCAAAGGCCAAGCCAAGAAGAAATCAGTGCCAACCCGCGAAGCCGCAGTGCCATCATGCGCATCGCTCAGAGATTGCCTTTGATGGAGGCAATATGACAAGGGTCAGTGGATTTCTGCTGATGNTGGTGGTNTTGAGTGCCTTGTATTTGGTTAGAACCCAATACGAGTCGCGTCGTTTGTATACCGAACTAGACAGAGCCAAGGCGCTCGCCCAAAGACTCGATACAGAACACGACAGATTGGATGTGGAGCGAGGCGCACAAGCCACACCTTTGAGGGTAGAAAAACTTGCCCGCGAGCAAATGCATATGCAAACCATTTCGCCGGCCATCACCCAATATGTGTCTACACAAAAGACAAGCAGCGAAAAAATTTCAGCAAGTACTTCACCCAAGGCGCAACCATGAGCAGCCGCAGCGTGCAGTACTCCACCAATCCCTTGCTCGCAAGCAAGACACCGATTTGGCGAAGTCAGTTCATTGTGGCGGGGATTGCGCTGGGATTCATAGGCTTGGTGGCGCGTGCCGCCTATGTGCAGGTGTTGGATAACAATTTCTTTAAAAAACAAGGTCAGGTGCGGTTCGAGAGAACCTTGGAAATACCTGCCAACCGAGGCAGAGTGCTCGATCGCAATGGACTGATCTTGGCTTCAAGTGTTCCCATGCCCAGCATATGGGCCAGCCCAGAAGAAATTGATGCAAGCCATCCCAAGCTCAAAGAACTTGCTCAATTGCTGGAAGTATCCCCTTCAGAAATTCAAGGAAAAATAAAAGACCAACGACGAAAACATGTATGGCTCAAGCGTCAAGCAGACATGGCCACNGGCAAAAAAATCAAAGAACTTGGCATACGCGGCATCTACACCACCATGGAATACAAGCGCATGTATCCAGAAGGTGAGGCCGCAGCCCATGTTGTTGGATTTACCAATATTGAAAATGTGGGTCAAGAAGGTGTTGAGTTGGCATTCAACAAACATCTGGCAGGCAAAAGTGGCTCACGCCGAGTCATTCACAACGGACACAAACAGGTGATTGAAGGTATTGGGGACGAGATTCCGCCTGAAGATGGCCGCGACCTGCAGCTAAGCATAGACAGCAAAGTTCAGTATTTTGCTTATCAGCGCTTACGTGAAGCGGTCATTGAAAACAAAGCCGCAGCCGGCAGCGTGGTGGTGTTGGATGCGCAATCGGGAGACGTGCTGGCGCTGGCCAACTACCCCAGCTACGCACCTGAAAAGCGCAGCAATTTCAATGCACTTCAGATGCGTAACCGTGCATTGACAGACACCTTTGAACCCGGCTCCACCATGAAGCCATTTGTCATCGCCTTGGCGATGGAAAAAGGCTTGGTCAAAGCTGAAACTCAAATAGATACCGCGCCAGGCAAGCTCAAAATGTACGGCATGACCATCAAAGATGCCCATCCCCATGGGGTCTTGAGTGTGTCAGAGGTCATACAAAAATCGAGCAATATCGGCACAGTCAAAATCGCCATGAAGATGCCGCCTAAAGACATGTGGGAGATGTACACGCAATTGGGGTTTGGTAAAAAACCGCAAGTACCCTTTCCCGGCNCCGTGGCTGGGCGCTTGCGGCCTTACAAAACTTGGCGACCTATGGAACAAGCCACCATGAGTTATGGCTATGGCTTATCCACCAGCTTGTTTCAATTGGCTCAAGCCTATACCGTGTTTGCCCGTGATGGCGAGGTTGTTCCTGTCAGCCTCATCAAGCGAGAAGACAAAGTCGTTGGGGTGCGCGCCATCAGTGCGCAAAACGCNATCGCAGTTCGCAGCATGCTCAATTTGGTCACCGGCCCCGGCGGCACAGCACCCAAAGCACAAACCATGGGCTATTCGGTGGGTGGGAAAACTGGCACAGCCCACAAGCAAGAAGGCAAGGGTTATGCGGACAAAAAATACAGGGGATTTTTTGTGGGCATGGCGCCGATTGAGAACCCCAGAATAGTGGTTGCNGTGATGATTGATGAGCCTACCAACGGTCATTATTTTGGCGGNGAAGTCGCTGCACCGGTGTTCAGTGCAACCGTTCAACAAACATTGCGAATGTTGGGCGTTCAACCGGATATGACAGTCAAGGCTCAAGTGATTGCCAAAGCTGAAGCGGAGTCGTTTTGATGCAAGCCCTGCNTACACCGACACAAGCTGCCCAGTGGTTGCGCGAAGCGGTCACGGGTGAGCTTCGTATTGACAGCCGAAAAGTTNAGCAAGGTGATGGGTTTTTGGCTTGGCCGGGCTTGGCCCATGACGCACGCGACTATGTGGCGCAAGCATTAGCCCAAGGTGCAACGGCTTGTTTGGTGGAAGCCGCGGGTGCACATGCATTCACATGGGCACAGGATGAGCCAAAAATCGGCGCCTATACCGATTTGAAGCAGGCCTGTGGACCGATTGCCGATGCGTATTACGAATCTCCCAGCCAGCAACTGCAAATATTGGCAGTCACGGGAACCAATGGAAAAACATCTACCGCATGGTGGCTGTCACATGCGCTCACAAGCGTAGGCAAGCGCTGTACGGTTGTCGGCACATTGGGGATGGGCCAAGGCGANCAGATGCACCCAACGGGCATGACAACGCCGGATCCTGTGCGTTTGCATTCGCAGTTACGTCTATGGGTTGACGACGGCGTGAAGGCTTGTGCCATCGAGGCGTCTTCCATAGGCTTGAGTGAATATCGATTGGAAGGCACGCAAATCAGCGTGGCTATCTTTACCAATTTCACACAAGATCACTTGGACTACCACGCCCATATGGATGGCTACTGGAGGGCCAAAGCAAAATTATTTGCTTGGCCCAAGTTGCCAGCTGCAGTCATCAATATCGATGACCCACAAGGCAAAGCTTTGGTGCAGCAGCTCCTCACGCAAGACAACAAACAAGCACCAGACATTTGGACAGTTTCAATGCATCAACCGGCAAGACTGCGCGCCAAGGATGTACACAACAGCGGTCATGGATTGCATTTCCAAGTGCAAGAGGGCGAAGAAATTCATTCGCTGCAAACTGACTGGGTTGCTGATTTCAATGTCATCAATGTGCTTGGTGTCATAGCCGCCATGCGGGCGCTTGGGGTGACCCTCGCAGATGCCGTGCAGGCTTGTCGAGGTTTACCTGCCGTGCCAGGGCGTATGCAAAGCATGGGCGGTGTTGACGCACCCTGTGTGGTGGTCGACTATGCCCACACCCCNGATGCATTGTTGCAAGCGCTGAAAGCCTTGCGCCCCATGACCAGCGCACGCAAAGGCGAGTTGCACTGTGTCTTTGGATGTGGGGGAAACCGCGATACAAGCAAACGCGCACCTATGGCCAAAGTGGCAGAAGCATTCGCTGACCACATGGTGTTCACCAGTGACAACCCACGCAACGAAGATCCTGAGCAGATTATTCAAAGCATGGTGGCGGGTCTGTGCAACACCGCAAAACTGGCAGTGTGTATTGACCGCGCGCAGGCCATTGCGCAAACGATTGCACAAGCCAAGCCGCAAGATGTGATCTTGATTGCGGGCAAAGGACATGAAACCTATCAGGAAATAGGTGCCTCACGCTTGAGTTTCTCTGACGCGGCGCATGCCATGGCTGCTTTGAAATTGCGAGGTGGGGTATGAGTCAAGAGCTCAATATCACGCTGGGGCAATTGCATGCGTGGTTGCCACAAAGTCGCTTGATCGGAGACGCCAAAACTGTGTTTTTAAGATTGCACNCCGACACGCGCACGCTGAGTCAAGGCGATTTNTTTGTGGCCCTTAAAGGTGAGCGATTCGATGGACACGATTTTTTAGCTCAATTAAAAGGTCTAGGCATTTCTGCAGCCATCGCCACACGTGGTTTGGCAGAAGCGGGACTGATGGGTTTAGAGGTCAAAGATACACGCTGGGCCCTGGGGCGAATTGCCCAAGCATGGCGCGCGCAGTTTTCCTTGCCGTTGATTGCGGTCACTGGAAGCAACGGCAAAACCACTGTCACCCAAATGATTGCCAGTATTTTGAACGCTTGGCACGGCAAGGATGCGCTGGCAACCCAAGGCAATTTCAATAATGACATTGGTGTTCCATTGACNCTTTTGAGACTGCAGCATCACCATCGCAGCGCCGTGGTTGAACTGGGCATGAACCATGCGGGTGAGATTGCCGAACTTGCATCCTTGAGCATGCCCAACGTGGCATTGGTGAATAACGCGCAGCGTGAGCATCTTGAATTTATGCACAGCGTACAAGCCGTGGCGACTGAAAACGGCGCGGTTCTTTCTGCTTTGCCCGCACAAGGTGTTGCCGTATTTCCAGCCGATGATTTTTACNCCACGGTGTGGCGAGACTTGGCTGCTGGAAAAGAGGTGATCAGTTTTGGTCGCAACGCAAAGTCGGATGTCCATCTCTTGAGCAGCACTTGGGNTNACCNGNATTGGCAGCTAAGTGTGCATACGCCGCTTGGCCCATTGACAACAAATTTATCGGTAGCGGGTGAGCACAATGTTCACAACGCACTGGCTGCCATCAGCTGTGCGCTAGCCGCCAAAGTGCCTTTGAATCTGATTGAAAAAGGATTGGCTGCTTTTGAACCTGTCGCAGGAAGATCGCGTTCCTTGGTATTGACTTTGCACAACCGACAGCTGGTACTCATTGACGACAGTTACAACGCCAACCCGGACTCGGTTCGCGCTGCCATTGATCTCTTGGCACAGTCGCCTGAACCCCGCGTATTGGTGCTAGGGGACATGGGGGAGGTGGGAACCCAAGGACCAGAATTTCATGCTGAAGTTGGACGCTACGCACAAGCCAGCGGTATCGAGCATCTCATCACTTTAGGTGAGCTGAGTCGACATGCAGCCAAAGTCTTCTCCAATGCAAGACATTGTCAAACCATCGATGAAGTCTATGCACAAGTACAAGCCCATCTGCCGGTTGTCGCAACCGTGCTCGTTAAAGGTTCGCGTTTCATGCGCATGGAACGCGTGGTTCAAGCAGTCCAGTCTTGGGTCAATACACAAGCATCTTCTGCCGCGGAGACATCATGTTCTTGAGCTTGGCCCAGTGGCTACAGGCCATGTCACCCGACTATGGATTTTTACGGGTATTTCAATACCTGACATTCAGAGCAGTCATGGCGGCAATGACCGCACTGCTGATGGGTTTGATAGCGGGCCCTTTTGTGATTCGAAAATTAGCAGAGCTCAAAATAGGCCAGCCCATCAGAGGCTATGGCGTTGAGTCACATTTGGTCAAGTCCGGTACCCCCACCATGGGCGGCATATTAATTCTGTTGGCAATTTCCTTGTCCACCTTGCTATGGGTAGATCTGTCCAACCGGTTTGTATGGATTGTGCTGTTGGTAACCCTTGGTTTCGGCGCAATAGGTTGGGTCGATGACTGGCGAAAAGTCGTGAGAAAGACCCTGAGGGAATGCCTTCAGGCGAAAAATACCTATGGCAATCTTTGATTGGCTTGCTCGCTGCTTTGTACTTGGTCTTCAGTATTTCCGAGGTCAGCAACCTGCGTGTCGTAGAGCTTTTTTACAGCTGGGTGCGCTCTGGCTTTGATGTGAGCTTGCCGCCCAAAGCTGGCTTGTTTTTACCCTTTTTCAAAGAGATCAGCTATCCCTTGGGCATCTTGGGATTTGTGGGATTGACATATCTTGTGATCGTCGGTTCAAGCAATGCGGTCAATTTGACCGATGGTTTGGATGGACTCGCCATCATGCCTGTGGTGATGGTGGGTTCAGCTTTGGGGGTGTTTGCCTACGTCACAGGTTCAGCTGTTTATTCGCGGTATTTGTTTTTCCCTTACATACCGGGTTCTGGTGAATTACTGGTGTTTTGTGCGGCGATGGCAGGAGCGGGTCTGGCTTTTTTATGGTTTAACACCCATCCTGCGCAAGTCTTTATGGGTGATGTTGGGGCGCTGGGTTTAGGTGCTGCTTTGGGAACCATTGCCGTCATCGTCAGACAAGAAATTGTTTTGGCCATCATGGGTGGAATCTTTGTGGCTGAAGCGGTGTCGGTGATGTTGCAGGTGAGCTATTTCAAATACACCAAACGCAAATACGGCGTGGGTAAACGCATATTGAAGATGGCCCCATTGCACCATCATTTTGAAAAATCTGGCTGGAAAGAAACACAGGTGGTGGTGCGGTTTTGGATCATCACCATGTTGTTGTGCTTGGTGGGTTTGTCCACATTGAAGCTGCGGTGATGATGAAAATTCTGCCCGATCTGCACATTTTGGTACTGGGTCTTGGCGACTCAGGACTGGCCATGGTGCGTTGGTGTGAGTCGCAGGGTGCCAAAGTCACCGTGGTNGATACCCGCGAACACCCGCCAGGTCTTGACAGCTTGCGAGCAGANGGTCTNTCNGCNANNTTTATTCATGGGGACTTCCATGCCGCGCTATTGGAAGATCAAACCATACAAGGCGTATTCAAAAGCCCAGGACTGACCCCCACGCAAGTTCAATCGGTGTGGCATGGCGCCAAGCAAAAAGGTATCTGGCTAGGTACGGAATTAAGTTTGTTTGCACATGCCTTGGCACACTTGGCAAAAGAGCATGCCTACCATCCGCGAGTGATTGCCATTACTGGGACCAATGGCAAAACCACCGTCACTGCATTGACCACACTTTTGCTGCAGCGTGCTGGATTGAGTGTGGCCATGGCGGGAAATATTGGCCCGACTTTATTGGATACCTTAAGTCAATGTTTACCAGAGTTACCTCAAGCATGGGTCTTAGAACTGTCAAGTTTTCAGCTTGACGCTGAAGACAGCTTTGAGCCAACGGCTGCATGTGTTCTCAACCTGACACAAGACCATTTGGACTGGCATGCAGATATGGCCAGTTATGGCCTGGCCAAATCTCGCGTGTATGGACAGCAAGCCATTGCTGTGATGCCGCGCCATGATGAGGCGGTGCTGGCCTTATTGCCCAAAAATTCAATCAAGAAGAAATCGTTACAAAGACAGGTCATCAGTTTTGGGAATGATTTGCCCGAACAAGCCGGTGACTATGGTCTTGAAAAAACCAACGGCATGACATGGCTGGTTCGTCTGAACGTGCCTGAAACCGAGGGTAAGCGGCAGGTAGCAGAGGCATTGCACATTCAACGCTTGATGCCTGCCGATGCATTGCGCTTGCGGGGACAGCATAACGCTGTCAATGCATTGGCAGCACTCGCCTTAGCAAGCACCTGTGGCGCAGGAATGGCCGCCATGTTGCATGCATTGCGCGAATACCGAGGTGAGCCGCACCGCATGCAGTCGGTGGGTGTTGTCAATGACATTGAGTATGTGAATGACAGCAAGGGAACCAATGTGGCGGCAACGCTTGCTGCCCTTGGCAGTCTGGGAACAGATAAAAACCTGGTCGTGATTTTGGGCGGTGAGGGCAAAGCACAAGATTTCACCCCGCTGCTCAAACCACTGAAACAATTTGCGCGAGCGGTTGTTTTGATAGGTAAAGATGCACCCCTGATTGAAAAAGTTTTATCTGGTGTTGCGTTCCCCGTGCTTCATGCAAGCGACATGGCCAGTGCGGTTAGCAAAGCACAAGAACAAGCACAAACGGCTGACACGGTATTGCTTTCACCCGCATGTTCAAGTTTGGATATGTTCAAAAACTATGAAGAGCGCGGATACGTGTTTGGTGAGTGTGTCAACGCCTTGGTATTTGAGGAGGGGCACGCATGAGCCAAGCCGTGCTGTCCAGTTGGGGTGAACGCATGAGAAGTTGGTGGCCAAGCGCCCCCAGTGAAGGACCCGACGCATTGCCCGTGCGGGTGCATGGGCGTGAGTATGGTCGAACCCGCGCTGTTCCCGCAGGAATCAAAGCATTTGATCAAGCCTTGGCTTGGGCGATTGGGAGTTTATTGCTTTGGGGGTTGGTGATGGTGTATTCCGCATCGATCGCACTCAACGATGGGCCGCAGTCAACAGGGTTCTCACAAGTTCAGTATTTGGTGCGTCACTCTGTAGCCCTGGTCATAGGGTTTACTGCAGCCTTGTTGGTATTTCAAATTCCCATGAATACATGGGAAAAAGCAGCGCCATGGGTGTTTATTGTCTCGATTGTTTTATTGATCGTGGTACTGCTGCCTTTCATGGGGAAAAGCGTCAATGGCGCTAGACGTTGGATAAACCTAGGCCTGTTAAATTTCCAGCCCTCCGAATTGGCCAAACTCGGAACACTCTTGTATGCAGCCAGTTACATGGTGCGCAAAATGGATGTGAAAGAAAAATTTTTTACAGCTGTGACGCCCATGGGAGTGGCCATTGGCATTGTGGGTTCATTGCTACTGGCCGAACCTGATATGGGGGCGTTTTTGGTGATTGCGGTGATCGCCATGGGGATACTGTTTTTAGGCGGTGTCAACGCCAGAATGTTTGTGTTGATGGCCTTTGTGCTGCTGATNGCATTCGGTTTGATCATTGGNTTATCGGAATGGCGGCGNGAGCGAATTTTTGCCTACCTCGATCCTTGGAGTGCGAAATACGCACTCGGAAAAGGCTATCAACTGTCCCACTCCTTGATTGCCTTTGGTCGGGGAGAAATATTCGGTGTGGGTTTGGGTGGAAGTGTTGAAAAATTGCACTGGCTTCCTGAAGCGCATACCGATTTTCTGCTTGCAGTCATAGGCGAAGAATTTGGTCTGATAGGTGTGGTGATTTTGATTGGCGTCTTTATGTGGATGACCAGACGCATTATGTTTATCGGTCGCCAAGCGATTGCCATGGACCGCGTATTTGCTGGCTTGGTCGCGCAGGGCGTTGGCATATGGATTGGTTTTCAAGCGTTCATTAACATGGGTGTGAACTTGGGTGCTTTGCCTACCAAAGGTCTGACCTTGCCGCTGATGAGCTATGGCGGCTCAGCCATCTTGCTTAATTTGGTTGCCTTGGCGATTGTCCTGCGAGTGGATTATGAAAACCGACTGATGATGCATGGAGGGCGTGTATGAGCAGTCCTACCGCCTTGATCATGGCCGGTGGGACCGGAGGACATATCTTTCCAGGCTTGGCCATTGCTGAGGTTTTGCGCAGTCAAGGATGGAATGTGCATTGGATGGGAGCGCCCCCACCGAGCATGGAGTCAGCGCTGGTCCCAGCCAAGGGCTTTGCATTTGAGTCAGTGCATTTTGGTGGTGTGCGTGGCAAAGGCTTGGGCGCTGCACTGGTATTGCCTTGGAGACTATTCAAAGCATTAAGCCAAAGTCTGATGTTGATAAGACGATTGCGACCCGATGTGTTGGTGGGCTTGGGCGGCTACATCACTTTCCCAGGCGGCTTGATGGGCGTTGTTTGCAGCAAGCCTCTGATCTTGCATGAACAAAATGCGGTGGCTGGCATGGCAAACACTTGGCTAGCCAAAGTTGCCAAACGGGTCTTTAGCAGTTTTCCCCAGGCCTTGCCCCATGCGGTTTGGGTGGGAAACCCGCTTCGTGAAGAATTTTTGATGCAAGAGCCACCCTTGAAAAGATTTGCACAACGCCAAGGGCCTTTGCGCGTGCTTGTCATGGGCGGGAGTTTGGGTGCACAAGCGATTAACCAAGCAGTGCCCGAAGCTTTGGCTTTGATTCCTTTACAAGACCGCCCGATTGTCATGCACCAAGGCGGTGAAAAGCATTTGGCAGATTTGAAAGCTGCCTATGCAAAAGCCCATGTCGAGGCAGAGCTCACTGCATTCATTCACAACACTGCGCAAGCCATGGCACAGGCTGATGTGGTGATTTGTCGAGCAGGTGCAAGCACCGTGAGTGAGCTGTCAGCTGTGGGCGTGGCTGCATGGATGGTGCCGTTTCCCCATGCGGTCGATGATCATCAAACCAAGAACGCCCAATTTTTGTCAGACCAAGGGGCGGGATGGTTNATCCCACAAAACGAATTGACACCAGAATGGTTGGCGCGGCATTTGCAAACCGTAGACCGTGCGAGCTTGCTGCAAGTCGCCAATAAGGCCTATGCATTGCGACAAACAGAAGCTGCCCAAAAAGTGGCTCTGGCCTGCACGGAGGTGTTGGCATGAAACACGCCATCAGCCATGTTCACTTTGTCGGTATTGGTGGTGCAGGCATGAGCGGCATTGCAGAAATATTGCATAACTTGGGTTATCGGGTATCGGGTTCGGATTTAAATGATGGACCTGTGATGCAGCGCTTGTCTGCATTGGGCATTCAAACCAAAGTGGGGCATGCTGCCAAAAATATCATGGGTGCAGATGCGGTGGTGACTTCAACCGCCGTACAAGCTGATAACCCAGAAGTGATGGCNGCGCATGAAAAATGGATACCGGTGGTTCCAAGGGCTGTGATGTTGGCAGAGTTGATGCGCCTCAAGCAAGGCATTGCAATTGCCGGCACACATGGCAAGACAACCACCACCAGCTTGGTCGCCAGTGTGCTGGCGCAAGGCGGCTTAGACCCCACCTTCGTGATTGGGGGAAGGCTGATCAGCGCGGGCGCAAATGCCAAGCTGGGCGCTGGCGACTACATCGTGGTCGAGGCTGATGAGTCGGATGCGTCGTTTTTAAATTTGAACCCCATCATGTCGGTGGTCACCAATATTGATGCAGACCACATGGAAACCTATGGCCACGATTTCAACAAATTGAAATCCGCCTTCATCGAATTTTTGCATCGCATGCCGTTCTACGGGGCGGCGGTTTTATGCATAGATGATCCTGTGATTGGCAGCATCTTGTCGCAAGTGTCCCGTCCTATCACCAGCTATGGCTTATCAGAACAAGCCCAAGTCAGAGCCGTCGATGTACGAGCTGAAGGCGCGCGTATGCGCTTCTTGGTCAAGCGCAGCAACGGCGTGACGTTGCCGGATATGCAAATAGATTTGAACTTGCCTGGCCTTCACAATGTGCGCAATGCCTTGGCTGCGATTGCCATTGCGGTTGAGCTCAATGTGCCAGACGAGGCGGTGGTTGCGGCGCTGGCCAACTTCAGCGGCGTGGGTCGGCGCTTTCAGCGACATGGAGAAATTTCTGCCCGACAAGGCGGAACATTCACCTTGGTAGAAGACTATGGACACCATCCTGTGGAGTTGGCGGCCACGCTTGAAGCCGCACGCGGTGCATTTCCAGGCCGGCGATTGGTGTTGGCCTTTCAACCCCACCGATTCAGCAGAACACGCGATTGTTTTGAAGATTTTGTAAAAGTCTTGCAAAGCGTGGATGTTTTGTGGTTGACCGAGGTCTATGCTGCAGGTGAAGCAGCCATTGCCGCTGCAGATGGTCGCGCACTGGCCCATGCGGTGCGAGTAGCGGGGCAGCAGCAACTGGTCTTTGCGCAAGACTTAAAACAACTAGAAGATCTGATTGTGGAGAACGCCCGAGATGGCGATGTGGTGTTGTGTATGGGAGCCGGCTCTATAGGGTCATTGCCAAGCAAAGTGGCACAGCGTAGGGCAGACCAAACGCCTTTGAAAGTGGTGGCCGCATGAGCACTTTCAATGTTGGCACCAGTAAAGTCGCCGTGCTCATGGGTGGGAGATCAGCAGAACGCGAGATCTCTTTGTTGTCTGGGCAAGGGGTTTTGAAAGCACTGCAATCCGTCGGTGTGAATGCACTGAGTTTTGATCCGGCACAACAGCTCATCACGCAATTAAAAGAGCAAAAATTCACCCATGTNTTTATTGCCTTGCACGGGCGTCACGGAGAAGACGGCACGGTGCAAGGTGCCTTGGAATTAATGGGTATTCCNTATACCGGTTCGGGTGTCATGGCCTCNGCGATTGCCATTGACAAACACATGACCAAACGTATTTGGCGAGCCGAGCATTTGTCCACCCCCTCTTCTGTATGGCTGGCTCCTCACCAGCAAACAGCAGACAACATCAACGCAATCACCAAACAGCTAGGCTTGCCATTGATGGTCAAGCCGCCACATGAAGGCTCTTCGATTGGCATATCGAAAGTGACTGAGCAAGCGCAACTCTTGCCTGCCATTGCCTTGGCAACAACTATGACGCTGACCTGTTGTGTGAAATGTTTATCGAAGGGGACGAGGTCACGTGTCCGGTGCTAGGCCAAGGCGAAGATGCCGTGGCCTTGCCGGTGGTCAAAATTGTGGCGCCACAGGGGGCTTATGACTATCAAAATAAATATTTCACCGATGCGGTCAGCTACCACTGCCCCAGCGGCTTGCCAGCAGAAGAAGAAAAAAACATACAAGCTTTGAGCGTGGCCGCATACAAGGCATTGGGTTGTCGAGGTTGGGCCAGAGCAGACGTGATGATTCGTGCCAGCGACCGCCAACCCTTCTTGCTTGAAATGAATACCAGTCCCGGCATGACAAGCCACTCATTGGTGCCCATGTCAGCCTTGGCTGCTGGTATTTCATATCCGCAACTGTGTCTAAAGATCTTGTCTACAGCCGCTTTGGACAGCGTTGCCGGAGTGGATGCGGTATGAAAGCACGCGACGCCATGTATGCAAACGAGTCCACGCCCACGCCCTTGGCCTTGGATATACGTTTGATGAATATGACCAGCGCATTGCTGTTGATGATGTTGTCATTGGTGTTGGTCTGCGTATTGCTGTGGTGGATGCTTCGTCACCCTGTCTTTGCGCTTTCCGCTATTTCGGTTCAAGGGGATGTGCGGCATACCAATGCCGTGACTTTGCGCGCCAATGTGGTGCCAAGTTTGCAGGGAAGTTTTTTTACGGTCGACTTGGAGCAAGCGCGCACAGCTTTTGAAAAAGTACCTTGGGTTCGACAAGCTTTGGTGAGGCGAGAGTTTCCAAATCGACTGAGTGTGTTTCTAGAGGAGCACCATCCTGTGGCCTATTGGGGCAATGAGTCAGAGTCACGCTTGCTTAACCAGCAAGGAGAAGTATTCAGTGCAAATTTTGGAGAGTTAGATGATGAAAACTTGCCTCACTTAAGCGGGCCAGACACAGAATCAACCCAAGTATTGCAGATGTATGAAATTTTAAAACCAGAGCTAAGCAAAGTTCAGTTAGAGATAAAAGGCTTGGAGTTGACCGGCAGAGGCAGTTGGCGTGCAGTTCTCAAGGGTGGAGCACACATTGAGTTGGGTCGGGGTGCAAAGGAAGAAGTCATGACTCGCGTTCAGCAAATGACGATGACACTGGCACAAGTCAGTCAAAGATACGGACGACAAACACAAGCGCTTGAAGCGGCAGATTTGCGACATGTGAATGGATACGCCTTGCGCTTGCGCGGGGTGAGTACGTTGACATCACCCCCAACAAGGTAATNAAACAGAGGTTTCCATGGCAAAAGAGTACAAAGACTTGGTCATAGGCTTGGATATAGGCACCAGCAAAGTGATGGTGGTTGTAGCCGAAGTATTGCCAGGGGCAGAGCTAAAGCTTGCTGGATTTGGTATTGCACCCAGCAGCGGCTTGAAGCGAGGAGTCGTTGTCAATATAGATGCCACTGTGCAAAGTATTCAGCAAGCTTTGAAAGAAGCAGAGTTGATGGCTGACTGCAAGATCACCCGTGTTTACACGGGCATCACCGGCAGCCATATACGTGGCATGAATTCACATGGCATGGTGGCGGTCAAAGACCATGAGGTCAC
>JGI25914J50564_10000157_pt1 | contig 20882 bp, 21 predicted proteins | sample LauGreSuBDMM15SN_2_FD_50564 | JGI IMG/M metagenome (IMG submission 50564) | reverse complement strand
AAAGCGGCTTAATAGCCTGCCCTCTGGGACCGGACCCCTGACCTCCACAGACTTTCAGGCGCCGGGGACTGCGATTCGTCCGCTGCGCCGCAGTGATTTTGAGCTTGAGGCCTATCGCAAGAGCGATAATCGCCGTGCCCTTCTGCAGGTGATCAGCACCCTGGTTCCTGTGGCGGTGCTTTGGTGGTCGGTGCCCCAGGTGCTGTCCGGCCCGTTCGCCCAGCGCCTGTTGCTGCTGCCGATCCTGGCCCTGCTAGTTCTTTTTTCGTCGCGCAGCTTTTCGCTGATGCACGATTGCGGCCACCGGTCCCTGTTTGCCAGCCGCTGGCTCAACCAGGTCTTTGGTTTTGTCTTTGGGGTTGTCAATGGCATCCCCGAGCATCCCTGGTCTAAGGGCCACGCCTTTCACCACAACCACAATGGCAACTGGGAACGCTACCGCGGTCCTTCGGCCCTGTTGAGCCTGGAGCAATACCGGGGCCTTTCTCCCTTGAACCAGCGGCTCTATGGCCTGAGCCGTCATCCCCTGATGCTGCTACCGGGTGGATTTTTCTACCTAGTGATCAAGCCGCGTATCAGCCTGATTTTGGCCCTTATTGATTTGATCTCAACCCGGCTGAAGGGCCCTGCTGCGGCGCCACCCAAGCGTTACCAGCCTACCCAGGCAGAGCTGGCCGATCTGGTGGCCAANAATGTTCTGGTGCTCGCCAGCTGGTGGGCCATGGGCCAGTGGCTNGGGCTGGGACTGTTCTGGAGTTGCTACGCCACGGTAATGACCTTCTCGGCGGCGATCTTCATCTGTATCTTTTTTGTCCAGCACAATTACCAAGGCTCCTACGCTAGTGGTAACAAGGACTGGAGCTACCTGGAAGGGGCCATTAATGGCAGCAGTAATTTAGAGCTGCCCTGGATTTTGAACTGGTTCTCCGCTGATATTGCTTTCCACAGCATCCACCACCTTTGCGAGCGGATTCCCAATTACCGCCTGCGCCACTGCCATGAGCGCAACGCTCACTTACTGACCGGCGCTAAACGCCTGAGCCTGGCCGACATCCCTGGCTGTTTTCGCTTTATCCTCTGGGATTCCAGCGACTTGCGGCTTATCTCCCTAACTGAAGCTGCTGAGTAATTGTTTCGCGTTGTAGTGGCACCGTGGAGCTGGATATCGCTAGGAAGTTAGAGAATCTGGGATAGAAATTGACGGCTACGCTCGTGCTGGGGATGGTCAAAGAAGCGCTCTGGCGTTGCCTCTTCCACTACCTGTCCATCGGCCATCAAGACCACCCGATCGGCAACCTGGCGGGCAAATCCCACCTCATGGGTCACCACCACCATGGTCATGCCATCGGCCGCCAATCCCTGCATCACCTCCAGCACTTCACGCACCATCTCCGGATCGAGGGAGCTGGTTGGTTCATCAAAGAGCAGGATGCGGGGCTCCATGCAGAGGGAGCGGGCTATGGCAACCCGTTGTTGCTGGCCGCCGGAGAGTTGGCCGGGAAACTTATGGGCCTGCTCGGCAATGCCGACCCGCTCCAGCAGGGCCATCGCCTGGTTCAGCACCTCCCCTTTGGAGCGTTTGCGCACCAAGACCGGTGCCAAGGTGAGGTTATCGAGTACGGAGAGATGGGGGAACAGGTTGAACTGTTGGAATACCATCCCCACCTCGCGCCGAATCGCATCGATCTTGCGTAGGTCGTCATTGAGGGCAATGCCATCCACCGTGATCGAGCCCTTTTGAAATTCCTCCAAGGCATTAAAGGTGCGGATGAAGGTGCTTTTCCCCGAGCCTGACGGCCCCATGATCACCACCACCTCACCCCGTTGCACGGTGAGGTCAACGCCCCTCAGGGCATGGAAGCCATTGGGGTACCACTTCTCAACCCCCCGGGCCTCAATCATGGCTGGGCTTTTGGCGACCTTCGGTTCGGCAGTCATGGGCTAGGGGGAAAGGGCTTGGGGCTTGGGGCTTGGGACTTGGGACTTAGGGCTTGATGGTGGCGGCTATCGGCCCAGGCTGGGTGGATTCAGGCGCCGTTCCAAGGCCCGGCTGCCTAGGCCAAGGGCCGCGCAGCAACACCAAAACAACACCGCCAAGGTGAGGTACACCTCGGAGCTTTTGCCCAGGAAAAGCGGATTGGCCATCACGCTGCGGGCCGTGCCGAGGAGGTCAAGCAGGCCGATCAACGAGAGCAAAGTGGTGTCCTGCAGTAGGGAGATGAACTGGCCCACCGTGGCGGGCAGGGCAATCCGCAGCGCCTGGGGGAGCACCACCTGGGCCAGCGCCTGGGGCAGGCTCAGGCCGAGGGAGCGGGCCGCCTCCAGTTGGCCCCTGGGCACGGCCGCTAGGCCCGATCGCACCGCTTCCGCCAGATAGGCGGCGGAAAAGAAGGTGAGGATCCAGGCCGCCCGCCAGATGCGATCGGGGGCCATGCCGCCGGGCAGCAGGAAGCCCAGGATGTTCTGCCCCAGGAACAGCAGGGTGATCAGGGGCGCCCCCCGAATGAACTCGATGTAAACGATCGAGCCCCAGCGCAGTAAGGGCAGGGAACTGCGCCGGCCTAGGGCAAGCAAAACCCCGAGGGGGGCACTGAGCAGGATGGCGAAACTGGCCTCCACCAGGGTCAAGAGCAGGCCACCCCATTCGTTGGCGCCAACGGTCACCAACCCCAGGCCGCCGCCAATCAACACCATGCCCACCAGATAAAGCAGGGGCCAGACCAGAGGAAGGGCCAAGGTTGCCGTCTTGCCCAGGCGGCTGCCGTAGCGGCCGGCCAGCCAACGCACCAGCACCAACAGCCCCGTCAGGGCCCACCAGCGGCTTTGGATCGACAGGGTTAGGCCTAGGGCCGCCGGTGCCCAGCTGGCCAGTAGCACCAGGATTCCAGTGGCCAGGCGGTCATTGCCGGGCCAGAGGGCCGTGATCGGCCGGTCCGGCAGCGGTCGGCTGCGCAGCACCCCCCAGCTCAAGCCGGCTGCGGCAGCGAGCAGGGCCACCAGGAGCCAAAGGCGCCACTGTTGCTCGATTGGGTAGCGGCCCACGGCAAAGAGGGTGCTGTTGGCCTGGATCACGGCCCAATCGGCCTGGGCCAGGGCCCAATGCAGCAGCCTGCTGCCGGCCGCCGCCAGCCCCGTGACCAGCAGCACGGTCACCAACCCATCAAGGGGGGTGGCGAATAGCTCCTTGCGCAGGCTTGCGGGCNTTAATCGAGGCTTCGGACCCATTCAGCGCTCCTTGATCTGGACCAATCGGTTGAGGCCATTCATNACCAGNGAGATCACNAGGTCGATGGCGAGGTAAGCCGCCAGCAGAATCACGATCACCTCAATCGCTCGCCCGGTTTGGTTGAGGCTGGTTTCCGCCACCGAATAAAGGTCGGTGTAGCCACAGGCAACGGCCAGGGAGGAATTTTTGGCAAGGGAGATGTATTGGGTGTTGAGTCCCGGCACGATCACCCGCAGGGCCTGGGGAATGATGATGCGGCGCAGGCTAAGCAGGGGCCCCAGGCCCAGGGAGGTGGCCGCCTCCCACTGGCCCTTGGGTACGGCGGCGATGCCCCCGCGCACCACCTCGGCAATGAAGGCTCCTGTGTAGACCACCAGGCCGGTGAGCAGGGCCCCGAATTCGGGCGTGAACCGCAGGGGTGCCTGCCAGACCCCATCCACCAGGGTTGGTCCACTCCATTGGAATCCGGCTTCAAAACCCGGCANGAACAGTCCAGATTTAGCCAGCACAATCCCCGGCAATTGGATCGCCGCCGCCCCATTCGGTAGGGCGAGAAACACCACGAAATACCAGAACACCAACTGCAGCAGCAGGGGGATGTTGCGGATCAGCTCCACATAGATCCTGGCCAGCCGTTTGACCAGGCCATTACGACTAAAGGAGGCGCTACCCACCAGGGTCCCCACCAGGGTGGCCCCCACAAAACCGAGGCCCACCACCCGCAGGGTGTTGACCAGGCCGGCCAGCAGGCCGCGCCAGTAGGGCTCCGATGCGTTGAAGGGCAGCAGGGTTTCGGCGATGTCAAAGCTGGCCGGTTGACCCAGCCAGCGCCANCTGAGCAGCAGCCCGGCCGCGCTGAGGTTGCGCACCAGGTTGCCCAGCAAAAAGGCGATCACCACCAGCAGCAGCAGGCCCACGCTCCCCTGAACTAGCCAGGGCACCAGGCGCCGGTTCTGCCACCAGGGGGGGCTCTTACCCAGATGGCTAGCCATCAGCGGAAGGGCGGCGAATAGATCAGGCCGCCCTGGCTCCATTGGCGGTTCAGGCCCCGATCCAGCTTCAGCTTGGAGCCGGGGCCCACATTGCGATCAAAAATTTCGCCGTAGTTGCCCACAGCGGCGATGGCCTTGACGACAAAATCAGCCGGCAGCCCCAGGGTCTTGCCGAAGTCGCCTTCCACGCCGAGGAAGCGGCGCAGGTCCGCCTGGTTGGGGTTGGCCTGGGCCTGGGCCAACTTGGCGGCCACATTGGCCTTAGTGATCCCCAGTTCCTCGGCCTGCATCAGGGCGTAGACGCTCCAGCGCACCGCATCGGACCAAACCGGATCGGCGTTGGTGGTGGCAGGGGTGAGGGGCTCCTTGCTCAGCACCTCATCCAGCAAGAGGTGGACGGAGGGGTCTGGGAAACTNGTGCGCTTGGCAGCTAACTGGGAGCGGTCGCTGGTCACGGCCAAGCAGCGGCCCTGTAGGTAGGCGGCATAGGTCTGGTCGCCGGTCTGGAATTTGAGCGGCGTGTAGGTGGCCTTGAGCTCGCGCATGCGGTCGGCCAGGTTGAGCTCGGTGGTGGTGCCGCTCTCGACACAGATCGGCTTGCCGGCCAGATCTTGGAGACTTTTCACGCCACTGCCGGCGGCCACCATCACCCCTTGGCCGTCATAGAAGGTGGTAGGAGCAAAACTGAGGCCGTTGCCGCCGGCGGCATCGCGGGTCAGGGTTGCGGTGGTGTTGCGTGAAAGTAGGTCCACCTCACCGCTGGCCAGGGCGGCGAAACGCTCACTGGAATTGAGGTCGCGGTAGTCGACCTTGGCGGAATCCCCCAGCAAGCTTGCCGCCACTGCCTTGCAGACATCCACGTCCAGGCCGCTATAGGCCCCATCGGAACCCAAAAAGCTGAAGCCGGGCAGCTTGCCGTCAACTCCGCAGATCAGCTTGCCCCGGCCCTTGATCAAGTCGATCTTCTGGCTTTGCAGGCCACCGTCCTCGGAGGCACAGCTGGCCAGGAGCAGGGCCAGAGCCAGGGTGCTGGCGAACGAAAGCTTGGCAAGCAGCTTGCGAAGGAATGGCATCGATGCGATCGAGATTGGGCGCACTTTGCCAGCAATCGGCCCGCCAGGCCCGTGGCAGTTGCCACCAACCGGTTCGCCAACCGAGGGGCTGCGGGATTGGACCCGGGTCGCCACGGTCCCGCCTGCCGCCGCTTCTAGGGTCATGGCAGGTTCGAGCGGGGATGCCGCACGATGGCCCATCCAGTTCCGGCCCAGCCAACCAGTGCCAATTCGGTGGCCTTCGGCCCGGGCACCAGCGCCAGCCCGGGCCAGCAGTTGCACCTACGGCGCCCCGACGACTGGCATGTGCATCTGCGCGATGGCGCCATGCTCCAGGCGGTGGTGGCTGCCACGGCCCGCCAGTTTGCCCGGGCGATCGTGATGCCCAACCTCACCCCCCCCGTAACCACGGTGGCGGCGGCGGCGGCCTACCGGCAGCGGATCCTGGCGGCCTTAGGGCCCGAAACCGACCAGGGCTTCAACCCCTTGATGACGGCCTATCTCAGCGAAACCCTCGATCCAGACGAGCTGGTGCGGGGCCAGGCCGAGGGAGTTTTTACGGCCGCCAAGCTCTATCCCGCCGGCGCCACCACCAATTCGGCGGCGGGGGTGCGCGACCTGGCCGCAATTGGGCCGGTACTCGAGACGATGGAGCGGATCGGCCTGCCCTTGCTGGTCCATGGCGAGGTCACCGATCCCGAGGTGGACATCTTTGATCGCGAGGCCGTGTTCATCGAGCGTCACCTGCAGCCCTTACTCGCCCGCTATCCGGGCTTGAAGGTTGTGTTTGAGCACATCACCACGGCCGAGGCGGCGGCGTTTGTGGCCGAAACCGGTCCCCAGCTCGCGGCCACGATCACCCCCCACCACCTGCACATCAACCGAAATTCCCTATTTGCCGGCGGCCTGCGCCCCGATTTCTATTGCTTGCCGATCGCCAAGCGGGAACGCCATCGCCTCGCCCTGCGCCGGGCGGCCACCTCGGGCAACCCCAGCTTTTTTCTTGGCACCGATTCAGCCCCCCATCGCCGCCAGGCCAAGGAAGCCTCCTGCGGCTGCGCCGGTATTTACAACGCCCCCTTCGCGATCGAAAGTTATGCGGCTGTGTTTGAGCAAGAGGGGGCCCTAGACAAGCTGGAAGCCTTCGCTAGTGACCACGGTCCTCGCTTTTACGGCCTGCCTCCCAATCGCGACACGATCACCCTGGAGCGCCAGGATCCGGCCAGCGAGGATGCCAAGACCGTGCCCCTAACCCTGGAGCTGGACAGCGAGGCTGGCGCGCCCCTAACACTGGTGCCCTTCCACGCCGGAGAAGCCCTGCCCTGGCGACTGCTCGCTTAGGGCTGGCAGCCCAGGAGAGCCGCTTGTTCAGCGCTCAAGCGTCCCGCTTCGCGCAACACAACCGTGATCTGCTCGATGGTTAACACCGCCCGGGTGCGGTAGCCCGCATCGGCCAGGCGCTGGACGGCAGCACCACCATGGTCGATAAACACCACCACATCCTTGACCCGCAAACCGGAACTTTCGAGTTTGCCGATCCCTTCCAGCACGCTGCCGCCCGTGATCAGGATGTCGTCCACTACTAGGGCCGTTTCTCCCTCCTGGAAATCCCCTTCGATCAGGCGCCGGGCCCCATGGGCCTTCACCTCCTTGCGGGGGTAGATCAGGGGCTTGTGCAGCAGCAACGACAGGCCCGTGGCCGTGGGCAGGGAGCCATAGGGAATGCCGGCAATGCGATCGAAATGCAGATTGGCCAATAGGTCGCTGTAGGCATGCAGAACCTGATGGAAGATATTTGGGTTGGAGATGATGCGCCGCAGGTCAATGTAGTAGTTGAACAGGGCACCTGAAGCCTGCACATACTCACCGAAGAGTAGGCAGCCAATATCAAATAGATCAACCACCAATCTGTCGAGCTGGTCGGATCGGGCTTGGGGCAGCCACAGGTCACAGCGGTCTGCAGCGGGCTGGCGGCCCTTGATCACCCGGTCCCGCAGGCTGGCGATCTGGCCCTTGAGCTCCGCCACCCGCTCGCCGAGACGATCCTCCATCAGCATGTTCTGGGGGACGGGCAGCAAAAGGCCGTCGGCGGCGTTGCCAAGGCCAGCCTGCAACAGGCTTTCGAGCCGTTCCTCCTCGCCCCAGAGGCTGCGCAGGATCAACACATGGTCAGGAGCCAGGTTGCGCACTCGGGCCAGAATTTCTGGGTCACTGGTGCCCACCTCCAGCAGCAACTGCTCGGGGTCGCCCAGAGGAGGCTTTCAGCCACGATCCGCAGGTAAAGCGGATTGGCCTCATTGGGGTGGTGCTGGAGGATGCGGGAGGCGGGGCTTGAACTGTGGCAGCTGATCACCACCGCCCGGTCGGTGTGCAACAGAAAGGGAGCGGCTAGGTCATGGCCCGCCAGGGGCGAAAGCGAAATGGCATCCGCATTGAGATCCTCAAAGACGTAGTGGGCCAGGGCCGAGGCGGAATTGAGGTCGGCGTGTTTGGCATCAAGAATGAGGGGGATCTCTGGCGGTACCAGCTCCCGCACTTCCCGTAACAGGTCGAGGCCCACGGCGCCAAGGGCCTGGTAAAACCCCAGGCTCGGCTTGAAGGCGCAGACGTGGTCGGAGGTTTCCTCGATCACCGCCTTGATCCAGCGGCGCGACTGGGACAGAAACGAACTGGCGCTAGCGCCGCGATGGCGGTTCCAGCTCTGCAGCATCTCCGGATTGGGGTCTAGCCCTGTGATCAGCAGGGACTGGCGACTGGCGATCGCTTCGGTGAGCTTGAGGAAAAAGGTCACGCGATTGCTGGACCAGGCACCGGTGGCTAGGTCAAGGGGACAGGCTGGCACGGACGCCGGCAAGGCATCAATGCCCACCACCCTGGCTTCGAGTCAGCAGGTTCGAACGCCTGGTCGGCTTGGCAGGCTCAATGCCCCTAGGCGACAGGGGTTCCAAGCCAGCCGGCTAGGTGGGAGGCACCGCGAGAGCGGGCCAGGGTCCGGGCCGAGGCCAGGGCCGGCTCCAACCGCTCAGAGCTAAAGGGGGGCAGGGTGCGGCTGCGTAGCCAGGCACCCCAACGGAATTCATGGAACGGGATCAGGGGAGCCGCCGCAATCACCCGCTCCCGCTTCAATTTCCAAACCAGGCTGCGGTAGGGATCGTCCTGGGTGTCTGTGAGCTTCTCCGGCAGGGCACTGGGCGGGAAGGGGCCCAGGCCCCTGCCATCAAACAGGTATAGCCAGCCCCGCTGGCGCAGGTCTTCCAACACCTGCTGGGGATCCCTAAAAGGCAGATCCAAGGCCACATAGCCAAAGGCGGTGGCGCCGGGGTCCTCTTCCATCAGCCCCCGCAGCCGGTGGTGACGATCCACCATCCAAAGGTCGCCGGCTTGGCTGCGTACCAAGGGGGTGGGTTTCTGGCGTAGGTAGCGCCGCCGCTCCTGGGGGCTGTCCTTGGCGAAATCGATCTGGCGGCTACGGATCTCCGCCATGCCCACACACATCTGGGTGGGGCGCAGGGCTGAGAGGGCGATTTCCAGCAGCTGGCTGTCGCTCGGCGGGGGCGGCAGGGGCTGGAAGGGGGGGAGTCGCAGGGCCATCAAACGACCCTAGGGCGATTGCAAGCTTCGGTTTGTGCAGCCAGGGACAGGGTGCAGTCCATAGGGTTCCCCGGTGGCGGGCTTAGTGATGCCGAGCTGCTGGTGCCACTTTTCCACAGGCCAATCCCAACCCTCTTCCCAGCGGACCATCCAAAGGGGCTCTGCGCTGAAACCGATGGTGGTGCCATGGGCAATCGCCCTGCCCATCAGGGCATAACTCTTGGTTTTAAAACGAAAGCGGCTAAACAAGGCGGCACTGTTCAACATCACGTAGGCGGGAAAGCCGATTTGGGTGGCGGTGATCGCCAGCACCCCACTTTCCCCCTCCGGCGTGGTGCCAAAGCCACAGACCACATGGTGGATGTCGTGGGTGGTGGCAATCCTTTGGGTGAGCCAATGGGCATCACTGAGCAGCGGCCTCGGCCGGAAGAACTCGGGGTCATAGCCGCGGCTAAGCATCAACTCGGCGTAGGAGCGGCCCAGGCTCCCCACCGGCAGGGACTCCAGAAACGCCATATCCGGCTGTAGGGGCGGATAGCGCCCATCGATCATGGCTGCGCCACCGGCCTGTTCCCGGCAACGGCGCAGGCATTCCGCCATCTGGGGGGAATCGATCAAGCTATCGACGAGGTCGGCGACCGCCTTTAGATCGCCGCCCCTACGGGCTACACCAACCAGGGCTAACAGGTTTTTTAGATTCATCATCAGCTGGTTAAGGCGACCCACAATTAACTACTAATAACCACGGAATCGTAGATGATTTTTCTGTAAAATAAAATCGCCTTGAGGGGATCGTTTGATTGGCGAGTCAGATTTTGCTTGCTATCGCTTTGGTCCCCTAGGCCAGGCCCATGTCCCCTCTGACGACAGCCACGGTTGAGGGCATCGATCGCTGACAATCGGGTCATCCGTCTGGACCGACCCATTTGTCCGCCTCCGCCTTGCTTGCTAGCGCCAGCTTGGTTCCAGCGCTCCACAGCCCAGGAGTTCTCACCACCGCCCTAGTGACCAAGTCGTCGCTGTTTGGCATCGGCATTGCCTTCAGCCCCCTGCACATTGCCGTGGTGGCCTTGTTGCTGCTGGGTAAGGCCCCCCTGCAGCGGGCCATGGCCTATGTGGGTGGTTGGGCCCTGGCCAATGCCCTGGCGATCGTGGTGCTCACCCTGCTGGGGGAAACTTTTTCGATCAGCCTCAACCATGGCGAACGGGAACAGGTGCTGATCGATTTGCTCGGCGCCGGTGCCCTGGTGGGCTTGGGCCTCTACCAGCTCACACCCCAGGCCAACCTGGGAGAGGAGGGCATGGCCCTGCGGCTCATGAACCAGCTGCCCGACTTCAGCACCCTCAGCCTGGTGTTGATCGGCGCCACCAGCGCCCTGTTGACGCCGGAAAACCTCGTTTTTTATCTCAAAGAAGCGGGTCTCCTCCTGATCAACGAACCCGGTCTCAAGGCCGATGCCGAGATCACTGGCCTGTTCACCCTGGTGGCCAGTTCCTTGCTGCTGCTGCCGCCCCTGGCCTGGCTGGTCAGCCGGGGCGCCATCCGGGAACCGATCGCCCGCCTAGAGGACTGGTTGCAACACAAGGCCGAATGGCTCGTCGGCGTTCTGGCCCTCATGCTGGGGGCATACCTGCTTTACGAAGGTCTCCACGGCCTTGATCTGATGGGAGCTGTCTAAAGNGGACTNTCTAAAACGGACTATCTAAAGGGGACTNTCAAAAGCGGACGGTCTGAACCGAACCAGCTGATCAAGGGNCCCTGGCCCNGGNAGGCAACTCNNAGGGCCTGCAGAACGGTTGTCCCGATTGGCTTGCNGGAGCAGATTTTGGTTATGGAACCCCCTGCCAGGTTGGGGGCCGTCCTGTCGGTTCNGGTTCGGCTCCAGCCAGGCCAGGCCTGCTCCAAGGGCCCCAAGGGCGATCAAGCCCCACCAGCCAGCAGCCAGCTTGCTTAGGGCAGGGATCGCTTGCTTCCGCCCCCGGGACTGGAACCAAGACCGGCGCCCTTGGGCAGCACTTCCCCCGATCGGGGATCCACAACGTCCGCAGACCATGCGACCGCCCAGNCTGCGGTCGGCACGCACGGACCAGCTGCCGCAGTTGGGACAGGCCATGGGCTAAGGGGGATTCAGATACGCCTGGGGCGTCGGCGAATCGAAATCGTATCGCCACGATCCAGCGCTTACAGGCCCTGGATCCTGATGGCCAGAATCGGCGTGGATCGGGGAAGGGGCCGTGCTGAGGCGGGAGAACCGCTCAGGAACGCTGCTCATCGGGACGCTCCTCAGGCACGATTGCCCCCGCCACCGGGCAGACCTGCAGGCAGATGCCGCAATCGATGCAGGTGTCGAAATCGATCCAGTAGAAAGCGGTGCCTTTGGCATTGGCGCCGCTGCCGGGGTTGATGCAAGCCACTGGGCAGGCATCGACGCAATCAGCCACACCCTCGCAAACATCGGTGAGGATTGTGTGGGCCATTGGCTGTTCAAAGCTAAATCGATCCTAGGCAGGGGCTCAGGCGATCCAAAGGGTGGAGCCGCAATTCCGGCGGATGGCCTGCTGTTCTGCTTCGGCAGCAGAGGCGCAGGGGCGGCTCAGAAGTTCGGCCGCTTGCCCCTGACGATGGAGAGCTTCGAGCTGGTCGAGTGCCTGGGGAAGTTGGCTTGGTTGGCCATAGGCCACCAGGATCGGCCCCTGGACTGGACCACTCCCCGATCCAGCGCGGCCTGTCATCTCGAGCAGGTCGCGAATGGGCTCCACGGCGAAGCCGAAACCCATCCCCGCGGCAGTGCCCTGGCCTTCAAGCCCGCAGAAGCGGCCCACCAGGGCGTCGTAGCGGCCGCCACTAGCAATCTCAACAGGGGCCGTGTCCGTTCCCCGGCAGACCACCTTGAGCACCAGGCCGTCGTAAAGGGCGAAATGGGGCTGGAAGCTGGGATCAAGGCTGAGGCCCACCCCCTGGGCAGCGGCCGTGGACGNCAGGGTGTTCACGGTCGTGGCCAAGTTCTCTAGGAGCGCACAGGGCCCNAGCAGTTGCTCGAGTTGGTAGAGCACGGCCGCTGGCTCGCCCCGCAGCCTCATGAGCCGTTGCAAGCCCTGGCGTTGGGCTTCCGGCAGGGGCAGGGCGGCAATCGCCAAAAAATCAAAGCCCGTTAAGGCCTGCCTGGCGGCCGTGCGTTGCTCGGCTGGCACCTGCTCCAGCAGCGCTGCCAGGACGCCGTGGTGACCAAGCAACAGTTGGGTTTGGTGCTTCTGACCCAGGCCCAGGCTGCGTAGGCAGGCGAGCAACAGGCGCAGGAGCTCGCTGTCATCGGCGGCGCTGGCGCCGCCGAGCAATTCCACGCCGCTTTGCAACTCTTCGACAATCTGTTGACCGCTGCTGCTGCCCCCATCGCTCTGGCGGCTGCGGTAGATCGGCCCGGTGTACCAAAGGCGCAGGGGGCGGCTGCGGCCCGCCATGCGCGTGCCGGCCGCCCGGGCGATCGAGGCCGTCATCTCGGGCCTGAGGCCCAGGGCCTCTTCCGTGGCCAGCCGCACCAGTTCACGGCCATCGATGCCGCCGCCAGCCTGGAGGGTTTCCAAGCGTTCAATGGTCGGTGGCGCCACCTCTTCATAGCCCCAGAGGCGATAGACCTTGGCCAGCTCGCTGACCAAGGTGCGATTGCCATCCACCTGCTGGGGATTGAGGTCCCTGGCACCGGCGGCGGGTTGCAGGGCCATGGGATTATCGAAAGCGTCGATCTTTGCCGATCCTATGGAGCCGGTGTCACCGAATCATTGGATCCTGCAGGATTCAGGGGCCGTCCAGATCTAGTTCGGGTGCGCCATAGCTGGCCCCGGTCAGGGGCGAGCAGGCCGCTAGCCCTGCGATCAGGGCCTCCTGCAGGCCGGGTGCGCAGGCGATCAGCCGCCCTTCGGCCAGATCGATGGGGCCGCCGTCGTAGGCGCACACCAGCCCGCCAGCCTGCTCCACCAGCACCACGCCGGCGGCCAGGTCCCAGGGGGAGAGGCCCCGCTCCCAGTAGCCATCGAGCCGGCCGGCGGCCACAAAGGCCAGATCCACGGCCGCCGCCCCGGGGCGACGTACGCCGCGGGTGCGGTGCGTGAAGTAGGCGAATTCGGCGTAGTTGTTGTTGAGCCGGGTATGGCGGTCGTAGGCGAAGCCCGTCACCAGAAGGGAGGAGCCCAGCTCCTGGCAATCGCTGACCTGGATCGGCTGGTCGTTGCACCAGGCTCCCAGGCCCGGGGCGGCCCAGAAGTGTTGCTGCAGGGCTGGCACAGCTAGGGCGCCGAGCAGGGGCCGGCCCTGCCAGGTCAGGCCGATCGAGGTGGCAAAAAAGGGAAATCCGTGGGCGAAGTTGGTGGTGCCATCGAGGGGATCAACGCACCAGGCCAGGTCCGATTCGCCCTGCTTCCAACCGCTTTCTTCGGCCAAAACCCCAAACTCCGGAGTGTGGCGATGCAAGACCGCCAGCACCGCTGCCTCAGCGGCCTCATCTGCTTCGGTGACCAAGTCGCCGGCGCGCCCCTTTTCACGAATGCGCTCTAGGTGGCCGAAGTGCTGCATGAGTTGTTCGGCGCCGGCGCTGGCAGCCTCCCTAGCTACGGCCACCAGGCGTTCCAGTCCCCCAGGGTCTAGGCCCGAGTCCCTCAAGCTGAGGTCGGAGCAGCGAGTGGGCTGGCTCATTCGTCGTCGAGGGGAAGGCCGGCACGAACCTTGCCACGGCCAAAGAAACGCCCGAACTGCAGGTCATAGACCTCGTCCTCATCTTGGGTTTCCACTTCCAGGGGTCCTAGCGCCCGGGCGACGCAAAGCAGGCCGTAACCCTTGCTGCGGACGTCCTTGGAGAGGCCGAGGGATTCGCGCTGGTCGATCTCGCCAGCCAGGACCCGCACGGCACAGGCGGTGCAGCAGCCATTGCGGCAGCTGAAGGGCAACGGTTGGCCTTGGGCCTCAAAGCTGCGCAATATGTAGTCGCCTTCAGGCACGTTCAGGCTGATCGTGCGCTGCTCTTGGCGCCAGTGCACCGTGATCGGGAAATGCTGCGCCATCAGGGAGCCCTGGGGGGTGACTGCTACATTCTCCCAGTTGCCCCACCAGCCCCGAACTTAGGGAGAGGTGGCCGAGTGGTCGAAGGCGCAGCATTGGAAATGCTGTATAGGGGCAACTCTATCGAGGGTTCGAATCCCTCCCTCTCCGTTGAAAACCGGCTTAGGCCGGTTTTTTTTTGCCCCCTTTTTGAGCCAGCTCAGCCTGACCTCGCCCAGCCGGTTAGCAGGACGGCCGTATTGGCAAGGACGAGGGCTTGTGGGCCGTTAGTTTGGGTATTCCATGCGCAGATCCATGGGGCGGATCGTTGGCATCGACTTGGGCACCACTAACTCCGTGGTGGCGGTGCTGGAGGGCGGCCGTCCCCAGGTGATCGCCAGTGCCGAGGGTGGGCGCACGACTCCCTCGGTGCTCGGCTTCAATCGGGAGCAGGAGTTGTTGGTGGGCCAGCTGGCTCGGCGCCAGTTGGTGCTCAACCCCCGCAATACCTTTGCCAACCTCAAGCGCTACGTCGGCCGGCGTTGGGATGAGCTCGAAGAGGGCAGCCTGGCGGTGCCCTACACAATCCGGGCCAACGACCAGGGCAACGTCCGAGTGGTTTGCCCAGCCACGGAACGGGAATACGCCCCGGAAGAGTTAGTGGCCAGCCTGTTGCGCAAACTTGTTGATGACGCCACCACTTACCTGGGTGAGCCCGTAGAGGCAGCGGTGATTACCGTGCCGGCCTATTTCAACGACGCCCAACGCCAGGCCACCCGCGATGCCGGGCGCCTCGCTGGCATCAGCGTCGAGCGGATCCTCAACGAACCCACTGCCGCAGCCCTGGCCTACGGCTTCGATCGCAGTGCCGTCAAACGGGTGTTGGTGTTCGACCTCGGTGGCGGCACCTTCGATGTCTCGGTGTTGCGGATCGCCAATGGCGTCTTTGACGTCAAGGCCACCAGTGGCGACACCCAGCTAGGCGGCAACGATTGGGATCGACGCATCGTTGATTGGCTGGCCGAAGCCTTTTTGGCCCAGCACCAAATCGATCTGCGCCGCGACCGCCAGGCCCTGCAACGGCTCACCGAGGCTGCTGAAAAGGCCAAGCAGGAGCTCTCCGGTGTGCAAAGCACGCCGATTTCCCTACCGTTTATTGCCACCGCGGACGCCGGGCCGCTCCACATCGAAGCCACCCTGGAGCGCCGCACCTTTGAAGGCCTCTGCGGCGACCTGCTCGATCGGCTGCTGCGGCCCGTGCAGCGGGCCCTGCGCGATTCCGGCCTGGCCGCTGAAGACATTGACGATGTGGTGCTTGTGGGCGGGGGCACCCGCATGCCGATGGTGCAAGCCATGGTGCGCACCTTGGTGCCCCTGGAGCCTTGTCAGTCGGTGAACCCCGACGAAGTGGTGGCGATCGGTGCAGCGGTGCAGGCCGGCATCCTCACCGGCGAATTGCGCGACCTGATGCTCAATGACGTCAGTCCCCTTTCGCTTGGCCTCGAGACAATTGGCGGTGTGATGAAGGTGCTGATCGCGCGGAATACGCCGATCCCGGTGCGTAAATCCGATGTGTTTTCCACCTCGGAAGCCAATCAAAACTCGGTGGAAATCCATGTGCTCCAGGGGGAGCGCCAGATGGCTGGTGACAACAAATCCCTGGGCCGTTTCCGCCTGTCGGGGATTCCGCCAGCGCCCCGGGGTGTGCCCCAGGTACAGGTGTCCTTTGATATTGATGCCAATGGCCTGCTGCAGGTGTCTGCCACCGACCGCACCACGGGTCGCCAACAGAGCGTCAGCATCCAGGGGGGGTCCAACCTCAGCGAAGAGGAGGTGCAGCGCCTGCTGGCGGAGGCCGAACAGAAGGCCACGGAAGATCGGCGCAAACGCAGCGAAATTGATCGACGCAACCGGGCCCAAACCCTGGTAGCCCAGGCGGAACGGCGCTTGCGGGATGCGGCCCTGGAGTTGGGCCCCTACGGAGCCGACCGCCAACAACGGGCTGTGGAATTAGCGCTACGCCAGGTGCAGGAACTGATGACCGCTAGCGATCTGGCCGAATGGAGGTGGCCGTGAGTGAGTTACAAGANGCCCTCTATGGCCTCAATCGTCGCCTCACCAGTGAGCGCCGCACTGAGGCGGTCGGCCCCCTGCAGGGCCTTAAGAACACCCTCGGCTCGCTCAAAGATGAGTTGTTCGCCGATGACGACTGGGATGACTGGGATCGGGGTGGCAATCGCCGCGGTCTGCAAGATCCCTGGCGGGATGGCTTGTCCCGGCAGGGATCTTGGGACCAGCCCAGCTGGGGCAGCAGTGGGGCCCTAGGCGGCGCTGCCGATGGAGGCTTCAGGGGCGATGGTCGGGATCGCTCCGAGCCCAGGCCGGATTGGAACCAGGACCGGGATCGNGATCGCGCCTTTGATCGCCTGGACGATCGTTTCGGCAATCGCCAAGGGGATGGGTCCCAAGNGAGCTGGGAGCAACGGCGAGGNGAAGGCGGCGCCAATCCCTCCTATGGCCAACGACGCAGTGGGCCCATAACGGACCNATCCCGCCCGCTCCAGAACGATCCCTGGGCAGAGGACTNAGGCCCGTGCTGGATACCCCGCCCCAGACCCCCGATCTCTGGGCCGTGCTGGGCCTGGAGCCCGGCGANGATGCCGCCAGCTTGAAGCGGGCCTTCCGCCAGCAGGCCCGTCTCTGGCACCCGGATCTCAACGGCAACGACCCGGTAGCCGAGGAGCGTTTCAAGGCGGTGAATGCCGCCTACGCGATCCTCAGCGACCCCAACCGGCGCCAGGCCTGGGAACGGGGCCAGGGGGGCAGCGCCGGGCCGCCTCCCGATCGCTTTGCCAGCGGCTTTCCAGACTTCAACGACTACCTCGATGCCTTACTCGGACGCCGCCAGGCGCGAACAGGGCCTGGGGAAGGGTTCGATCGGCCAGAACCAGAGGCTTGGGCCGATCCCCAGGCGCAGGATCCAGCGCCCGCAGCGGCAGGTCCGGGCTGGGGGGTGGCGCCCTCACCACGCCCGCCAGCTCCGGTCGTGGCCAGTGTCGATGCGGAAACGGTGGTGGACCTCACGCCAGAGCAGGCCCTCAGCGGTGATCGCATTGAACTGGAACTGGCCGATGGCACAGTTGTGGAAACCTGGACGCCACCCCTCGCTGGCGATGGCTGGCGCCTGCGCCTGGCCGGGGTTGTGGCTGGCGGCGGCGACCACTTTTTGCACCTGCGGGTGCGCACCGAGGAGGGCCTGCGCATCGATGGCCTACGGGTGCTGTTTCAGTTGGACCTGGCCCCTGCCGATGCCGTGTTGGGCTGCCGGGTGGCGGTACCAACCCTGGAGGGAGCGGTTCAACTGCGGGTGCCGGCGGGTTCCTCCAGTGGTCGGTTGTTGCGCTTACGGGGACGGGGGCTCGAATGGGGGAGCCAACGGGGTGACCAGTTGGTGGAGATCCGGGTCGTGGTGCCCGAGGAGCTCACTGAGGCGGAGGAAGCCCTCTATCGCCGCCTGCAACAGCTCGCCAGCGAAGCGGACGACTGAGCGAGGTTTGCGCGGGCTGGTGAGACACTGAGGCCTGAGCCGCAAGACCAGCCTTCCATGCCCGTGCACGTGCTGCTCTTTGATGCGGGCAGCGACGCCGAAGGTATCCATTCCCTGGAGGTGAACGGCAGCACCAAGGTGTTGCTGTTCGAAGACCCCGATGACGCCGAGCGCTACGCCGGCTTGCTCGAAGCCCAGGATTTCCCGATGCCGAGCGTNGAGGCGATTGATCGCGATGAAATCGAACTGTTTTGTACCCAGGCCGGCTATCAGGCCCAATTTGTGCCGGCGGGCTTCCTACCCCAGTCCGCCGAAGACCGGCTGTTGATTTCTCCACCGGAGCTCAACATGGACGTCGCTAATTGGAAGGAGGAGCTCCAGGAGCAGTCGGGGGCAGGCTTGGCAGGGGCTGAACCCGATGAACTCAGCGGCGCCAACGCCGAACTCGAGGCCTTCAGGCGCCGCCTGGAGGGTCTGCTGTGATCGGCCTGGGCCAGCCGTTCCAGGGCCAGGACCGGGGCCACCTGCTCACCGAGCAGGCCCATCCCTTCAGCAGCGAGCTCGACCAGCTCTCCACCGCCCAGTTGGTGCAGCTCTTTTGCGAAGAAGACCGCCGGCCCCAGGAGGCCGTGGCGGCTGCGGCTCCGGCCCTGGCTGCGGCGATCGATGCCATTGCCGCACGGCTCGCCCAGGGCGGTCGGCTGTTTTATCTGGGGGCCGGCACCTCCGGCCGCCTGGGGGTGCTGGATGCGGCCGAATGCCCGCCCACCTTCTGCTCGCCGCCCGAGTTGGTGCAGGGGGTGCTAGCTGGCGGGGCGGCGGCGCTGCTGCGCAGCTCCGAAGGTCTGGAAGACCTTGAGGAGGCTGGCCAGGCCGATCTCGAAGCCCGGGGTTTTAGCGCCGCCGATGTGCTCGTCGGCATCGCCGCCGGTGGCACCACCCCCTATGTCCATGGCGGCCTGCGCCATGCCCGCAGCCTGGGAGCCCTGGCCATTGCCCTGGCCTGTGTGCCCGCAGACCAGGTGCCCATGCCTGCAGACCTGGAGATACGCCTGATCACGGGACCTGAGTTACTCACCGGCTCCACCCGACTGAAGGCCGGTACGGCCACCAAGATGGCCCTCAATATCCTTTCGACCGGGGTGATGGTGCGCCTGGGCAAGGTCTATGGCAACCGCATGGTTGATGTGGCGGTGACCAATAGCAAATTGGAGGACCGGGCCCTACGAATCCTGGCGGACCTCGCTGGTGTCGATCGGACCAGGGGGGCAGACCTACTGGCTGAAACCGGGGGCTCGGTGAAGCTGGCCTTGCTGATGGCCAAGGCAGGGATCTCTGCCGCCGCGGCCAGGGCCAGCCTTAGGGAGCATGGCCAGTCGCTGCGGGCTGCCTTGCTGGCCCAGGGGGCCCGCTAGTTGCCTAGGGCCTGAAGGTCTCAGGCTGCTCCGTTCTGCCAGGTTCCCCAGTAGGGGGCCGTGAACAGATCCAGGCGGCGGCGGGTTTCCGCTGGCACGAAGTCTTTGGGGGTCATCAGCGCNTGTTGCAAGGCCGTGTGGGCGGGGCTGGTGGGGCGCGTTTGGGCAATCTGTTCGCTGGCCCTGGCCAGGATCGCCTGGGCCAGCTGGGCATTGGCCTGCAGATTGGCGATCACCAGCTCAACGGTGACGCTGTCATGGTCCTGGTGCCAACAGTCGTAGTCCGTGGCCATGGCCAAGGTGGCGTAGGCAATCTCGGCCTCCCGGGCTAAACGCGCTTCGGTGTGGTTCGTCATGCCGATCACGCTGCAGTCCCAGCTGCGATAAAGATTCGATTCGGCCCGGCTGGAGAAGGCCGGCCCCTCCATGCAGAGGTAGGTGCCGCCGCGGTGCAGTTGGCGGCCATTCGGCATCAAGCCTTCGGCGGTGCGGGCCAGCAGCTCGCTGAGCTCAGCACAGAAGGGATCGGCGAAGCTGACATGGGCTACGGCTCCCTGGCCGAAGAAGCTGATCGGCCGTTGGTGGGTGCGGTCAATGAATTGGTCGGGCACGACCATGTCCAGGGGACGCACCTCCTCGCGCAGCGAGCCGACGGCGGAACAGGAGAGGATCCAGCGCACGCCTAGGGAGCGCAGGGCCCAGATGTTGGCCCGATAGGGCACTTCCGTGGGCAGATAGGTGTGGTGCCGGCCATGGCGGGCCAGGAACACCACCTCCATCCCCCCAAGGCGGCCGAGGCGCAGGGCATCGGAGGCTGACCCGAAGGGAGTGTCCACCACCAGCTCCTCCACCACCTCCAGGCCTTCCATGGCATAGAGGCCACTGCCACCGAGTACGCCCAGACGGGCAACGCTGAGGTCGGGGCCGGGGGAGGGACTGGTCACGCGGTAAGTCTGCTGCGGCTGATCCGTTCTACCGAACCGCTGCAGGGTCNCTGGCCCTCAGGCGTAAAGCCCATACTGGTGTGGTTTGCAGAGCATCCGTGATCAAGGCCCTGATGGAGACCGAGGCAGGCACCCTCGAGATCGACTTGTTCGATGCCGATGCCCCAGCCACCGTGGCCAATTTCGTCAAGTTGGCCCAGGAGGGCTTCTACGACGGCCTGGCTTTTCACCGTGTCATCGATGGCTTCATGGCCCAGGGCGGTTGCCCCAACAGCCGCGAAGGCGCCAAGGGCACGGCCGGCACTGGCGGTCCTGGCTACATGATTCCCTGCGAAATCAACAGCCGTAAACATCAAGACGGCACCCTCTCCATGGCCCATGCCGGTAAGAACACCGGTGGTAGCCAGTTCTTCCTGTGCCATGCCGCCCAGCCCCACCTCGATGGGGTCCACACTGTTTTCGGTCAGGCCACCAATATTGATGTGGTGTTGGCGATTCGCAAGCAAACCCGGATCACCAAGCTGACCATCCTGCCCTGATCGTCATCAGGCTTGGCCCCCTCAACTAGCACCAGCGGGTCAGGCCCGACTGCTGCTGGGGCAGCAGCTCAAGGGCGGAGCCCAGTTCCTGTAGGGGCCGGCGTTCCGCTTCAATTGATACGCTCGGATGGGTGCTGCGCTGGGCATCGGGGGCTAAAAGGAGACAGACCGATTGGGTCCCAGGCCATTGGGCCATGCGAGTCAGGCCTGCCTTGAGAACCTCTGGGCTCGACCCAGTTACCAGCACGGCGAGCGATGGGCGATCGAGAAGTGCCAGCAGACGGGGATGGTCCTCCCGTTGCAGGTCCAGCTGATGCTTGGCAGCCCAGTGCTGGAGATCCTGCCAATGGCTGGTCAAGATCCTTTCCCAGGCAGCGCTCTGCCATTCACCATCCATCGGATCAGGATCCGCGCTGGCCTTGATGGAGGGATCTGGGCCTGCGTCCGCTCCGCCGAAGGAGCCATTGGCGGCGTCCTTCGCCCTCATGTTGGCCAGGGCCTGGGGCAGCCCTTGCCAAGCCAGTACTGCCGCCGGACCTGCTGTTGG